>Ga0256404_1001318_pt1 | contig 61147 bp, 58 predicted proteins | sample RumenRJG_01DNA_FD_185990 | JGI IMG/M metagenome (GOLD analysis project Ga0256404, IMG submission 185990) | Bovine rumen microbial communities from Lethbridge, Alberta, Canada - RJG_01 | ecosystem: Host-associated > Mammals > Digestive system > Stomach > Rumen | place: Canada: Alberta | collected...
AAAAGGTCAAGGAGATACGCATCATACCTAAAGCAAAAGCAAGGTTCTTTGAAATTCAGTATATTTACGAAGCTGAGTGCGTTCAAAGAAATCTTAATACAAACAATGCACTTGCACTTGATTTAGGCGTGAATAATCTTGTGACTGCGGTATCCAGTCAGGGAAAAACATTCATCATTGACGGCAGAAAGCTTAAATCCATCAATCAGTGGTTTAACAAGGAAAACGCTCGTCTGCAGTCTATAAAGGATAAGCAGCACTATGGTAAAAAATCTACGAACAGACAAAAGGCGATTGCAAGAGACCGTACCAACAAGGTCAATGATTACATGAACAAGGCTGCCCGCAAAGTAATAAACTACTGTATCGCTAATGATATAGGCGCTCTCGTAGTCGGTTACAACGAAACGTTTCAGCGCAACAGCCATATAGGGAAGCGGAATAATCAGAACTTTGTAAACATCCCATACGGTCAGCTCCGCAGCAAGCTTGAATATCTCTGCAGACTAAATGGCATTATATTTGTAAAACAGGAAGAGTCCTATACATCAAAATCATCATTCTGGGATCGGGATGACATCCCTGTTTACAAAGCCGATAATCCAGGAGAATATCAGTTTAGCGGCAAAAGAGTACACAGAGGGCAGTATAAAACCGCAAGCGGGAAAACAATCAATGCGGATGTTAATGGCGCATTGAACATCATGCGCAAAAGTAGCGTTGTGGATGTCAGCATCCTATACAGTAGAGGCGAAGTGGACACGCCTGTAAGAATAAGGATTGCCTGACTTGTCAGGTGGAAACTTAAATATCAAACTTCTTAAATAGAACCGTCAGGTTCTTAGAAGCCACCTACCTTTAGGTGGGTGGTAGTTCACAATCCTAACATTTTTAAGGCTTCTTTCTCAGTATATCTTTCATCGCAAGAACTGCCTTTTTCTAATTCTTTCACTAATTGATTTAAAGCTTTAGCTTTCAGTTTTTCAGCATTATCTTCAGTTACTGGAAATGGAAAGCCACCTGTATTTAAAGATTGTTGAAAGAATACATTAATAGCATCAGTAAGTGTTAAACCGTTCTTTGCATAGATATTCTCTAATTCACTTTTAATTTCTGAATTGACACGAATTCTGAATACATCATCTTTTGGAGCATTTACGATATTGTTCATTAATAATATAAGGAAATTCATCAATAATAATGGCTGTCCTTTCTGTTACTTTTGTTCCAATATAGTGAAATGCATCTTCCCAGCTTTGAAATGAAGCAATAAAAGTATGATCAAAATGATATTGAATGGCTTTTGAAAAATCTTCTAGATTTAACGGGTCATTCTTTTCTCGTGCAGGAAAGAAAATACTATTGGTATTCTAGGTGAATTCTTGGAGTATTGTTGTTTTTCCCACTCTTCTTCGCCCATACATCACTAAGAATTCAAAAGAAGAGCTTGTATATAATTCATATAAATGTTCTAATTCTTCTTTTCTACCAATCAAAATCATCACCGCATTCATAGTTTGTATACTCGTAAGTAGTATACTTTAAAGTATACAAATCAAGTTAAGCTTGTTCTTTACTTTATTTTTTCGTAGTCTTGAAGGCAATGAAATATATTATCAATGAAGACTACGTTCTTTTCTATTCTGTTTGACATATTCAGCACCTGCTTATTATCTATTTTATAGCACAGTGAAGAAAGAGAATTGAGGAATGTTATCAATAGGCGTATACTTTTCTTAAGAAAGTATGAGGGGGTGGTTACCATGAAGATTTACATTTCACAGCCATATGCTTATAAGAGTGATGAAGAAATAGTTAAAGTGAGAAATGATATTATTAAGGAACTTCATGCCTATATGAAGGATATTGAAATATTAGATTCGGTCATTCAAAAAGAACAGACATTTGGACTTAAACAATTATCAGAAAGTATTCTTGTGTTATCTGATGCTGATGCTATTATCTTTGCACCAGGCTGGGAGGAATCTCGTGGCTGCCGCATTGAACATATGATTGCAGAAGAATTCCATATGCATATTATTCATTTGGGTAACTAAGAAGGACAACATGTTCTTCTTTTTTCCTTCAACAAAAAAAGATTACCAAAGCAATGGAGAAAAGCTGCCAGAACGCAATGCTTATAGACATACAGTTTTGATAAAATCCATCTGTTTACCTACAAGAGGTAAGAAGACTCATCTATCATTATGATCAAATAAATGGGCCTACAAAATAACTAGGGAAATCAATGCCACAATATTTATGACAATACCTACTTCTACAAGCACATGATAACGTTATGGGGGAAACATAATAAAATAAAGTCTCAAAGAAACATTGTTGTTGACGTATTGCATATCATACTGTACACATATAAAAAATAGTGTAATATGAAGTCTAGATTCTTGTAGAAGTAGAATGCTTTTGAAGGGAGAATATCTTTGAAGAAATTAACACGAAAACAAAGCATTGTGATTGGCTTTATGCTTTTCTCGATGTTCTTTGGGGCAGGCAATCTCATTTTTCCACCAATGCTTGGAATGCAGGCAGGAACCCATACACCCTTAGCGATGCTTGGGCTGATAGCGACAGCAGTGATCTTGCCGATATTAGGTGTAGCTGTTGTTGCCAAGCATGGTAACCTCATTAACTTAGGGAGCCTTATTCATCCTAAATTTGGTTATCTCTTTACAATACTTGTATGTCTGATTATTGGACCTATTATTGCTATTCCAAGAACAGCTAGTACATCTTTTGAAATGGCTGTTGTGCCTTTTATACATATGAGTGGCAATGGGCTATTAGCTATGCGTTTTCTTTATTCAGCCCTCTTCTTTGCATTAGCCTTTGTAGTTGCGTTAAGGCCAATGCGTCTTAAGGATTTATTGGGGAAAATCATGACGCCAATACTCATTACTATGATCATTCTATTATTTATAGCAGTGTTGATACGTATGCCATTTGTCATGCATCACCCCATTACAACGGGTTATCTTAAACAACCCTTTTTAACGGGCTTTTCAGCAGGCTATCAGACAATGGATGGTTTAGCAGGATTGAATTTTGGTCTTATTATCGCGGTCAATATAGAAGCTTTTGGCATTCATGACAAGAATGCCTTAGCGAAAGAAACGATTAAATCAGGCATTATTGCCGGTATATTATTGGCAATACTCTATATGCTTCTTGCCTATATGGGTATGCAAGTGAATCCTAAAGTCCTTTCTGGCGTGAAGGATATCACTGGTGCTGATATTCTAAGTTATATCGTTATGCTTTGTTTTGGAAGACTAGGGCAGGTCTTTGTGGCAATTATCTTCTTTATTGCCTGCTTTAATGTCTGTTGTGGCTTATTGTCAAGTATTTCTGAATACTTCTATGCTCTCTATGACAAGATTAGCTATAAGAAGTGGCTAGTCATCTTTACATTATCAAGTTTCTTTATTTCTATCTTAGGCTTATACAACATATTAAGTTTCTCTGTTTATATTCTTGATGTGCTCTACCCAGTTGCCATTGGATTAATGATATTAGGCTTTGTAAGAAAGAAAAAAGATAATGAAAAATGTTAGAAAAGCCTTTTAGGGCTTTTTTAGCATATACCTTAAACCTCAAATCACTCTATTCCTGTAACCATCTACGAATATCAATGACCTGGATGCCTTGATAATCATAATTCTCATGATAAGTTCTTGCGATGATCATTTTAGGGTAGGCATCCTTTATAGCAAGTAGAGGAGAATATTCTCTTTCAAATGTTTTATTGTCAGCAATATTATCACTTACCTGAATATATATTTGAGTATCACGTTTCTTGGCGACAAAGTCTACTTCCTTTTTATAAAGTTTACCCACATAGACCTCATATCCTCTTCTTAGTAATTCTAAATAAACAATGTTTTCATAAACTCTACCAAAATCCATATTACGTGTACCATTTATAGCATAACGGAATGATGAGTCACAAAGATAATACTTACTATTATTAGCCAAATATTTTTTTCCTTTTAAATCATATCTTTTTGCCTCATAGAATAGAAAAGCATTTTCTAAATAACCAATATATTTTGAAACTGTTTTTCTTGTAATTTCGCTTTGATTGTTTTTTAAAGCCTTACTGATATTATTTGGTGAAAGTAAGTTACCAATATTATCCATCATGAATTCTGATATATTGGTAAATTCTTGTTTGTTTCTTATCTTGTATTTCTCAACAAGATCTCTTATTAAAATCGTTGAATAGACATCTTTGATATAGTCATATTGTCGGCTTTCATTTTTGTAGACATAGGCACCTGGCATACCACCAATTCTTACATATTGATCGAAGGCTTCATCATAGTTCTCATTAATCTCATAATAAGCAAGATATTCTTTAAAAGAGAATGGGAAGACTTTGATTTCTATAGTTCTGCCGGTAAATAGTGTGGCAAGATCAGAACTAAGCAAGAATGCATTCGATCCTGTGATGTAGATATCGTAGATTCTTTTAGTGTAAATACTGTTGATTGCACGTTCAAATTGTTGACATAACTGGACTTCATCAATCAATAGCACATTAGTCATACCTTCTTTATACTGATCTAGGATATATTTATGTAAAGCATGATACTCTAGTAGGTGATCGAATTCTAATTCTTGGAGATTGATCATGACAATATTGATTATGTCATCCAAAGATTCTAGATATGAAATAAATTCTTGTAATAATACTGATTTGCCACTTCTTCTAATACCAGTAATGACTTTAATATCAGGTGTTCCATATAATTCAACAAGTTCGTCCAAATACTGTTGTCTCACTATTAGATGCATATGACCATCTCCTATTCCCATTTTTTGAATATTTTTTATTTTTTGGTAATAACTCTACATGCATATTTTAACATTTCTTCCATGTTATGTCTTATTCTATTCCCACTTTTTAAAAATTATTTATTTTTTGGTAATAGAATTTGTTGTGAAGAAACATTTACATGTGAATCGTTTCAAAGATAAAAGAAATCGTTGTTAGTATAAGGTTAGAAAATAGAAAAAATAGTTTATGATTGATGTTGAATTCGTTATAATAATGGTATGTGCCTATAGCGTAACCGGATAACGCATCAGTCTCCGGAACTGAAGATTGCAAGTTCAAATCTTGTTAGGCACGCCAATAGTAATCAAAAAGGAAAAGTCGTTTGGCTTTTCCTTTTTTGGTTGAAATAAATACGCTGATTTACAATAGTTTGATTGAAAATGGTTCATCTAACAATTGAAATTTCAGTAGGGGATGAAGTGCTCTATGATTATAAATTATTCTTTATAAGAAAACCACTACCATAAGGCAGTGGCGAGATTATGCACTATGGATGATGGCACGAATAGCTTTGTAGAGATATGGCTTATAGGTTTCCATGTCACAAGGTATCTGTTCATGCAGACAGTGATAACATGTTGTACCAATGAGTTCAACAATCATAAAGAACACAATATCAACATTCTCAATCCCCTTATTCACTGTCTTTACGCCTTCTACAAACAAATCATATAAGCCCAAAGCATTATCATCAAAGATCTTACTGATTTCATGACTATAGAATCCTAATGAAGGATCGCGGTTAATAAAGGAGAGGATTTCATTATCATTCTGTAAATCATCAATAACATGATTGATGACAAAGATAATCTGTTCATCAAACTGATCAATATCCTGTGTCTTTAAAGCATCAATGGCACGCTTGAATAAGTTATTAGATTTCTCTGCAACTAAGTGATTTCGAATATCTTCCTTATTCTTAAAATAGAGATAGAAAGTCCCTTTCGCAACACCAGCTTTATCGACTATGTCCTGAATAGAGGTTTTCTTGAAGCCTTTTGTTTCAAAAAGCTCGTAAGCATTTTCGAGTAGTTTTGTACGTTTTTCTTCTTTATTTTGTTCAATCTTGCTTTTGATCTCTTTTAAGACTTCCATACACGCACACCTCCTTTTTATTTCATTTCATTTGTATGATATGACAAAAAATGACCAAAGTCAATTTTATTATAAAAATAATTGACTATAAGTCAGTTTTGGTATAGTATAGCCATGTAAATTAAAGGTGACCATCGGTCATTTTGGTAGGGAGGAATAAATATGAAGCGATTCTGCCATGCTGTAACGAAAGGCAGATGGGTGATCATCGTAGTGAGCTTATTGCTGTTGATACCATCAGTATTTGGTTATTTCAATACGAAGATCAACTATGACCTTATTACATATCTGCCTAAGGATGTTGAAACAATGAAGGGTGAAGATATTCTGACAGATGACTTTAAACAAGGGGCATTCTCTGTTGTCATTACAGAAAATATGAATGCGAAGCAGATCTTACAATTAGAAAAAGAAATTAAGAAGGTTGACTCTGTTAACCGTGTGGGATCTGTCTATGATATTATTGGTTACTCTATTCCAATAGAAATGTTACCAGATAATGTTGCTTCTAAGGTTAAGAAGGATGATAGTAACTTGATTGTTGTAACATTCAAGAATTCGACATCCGATGATAAAACACTTGAAGCAGTACAGAAAATACGTGATTTGAAAAAGAATATTAAAGTATCAGGTATGTCAGCAACAACACTTGATACAGCCCAGATGGCGCAAAGCGAAGTTATCGCCTATGTCATTATTGCCGTTATTCTCTGTATGATTGTGTTACAGATTGCCTTGGATTCATTCTTTGTACCAGTATTATTATTAGGTAATATTGGTGTTGCGATTCTCTTTAATATGGGTTCTAACTATTTCTTAGGTCAGATTTCCTATATTACACAGGCTATTGCCGCCGTCCTTCAGTTAGGTGTCACAACTGACTTCTCTATCTTCTTATATCATAAATATGAATATTGGAAGACTCAGAAAGAAGATAAGAAGGAAGCTATGGAAGAAGCAATTGCTGAAACAATGATTTCGGTTATTGGTTCTTCAACAACAACTATTGCTGGGTTCTTAGCTCTTTGTACAATGTCCTTAAAGCTTGGTGCCGATATCGGTATCGTTATGGCTAAGGGTGTTGTCTTTGGGGTTATTACTGTTGTTACATTATTCCCTTCGTTAGTGCTTGTTTGTGATCCTATTATTGTGAAGACTTCACACAAGAATATCTTACCTAACTTCAAGGGTGTTAAGAACTTTGTCATGAAGTATTATAAGATTATCTTTGTGGTATTCTTAGTATGTATGGTGCCTGCTTATTATGGACAAAGCAGAACACAAAGCTACTATAACTTAACAGCCGGATTGCCTAAGAGACTTCCTGGTGTACAGGCTAATGATGAATTAAAGAATAAATTTGATATTGTTTCACCATATTTCATTCTTGTAGATAGTGACATGCGTCCTTCAAAGACAAATAAGATGGTGAAGGAAATAGAAAAGGTTAAGGGCATTGATACAACAATGAGCTATGCTAAGTTATCAAGTGCTGGTATTAGTGAAGATGTCTTATCTGATGATTTAAGAGATATGATTGATGATGGTAAACATCAGATTATCTTGATCTCTTCTAAATATGGTGTTGCGACTGATGAATTAAATAGTCAGATCAAGACTGTTAATAAGATTGCCAAGAGCTATGACAAGAAAGCGATTGTCGCAGGTGAAGGACCATTAATGAGAGATATGGTAAGTATTGCCGATGTGGACTTTAAGAATGTCAATACAGCATCTATTATTGCAGTATTTGTAATCTTGGCATTGGTATTAAAGAGTATCTCTTTACCAGTTATTCTTGTTATTGCGATTGAATTTGCGATCTTCTGTAATACAGCTGTTCCATTCTATATGGGTGATCAGATTCCATTCGTAGCTGGTATTGTCATTGGTACTATTCAGTTAGGTGCAACAATCGACTATGCCGTATTAATGAGTACAAAGTATCTTGAAGTCAGAAAATCAGGTGAAGATAAGTTCCAGTCAGTAAGAACGGCCATGACGGCTTCTGTAAGTTCAATCTTTGTATCAGCGTTATGTTTCTTTGCCGCAACTATTGGTGTTGGTTTCTACTCTGATATGGATATGATTTCAGCTATTTGTATCATGCTTTCACGTGGTGCATTGATCTCTATGGTTACTGTTATCTTTGTAGTTCCTGCATTACTCTTATTATTCGATAAGATTATTATTCATACTTCATTTGGATTTAAAGGCTTAAAGGAGGCTAAGTAGGATGAAGAAAAATGTATTAAAGAAAGCTATTCCCCTTACTGTTGCAGCAACAATGATGAATGTTGTACCAGTAGCAGCTTATGATAAAGATGAAACTGTATATACAAAAGTAGATGGTGATGGCAATGTCACTTATCAGGTTGTTTCAGAACAATTAAAGAGTTCTAAGAAAGAAGAAATCAAAGATCATTCTGACTTATCTAATATCAAGAATATTTCTGGTGATGAAAAGTATAAGAAAGATGGTAATGATTTAACTTGGAAGAGTAAAGGTGATGATATCTTCTATCAGGGTAAGACAACAAGACAGTTACCTATTACTGTTGAGACATCATATAAACTAGATGGACAGGAAATTAGTCCTAAAGATGCTTCAGGCAAGAAGGGACATGTAGAAATCTCATTCAAATTGACAAATAATGATAAACATGACTATAATGGTAAAACACTCTATACACCATTCACTATTGCTTTAGCTACAACACTTAATTCTGACAACAACAAGAATGTCACAATCAACAATGGTAAAGTCGTTAATAATGGTGAAAACAACATTATCGTAGGTGTTGCAGCACCTGGTTTATATGAATCATTAAACATAGATCAGTTAAAGAGTTTTGATGAAATCAAGATTGAATTTGATACAACAGATTTAGATATTAAATCATTCTATTCTGTTGCCACACCTAAACTTGCAACTGCGGATGATATCAATAATATGTTTGATAAGATTGATGGTTCATTTGATGACCTCAACAAACTTAAAGATGCGACTAACCAGTTAGTTACTGGTACATCGGACTTATCAAAAGGTGCTAAAACATTAAGTGATGGTACAAAGACATTCAATTCTGGCTTAGTAACTGCTAATTCAGGGGCTGGTTTATTGACTAAAAACTCTAAGAGCTTAAGAGATGGTGCGAGCCAGCTAGCAAGTGGTTTAGGTACACTCTCAAATGGCTCAGGTACTCTTGTAGATGGCTTAAAGAAAGCGGCAACAGGTAGTGATGAACTTACAAAAGGTCTTGCTCAGGCCAAGGCTGGTACTGATGAAATGAATGCTGGTACAGGCAAACTTTCTTCAATGAAAACACAGTTAACACAGGCAGCATTTACGCAGGTTGCTTATGGTATGCAGGCTAGTGCTGGTTCAAAATACTATGAAACAATGAATAAGCAATTAGCTACAAATGAAGATGGCACAGCTGCTAGCAATGCTAAATTAATGTCAGCTATTCAGAATGCTGCTGGTGCTACAGGTGCTAATATGGCTTTAAAAGCTCAGGTTCAGGCTCTCAATACAAATATTGCTGCTATCAATAACAATGCTGGTGGTCTTAAAGACAAAACTGCTAAAGAAGCAAGAGATACAGTTATTGCAACAGCTATTAAAGAAGGTAAAGCACCTGCTGGTTTAACTTATGAAGCATTAGATACATTAATCAAACAGGCAACTAATGGTGCTACACAGGCTGCTGCAGGCGCTAAGCAGGCTGCCGATGCTGCAGCTAAGTATGCCCAGGCGGGCGATGCTGCCAATGCCGCAACATATAAAGCTAAAGCAGAAGAACTTGAAAAGACTGCTAATGAAGCCAAAGATAAAGCAACACAATTAACTGTTTTAAAACAATCTGCTGATATTGCTGGCAGCACAGCAGTAGCAACAGCCGTGCAAACATTAACACAGGTTAAAGATAGTGTGGAAGCTTCACTTAATGCTGATGCAACTCAACAGGGCAGTAATGCAAATGTCGCTTATCTTAAGGAAGTTGCTAATAAGACTGCAACCGGCTTAAAGACAAGCCAGGAAGGTACGGTAGCTGCATATCTATTAACTACTGATTCAAAGGCATTAGCTAAAGAAGTAGCAGCTGCTTATACAGCTTATAAGAATGGTACTAAGCCTACTTCAAAGGGTGCTCAGATTGTAACTGCATTGAATGCGGATCCTAACAACAAGATTGATGGTAAAACAATCTTTGAAACTATTGATAGCGTTGCATCACAGACTGGTGATATTGATAAGTTAGTAAATGGTATTACATCATTAAGTGATGGATTGAATAAGCTATATGCTGGATCAAGTCAGTTATCTAGTGGCTTAGATACTGCTGTCGACAAATTACCAACACTTACAAATGGTATTTCTGCATTAGTAAGTGGTTCTTCTAAGTTAAATGCTGGTACGAAGGAATATACTGAAGGTGTTGATAAATTAGCTGGTGGTGTTTCTCAGTTAACAAGTGCATTTACTCAGATTGTTAATGGTAGTGCACAGTTATCAACTGGTGCTGATAAGTTAGCAAGCGGTATGTCTGAATACAAGACAACTGGTATTGATAAGTTAACTGAACTTGCTGATACATTAAATGGTGATAGTGATACAGCTAAACAGTTAACAAAGTATGCTGATGAGTATACTTATACAGCTACAAACAAGGACGCTAATTATACAACAAAGTTTGTATATATCGTTCAGGAATAATGTAGTATCTAGACAATGATGACATATGTCGTCATTGTCTTTTTTTTAAAGTGATTCTGTTAATTGTAAGTAGTTACTTTTTACTGTGGTTTTGATGAATTAAAATTTTATTTTCAACTAAAGTATGGTATTATAGACATGCGAATAGATTGCTATTTGGGAAAGCAGCAAATTATTTTATATTCATTGGAATTAATATTATAATGATCATATTATGCGTGGAAAATCTATTTGCATATGAGACACTTTTGTGTCTCTTTTTGTATTTTCAGTGTATAATAGCTAAAAAGGAAAAATGATGAATATGAAGAAAGCAAAACTGACAAAACAAACAAAGATTATCTTAGCTGTTATAGCTTTACTTCTAGCTGGATTTGCAACCTACAAAGGCGTAGAGTACTACAAGCTGCAACAGGAAATAAGCAGGGGACGGGCTTATTTAAAAAAGTTAGATGATCAATCTTTATCAAGTATTAAGAATACGATAGACAAACAAAATGAAAGTGATGAATTAGCCCTTGGAAAACAGGCCCTTAAAGATTATGCGAAAAATAAGGATAAGCTATGGGGCGCGTTTAAGAACTATGTGCTTATTGGTGATAGCAGGGTGGAGACATTTAAGCTCTTCTTGCCTGAAACGAATGTCCTCGCTAAAAAGGGGACAAGAATTACTAAGGTTGATGATTATTTAGGGACAATCAAGAATATTAGTCCTAAGTATGTCTTTATTAGTTATGGTGTCAATGACTTAAGTATTCCTGCTTATTATAATCAGGATAAATATATTGAAGTTTATCAGTCCTATTGTGAAAAGATTAAAAAGGCAGCACCGGATGCTACTATTTATGTAAATTCCATCATTCCTGTAAATAGTAAGGCTATTAATAAGCAGGCAAACTATAAGAATATCCCTGCTTATAATGCAAAGCTCAAGGCAATGTGCAAGAAGAATGGTTATAAATATGTTGATCTTGATAGTCTTGCAAAACAATATCCTGATGAATATGAACAGGATGGCATTCATTTCAAAAGCAGCTTTTATAAATACTGGGCTTATCGCCTATTAAGTAGTGTATATGGAGGATAAGTGATGGGTATTAAGATTACGAGAACATTAAGAATTTTATTGGTTGTTTTCATAGCTGTTTACATTGGCTTAACTGTCAAGGGGGCAACACCTAGTCAGACAAGCTTTGAGACAATGCGCAAAGTCATTGCGAAATACCAAAATAAGAATACACAGCTAGGAAATAACCAGGCTGTTAAAAGACTTTATAAGCTTAATCCAGCAGATTATGAAGGTGTATTACTCTATCAGCCTAATAGTACAATGAATGCCGAAGAGATTCTTGTCATTAAGCTTAAGGATAAGAGTCAGGCAAATGATGTAAAAAATGCGATTGAGGAAAGAAAGAAGACCCAGCTCAATACCTTTAAAGGGTATGGGGCAACCCAAACTGATTTATTAAATAAAAGTATTATTGATGTTCAGCCAAATTACATATTATATGTTGTTGATGGCAAGGCCTCAGTCATTGATGATGCTTTTAGGAAAGCATTGTAGGAGGAGAATATATGGCATTTAATACAATTACATTCCTCTTTTTCTTCTTTCCAGTAACCCTCTTACTCTTCTTCTTAACACCTAAAAAATATCGTCAATATACATTATTAATTACTTCATTTATCTTCTATTGTTGGGGGGATACAAAGAACTTAATCTTTATTCTCTTTAGTGCCTTCTTCAGTTATCTTTCAGCAATAGAAATAGAGAATTTGCAGAAAGAAAATAAAGACAAAGAGAATAAGATTGTCTTTATAACAACAATCATTGCTCATATTGGCTTATTGGCATTCTTTAAATATGCAGGCTTAATGAGCATGCCTTTAGGGATATCATTCTATACTTTCTCTGTTCTTTCTTATATCTTTGATGTCTATTATGGTAAATGTGGAGCAGAAAATAATATTTTGAATTATTTGCTTTATGTGAGCTTCTTCCCGAAAGTAATTTCTGGGCCAATTATACAGTTCCATGATTTTAAAAATCAGCTTGCTAACCGTATTGTGACAAGAAGAGGTGTTGTTGAAGGAACACAGCTCTTCATGCTTGGCTTATTTAAGAAAGTCTTGTTAGCCGATCAGCTTGGAATGGCTTATAGCTCATTTGCGCAGACTGATACTGTTGTTGGCAGTTATTTCACTGTCATCAGCTATGGATTGCAGCTATACTTTGATTTCTCAGGTTATTCGGATATGGCTATTGGTCTAGCAAGCATCTTTGGCTTCCATTTTGGCAAGAACTTTGATGAACCATATACAAGTCATAGTATCAGTGAGTTTTGGCGTAGATGGCATATCAGTCTAGGGGCATGGTTTAGAGATTATGTCTATATTCCTTTAGGTGGTAATCGCGTGGATACAAAGCGACATATTATGAATCTGCTTGTTGTCTGGCTCTTAACAGGTATCTGGCATGGCAATACATTGGGCTTTATCATCTGGGGACTTTATCATGGCTTCTTTGTCATTGGTGAGAAGTACTTCTTCCATGATCTCCACCAGCGCATCAAACCAGGCTTACAAGTTGCTCTGACGAACATTATTGTCTTTATTGGCTGGATTTTCTTCTTCTCGCCAACAATCAGTGATGCCTTTGGCTTAACTGGACGTCTGCTAGGTATTCATGCAAGCGGCTTTATTTCTCGTCAGACCATTTATTATCTATTAGGAAATGGCCTGATTGTGATTGCTGGAATATTGTGTTGTATGCCAGTAATAATTAATGGCTATAAGAAAATTTTCATGATGAATAAGAAGAGAATGATATTCCATCTTATTTTCCAGGTTATTCTCTTGATTATATGTATTGCCTATATGATTGGTTCTACATATTCATCATTCCTCTATTTTGCATTCTAAGGTGGTTATTGTTATGTTGAAAAGATTTCAAAGAATTATTATCACAATTTTTTATGTGATTATTGTCTTTTTTTTGATTGCTGGCTTGATTATGCCGGATAAGAAAATGTCCGAGCAGGAAAACCGTACCCTTACGCAATTTCCTGAACTAACAACAACATCAATTACAAGTGGACATTTCTTTTCCCAGCTAGATGACTATTTATCCGATCAGTTCCTCTTCCGTGACCAGTTCATGAAGTTAAAAGTCAGGGTTGATAAGATTGAAGGAAAGCGTGAATCAGCAGGTGTCTATCTTGGTCATAAAGGCTATCTTCTTGCAAAGAATGAAACACCAAACAAGAAAGCCTTGAACAATACTGTTCAAGCAATCAATAAATTCACATCATCCCATGAGAATATCTCAATGATGATTATCCCATCATCAGGTACAATTAACCCAGCCCTCCTGCCTTTTGGAGCCCCAATGCGTGATGGTATTCAAGACATTCATGATTTCACAAAGCAATTATCAAAGATTCAGATCATTGATAGTGCTGCAGGATTAAAGAAATATAAAAATGATTATCTTTATTACAAGACTGATCACCATTGGACAACATATGGGGCTTATCGTGAATTTTTAAGTGTTGCTAACAAGCTAGGTATTGAAAAGCCAATCACAAAATACAAGAAATACCTTGTCACTGATAGCTTTGAAGGAACGCTAGCTAGCGAGAGTGGTGACCATACCCATAGCGATGAAATACATGTCTATGAACCAGAAACTAAAGTGAAGTACTATGTCAACTATGTCATTGAAAACAAAAAGACAACTTCCCTTTATGAAACAAAGCAGCTCAAAACAAAAGACCAGTATACGCTCTTTGAGGGCGGTAACCATCCGGTTGTCGAAATCAATACGACAAATAACAACCATAAGAATCTTCTGATCTTCAAGGATTCTTATGCGAATAGCTTTGTTCCATTCCTATATCCTTATTATCAGAAAATCATTATGGTTGATCCAAGATACTATAATGATGATATCAATAAACTTATTGAGAACTATGACATCAACCAGTATCTGTTCCTCTATAGTGCTAATACCATGATGAAAGATACATCCCTGTCAGATTTACTCAATAGCTAGAAAGAAGAGGGCTTAATGTCCTCTTTTGTCTTGCAAAATAATAAATGTTAGCGATTACTTTGATAGAATTTGGAAATTTTCAAAAAAGAGACTTTATTTATATCTCCCAACGTATTACAATGCGTTCGTAAAACACGATTAAAAGGGGAAAATTTATGAATTCATTTTTAATGTTCATTCTTGCCTTAGCACCAATTATTTGGTTAATTGTTGCAATGAGTGTCTTAAAGATGGCAGGCTGGAAAGCTTGTTTAATTGCACTTGTGGTAACATTTATTGAAGCTATGGCATTCTGGAAAATGCCTTTTGTCTTTGCAGCAACAGCTGCAGCTGAAGGTATCGCTAATGCATTATGGCCTATCATTATCGTTATTTTAGCCGCATTATTCGTATATAACCTTACTGTTGAAACAGGCGCAATGGAAAAGATTAAAGCAATGCTTGCTTCAGTATCTACTGATAAGCGTGTCTTAATGCTTTTAATTGCCTTTGGTTTTGGTAACTTCATGGAAGGTATGGCTGGCTTTGGTACAGCAGTTGCCATTCCTGCAGGTATCTTAGTAGGTCTTGGATTTAATCCGTTACTCGCCGTAGTTTCATGCTTAGTTATTAACTCTACACCTACAGCCTTTGGTTCAGTTGGTGTCCCAGTTAATACAATGGCTAATATCACTGGCTTAAACGTTGTACATATCGCTAGCTATACAGCACTTATTCAGATTGTTGTTCAGTTCATTATTCCTTTTGTTGCCGTTATTATTATCGGTCAGGGAACAAAGGCATTAAAAGGCTTAATTCCATTTACTATTATCGCTGATTTAGCTTTCATTATTCCTGAATACTTAACTGCAACATTCATTGGACCAGACTTAGCCGATATTATTGGTGCCATTGTATCAATGTTGGTAATGATTCTTTGTGCATTCAAATTACCAATGAAAAAGATTGATGAATTCCAGGTAGAAGATGCTGGAAATGGCTTAGAAGGCTTAACTTTTGGAGAAGCATTCAAGAGCTGGTCTCCATTCATCTTTGTCTTCATCTTCTTACTTGGTACTTCTAAGATTGTACCATTCATTCATGATCCACTTGCTTCCATCAATAGTCCTATTCAGTTCTATGCTGGTAAGAATCCTGCAACACTTACATTCTACTGGATCAATACACCTGGTGTATTAATCTTGCTTGCTGGCTTAATTGGTGGTGCTATTCAGGGGGCTAGCTTTGGTACAATGATGAAAGTTCTTGGCAACACTGTTAAGACAAACGTTAAGACTATTATCACAATCTGTTCAGTATTAGCTGTTGCAAAGATTATGGGTTATAGTGGCATGATCGGTGATATCGCAAAGATCTTAGTTGCGGTTACAGGAGTATACTTCCCATTAATCTCACCATTGATTGGTACTATCGGTGGCTTCGTAACAGGTTCTGGTACTTCTACTACAGCATTATTTGGTGCCTTACAGGTTCATACAGCCGAAGCAATCGGTGCAAATCAGACATGGCTTGCAGCTGGTAACTTGATGGGTGCTGGTCTTGGTAAGATGATCTGTCCACAGTCTATCGCTATCGGTACAGCAGCCGTAGGCTTAAGCGGTGCTGAAAGTAAGATTCTCTCTGCAGCTGTTAAGTACACTGTACTCTTTGCCGTTATTGGCGGTATTGTCTGCTTTGTATTCCCAATGCTTGGCTTGGTTGGATAATTAAAAAGAGAAAAAGAAGAACGAGAAGGATACGCTTATATGTATCCTTCTTTTAGACTGTTGACAAATTAGATGAAAATATCAATTGGGCTATCCAAAATTGGTATTTTCATTTTTTGTTTGCTTAAAACATTCATATATCACCCTAAAAATAAAAAAAGCAAGCAACTATATTAGCCCCATTCTTCGCTTGCACAATCCCAGTTTCTTGAAATTATGGCAGCTGAAAATGATCAGCGATTCATGCTGATTTTTCACTAGCCCTTTTAAGCGCGTAAATCGCATGCCATTCACCGGTATGTCTTATATGATCCGCTTCCCATACATGTCTTGCAATCGTTTTTACATGTTTCTTTGATTGTGTACATTTTGATAGGAAAGGACATCCTTCACAGTCTTCCGGATTGCTTTCATAGACTCTGTATCCTTCTCTGTTGGTTGTCTTATAGTGAAGATCTTTTTCATTGGGACAGATATAGATATCTAAATATTCATCATATACATACTCATACTTCTTAAAGAATCCCTTTTTAGTCATTGGTCTCTTATATGGAAGAAATGGCACCCTGCCGCTTGTTAGTATCTGGTGACAGATTGGTGATGTGTTGAATTCAGCATCTAGACATACGTTTTTGATGTTTTCATATTTCTGAGAATACTGCACTGTCATGCAGGTTTCCTGGTGCTACCTTATTGAAGAGCACATAGCCATATCTGTCACATATGGTCATGTGTGAGTAGGCAAAGCACTTCTGCTTCTCACCCTTATGGAATAGACCGCATTCCGGGTCTGTAGTGCTTTCTTTGATATGTTTTGTTTTCTTTAATTCTATTTCTTCCCCAGTTTCTTTATCAAATGCATATTCTTTCTTATCTAATGATTCAAATGGCTTCTTGCCGTTTTCTTCTCTTTCTTCATTAATTTCATCAAGCAATTCCTGTTCGTATGCCTTAGCTACAATCTCTACTTCCTTGTCAGTAGCTTTTCTGTGTGTGCCATCACCAAAGACGGCAGTGGTGTCAATAAAACCATTATCAATGCCGTGCCTGATGATATGACTGAAGATCTGATCAAAAACTTCGCTATTCTTGTATCTTCTCTGATAGTTCTTAGACCATGTAGAATAGTTTGGAACATCTTCATAAATGCTGATACCTAAAAACCATCTATAAGCTATATTGACCTTTATTTCTTCACAGGTCTTTCTCATAGAGTTGATGCCGAATATATAATTGATAAAGATCATTTTAAAAAGTACTCATGATAAGTCCATCGTGTTTTATGTTTGCACGTTTAGTCATTGCCACATTTATATCCTCCAATTAAGCTGCCTCAATTATATCATTTTTTTTGGTGATAATTGATAGGAAACAAAAGACCGTAAGGCCACAAATTTTGCTTAATTGGAGTGTGGACACTTATGACATTGACTATTTATCACATACTATTCGGTTTTAAACGAAAAGACTGTTAACATTTAGTTTGTCAACAGTCTGAATGGTACATAAGTACCATTTATCTTATGAGTAAAAGACTAGAAGGAAAGAGAGACTAGTGATAGAATATTGAATCAGGGGTTATCTCATGAAAAAGATAGTTGTATGTATTGTTGGTATAATAATAAGTGTCAGTATGATTCTGATAGGGACATTTGGGACATTTTATTTTGTTCATGGCTATGATATGAAAAATGTGCTGAAAGAGAATGATCTTGTATGGGTCCATAAGACGAAGAATGTAGGTAGGGGTGATGTTGTTGCCTTTTACTACAATAATAAGATTCTTGTGCGTCGTATTATTGCTCAAGATGGTGATAAGGTGGATATGGATCAAAAAGGACATATGATTGTTAATGGCAAGGTGCTGAAAGAAGATTACCTTAAGCAGCTAAGTGATTATAAGCACCGTGATATTGTTTATCCATATATAGTCAGTAAGCATACTTACTTTGTTCTTGGGGATAATCGAAAAGAGAGTGTTGATTCTAGAATGAAGGATTTAGGAACTATCAAGAAAAAAGATATTATTGGTAAGGTTATCTTTAGGATATGGCCACTTAATCGATTAGGAGGTATTGCCTGATGGTTAAGAAATTAATGAATGCCCTTGTCGCAATCATTTTTATTGCGGGAGTTGGCTTGCTTGTCTATCCTAGTTTCTCTGACTGGTGGAACAAGCAGCATCGTTCGGAAGCGATTGCTTCATATGAAAAGAAGGTTGCTTCTTTAACTGAAAAACAATATCAACAACTATGGAATGGTGCTATTCATTATAATCAGACTCATCCAGCAAACAGCTTTGTATTAAGCAAGGATGAAGAAGCACTCTATAAGAAGACGCTTGATGTTACTGGCACTGGCATTATGGGGTATGTAGAAATACCTAAGATCAATGTCTCTTTGCCAATCTACCATGGTGATGACCAGGCCATCTTACAGATTGCCATCGGGCATATTCCAGGTACTTCATTACCAGTAGGCGGTAAAGGAACACATTCTGTGCTTTCTGGACACCGTGGCTTGCCGAGTGCACGCTTGTTTACGGATATAGACCAGCTCAAGAAGGGTGATATATTCATGTTGCAGGTGATGGATAATACATTGACATATAAGGTTGATCAAATAAGTGTTGTACTGCCATCAGATATGTCAAAGATGCAGATTGATCCCAATCAGGATTATTGTACCTTGATGACATGTACGCCTTATGGGGTAAATACGCATCGTTTGCTAGTGAGAGGGCATCGTATTTCTCGTAAGTCAACACGTGTTGCCCGTAATTTAACACGAGCTGATTATGTTATCTGGGATCTTTCATGGGGATTGATTTGTCTTATTCTTGTAATTATTCTAATAAGAATGGTTAAACAAAGAAGAAAAACAATGAAAAGTTAATCGGATTGTATACAAAGAATTGTGATAAAAGTAATGACGTATGGTATAATGGCGCTATAGGGAGGATATCTTATGGCGAAAAAGAAGGATGATGCGTTTGATCAGGCATATTCACGGGGTGCGAAAGTTAAGCGCTTTTTCACAATCATTGTTTTCATACTTACTGTAATAACTTGCATACAGCTCTTTTTTATCCATGATTCAAAACAGTTTAATCGACAAGTCTTTTCATTAATTCAGTATATTGCCTTTTTCCTGATTCTGAATTCACCAAAACTACTTAAGAAATATCATCTTGAAGTACCTGTTGAAGTCTATATTGTTGTAACGATATTTGCGTTTCTGGGATTGGTACTTGGTGATGGACTGAATTTCTATGGCCGTATTCATTGGTGGGATAGCTTGTTGCATTTTGCATCAGGGGTTATTCTGTCTTTTGTTGCGATGTGGATGATACAGATGCTTATTGGGCGACATGAAAGACATCAGTTATTAGATACAGTTCTGATTTATATCTTTGTGGCGTCATTTTCACTTGCTGCTGGGGCATTCTGGGAACTTTGTGAATATACGACGGATGATATTTTCATGACCAATAACCAGCAATACATGGCTTCTACAAGAGGGACAATCATTACAAAGAATGATGTTCCACTAGTTGGACATGCGGCTTTAACCGATACAATGAAAGATTTAGCTCTTGATTTAGCTGGAGCCTTAGTCGTAATTGCCTATGAATGCAGTAAGAAAGGTATTCAAAAGAAAATAAAGAAAAAGAAGTCTGGCGAGACTTCTAAGATGAGTGAGTGATAAAGTCTACGATATCAACGTAGGCTTTTTTTACTGGTGGAAAGCTTTGATCAATATGAGAGAGGTCATGACGTCTAAGCTCTTCGACAAGTATGCATACTGGTTTATAAAGGGCATCAAGAGAGAGATTGGCTGCAACGCCTTTTAGTTTATGCGCTGCCTGAAATGCTTCTTCGGCCTTCTTGCTTGCAAGGGCATTGACAAGTTCATAATAGCTAGGGTCTTGAGGGAATATTTTGAGAAAATGTTGATAGAGCTCTTCGTTGTCGACAACGCGATGAACACCATCATCATAGTTGATACCATGCAGAATACAATCTTCACGTTTCATCACAACCACCTACCTTTTCTATATCATATCACAAGTCAGGAACTTTTGAACGATAAAGAGGTTGCAAGGCTATATAAAATGGCATATAATCGAGGTGTTGAGAGGAAGTGAACTTCCTTTTTCATTATTATGAGGAAAAGTTTATGGAAGCAGTTGTAGAAAAACGCCACAAGAAGAAAAAAGTACCATTCTCTGGTACAAAGAAAATAGCATTATCTTTTGCGGCAGTTATATTTATCGGGTCCATACTGTTATCAATGCCTTTTGCGAATACATTGGATGTTCGTCCTTATATTGATAATCTATATATTGCCGTAAGCTGTGTCTGTGTGACAGGGTTGACACCCTTTGATGTTGGGGCACAATATAATCTCTTTGGGGAGATTGTCATGGCCATCTTGATACAGATTGGTGGACTTGGACTGATTACGTTTATTTATCTTATTCTCTATCAGATGGGCAGTAAGATGCGGATGAAGACGAAGATGGTATTCTCGGAAGCACTCAATGCAGATAATGCCAAAACACTTCCTAGATTACTGAAGACAATTTTCTTCTATACCGCATTAATGGAGATTGTTGGTGCCATTATCTTAAGTACTGTCTTTGTCCCTCAATATGGCTATGTCAGAGGCATATATTTTGGTATATGGCATGCCATATCAGGATTCTGTAATGCGGGTTTTGATTTACTTGGCAGTACAAGCTTAATCAAATATAATGTCAATCCAGTTATTAACTTTGTCATTCCATTGTTGATTATTACTGGTGGTATTGGCTTTAGAGTTGTTCTTGATCTATATGATACATTCAATAAAGAAAGACATCATAAATCAAAATTTTGTTTCCATCGTTTTGTTCGTCAGTTACACTTACATTCCAAGCTTGTCTTAGTAACAACATTCATATTATTAATCAGTGGAACAATCCTATTCCTAGCTATTGAATACAAAAATATGGCAACAATTGGTAGAATGACCTTTGGCCAGAAGTTAGCCGCAAGCTTCTTCCAGTCTACAACAACCCGTACAGCAGGTTTCTCTAGCGTACCGATGGTTGAATTAAGACCAGCCACAAAGATTATCATGTGTATTCTGATGTTTATCGGTGGTTCCCCAGCCTCTACTGCCGGTGGTATTAAGACTGTAACCTTTGCCTTGGTTATCTTGATGTTGCATTCGGTCTATAATGGAAGTGAAGAAACATATGTCTTCCATCGTCGTATTAAGAAGAGAATTATGCTTTCAGCATTCTCAATCTTTGCGATTTCTCTGACTATATGTTTTACAGCGCTTATCTTACTTACAATCACTGACCCACAATTCAATACTTTAAATCTTGCGATGGAAGTCTTCTCAGCATTTGGTACAGTAGGGCTTTCAGCTGATGTTACTGGTGGATTATCATTTGCGGGCAAGATTATTGATATCATGCTTATGTATACAGGAAGAATTGGGCCAGTTTCATTAATGATCTTATTTACAAGAAAAGCCCATTCACAGGTTGATAAAGAAATAAAATATCCTGATGAGGATGTTATTGTTGGATAGGAGGACGTTATATGTCTAAAACAAAACAAGTCGCTATTCTTGGCTTAGGTATCTTTGGTTCTACACTTGCTGAAACACTTGAAGATTATGGTGTAGAAGTTTTGGCTGTTGATATTGATCCGGCATGTGTTGAAAGAATTGCTGATAATGTCACAAGAGCAGTTGTTGCCGATGTCACAGATAAAGACCAGCTCTTAGAATTAGGCGTAGCTGATTTTGATACAGCTGTTGTAGCTATCAGTAAGCACTTTGAAGAATCAGTACTCTGTACAATGATTCTTAAAGAAGCAGGCATTAAGAATGTCATTGTTAAAGCACGCACAAAGCGTAAGAAGATGATTTTAGAGAAGGTTGGTGCTGATAAGGTCATCAATGTTGAAAAAGATATGGCTTATAAGGTTGCTAAGTCATTACTACGTAGAAGTATTGTAGATTTAGTAGAACTTGATAGTGAATATTCAATTGTGGAAATAAAGGTTATGCCTGACTGGGTTGGCAAGAGCTTAAAGATGTTGAATATTCGTAGTGCTTATGGCATGAATATTATTGGTATTACATGTGTTGATGCGAAACAGATGAACATGGACTTTACAGCTGATTATGTTGTTAAAGACGGTGATCATTTTGTCGTAGCAGCCAAGACAAAGAAAATAGAAGAATGGGATTATCTTACAAGGGACTAAAGCGGGCAACCGCTTTTTTCTTTTGTCGAAATGAAATATTGTTATGAAGAAAAGAAATCGTATTCGTATTGTAATCTTTAAAAGTTATCATATGAAATAGAAAATGTATCCCCTTACATTGAAAAATGTTGAGTTTATCATACCTTTTTGATATTGCAGTGTATTTGATTTTTGCATATAATAAAGGTGTTTTTCAAAAAATATATAGGGGGAAAGTTATTTTGATCGAAAAGTTATTCAATCTAGAAAAACATGGCACTAATGTCAAGACTGAAATTCTTGCCGGTGTCACTACCTTTTTGGCAATGGCTTATATCCTAGCTGTTAACCCAAGTATTCTTGGCCAGGCAGGAATGCCAAAAGAAGGTGTCTTCTTAGCAACAGCTATTGCTTCAGGTTTAACTTCAATTCTCATGGGTGTACTTGCCAACTATCCAGTTGCTTTATCAGCTGGTATGGGGGTCAATGCATTATTCACTTATACGATTGTTGGACAGATGCATTTAAGCTATCAGGGTGCCTTAGCTTGTGTCTTTGTATCAGGTTTAATCTTTATTTTAATCACTGTTACAAACGTACGTAAAGCTATCATCAATGCCATCCCACAGCAGTTGAAACTTGCTATTGGTGCTGGTATTGGTTTCTTCGTTGCCTTTGTTGGTTTAAAGAATGCTGGTATCGTTGTGGCTAACCAGGCTACATTCGTAGGCTTAGGTAACTTCACAAAGCCAGAAGTCTTACTTGCCTTATTTGGTATTGTTGTAACATTAATCTTCTGGGGTAAGAATGTACCAGCTGGTGTATTCTGGGGCTTAGTCGTAACAGCAATCGTAGGTATGATCTTTGGTGGTATTACTGGTGCTAAAGCTTTACCACAGTTACCTCATGGTGTTGTTTCTATTGAATTTGATACATCATTATTTGGTGCCTTTGCATCAGGATTCAGTGAATTATTCTCACATCCTAATTGCTGGCTTGCCATCTTCTCATTATTATTCGTAGACTTCTTTGATACAGCAGGTACTTTAGTTGCCGTAGCAGGTAAGACTGATATCATGGATAAAGAAACAGGCGAATTAAGAGATGTAGAAAAAGCATTATTAGCTGATTCTATCGGTACTGTATTTGGTTCTATGGTTGGTACTTCAACAGTAACATCATTCGTAGAATCTGCTTCAGGTGTAGGTGTTGGTGGTAGAACTGGTTTAACAGCTGTCACAACAGGTGTTCTCTTCTTACTTGCAGCATTCTTCTCACCATTACTAACAGCTGTAACATCAGCAGTCACTGCTCCAGCATTAGTTGTTGTTGGTATCATGATGGCGCAGCAGTTAGAAGGCTTGGAATGGAACAACATTGTCTTTGCTTCATCAGCTTTCGTAACAATCATCTTTATGATTCTTGGCTACTCAATCTCTAATGGTTTAGCTCTTGGCTTTATCACTTATGCGATTACTGCAGTAGCTACAGGTAAATCTAAAGAAGTATCACCAATTGTATGGTGCCTCGTAGTACTCTTTATCATTTACTTCGTTGTATTACCTAAGTAATAGATTTCTAAGTGTGGCTAATGCCACACTTTTCTTTTTGCCTTTTTTCAGATAAAGCTAGGAAGTTTATTGATATGTCAGTAGATGAATATAATGAAATGATGAATGAATTGGATATGTTGCTAAATGGAGGCATTACTTACAAAAACACTAATGGCAAGAAATATGCCTATTATCAATGGAGAGAAATTAGATAAGGATAAGAGATGAAGATATAGATCTTTTAACGAAACAAATTCAAGAAAAGAACGACAAAATAAGTTAAAACATTTAGATTATTCTATTGATTCATTATCACGAAGAATTACTCTTTATGTTGTTAGGATCACTAGGTATTTCGTTATTCTTATTTAAAGAAAATGCGTTAATTATCAGCTAGCATACTCGTTATGGGAATGCTAGGCTTTTAAAAAGTTTAGAAAAACTTTAGATTTATAACCATATATTTTTAATAGTTCAATTGTATGATGCTAGATGTTAAGAGAAAGTCATGCTTTGGAATGAATGGAATTTAGTGCCTTATAAAGCGATAAATATGAAGCAAAAGACTTTTCATGTATGAACTACATTGTTAGAATGTAGATAGACGAGGAGAAGGGATATGAAAGGGAAGAAAAGAAGAGTTAAGAGTATTGTATGGGTTATTGTTGCTGTTCTTGTACTTGGTGTATTAGGCGGGTTTGGTATTAAAGCCTACAAAGACTACCAGAAAGAAGAAGCAGCCAAGAAGGAAGCAGCTAGAATCAAGAAACTGCAGGAACAAGCAAAGCTCAGCAAAGATCAGATATCAATTGAAGTACGTGGAACATATAACTTAAAGCTTTATAGTGCAGAAGGTAAAGTGACATGGAGCAGTGAGGATACTGCCGTGGCAAGAGTGGATGAAAAGGGTGTCGTAACAGGTGTATCGGCAGGGAATACGGTTATTAATGCAACATATCTTAAGAAGAAGTATCCTGTAAAAGTCACAGTTACTATGCCAAGAGTGATGCAGGATGATGGCAAGAAAGTTGTCTATCTGACATTTGATGATGGACCATCACCAAAGACAGCACAGGTACTGGATATTCTCAAGAACAACGGTGTCCATGCGACATTCTTTGTAACAGGAATTGATCAGAAATCGGCAAGCTTAATGAAACGTGCAGTTGATGAAGGAAATGCGATTGGAGCACATACATATACACATGACTATAAGTATGTCTATAGTTCAGAAAAGAACTACTTTGATGATTTAAATAAGATCTTGAATCATATTAAAGAAGTCACAGGTAAGGAAACAAAAATCATTCGTTTCCCAGGAGGAAGCAGTAATACGATCAGTAGAAAGTATAGTCAGGGGATTATGACTAAGCTTTCTAAAGAAGTACTAGCTAAAGGCTATCAGTACTATGACTGGAATTTATCGAGCGGGGATGCTGAGTGGCCAGCGCCATCAGTTGCCTCGATTGCTCATCAGGCTACAAATACTAAACAATCTAAGGTTGTCTTATTAATGCATGATGCCAATGCGAAACAGACAACAGTTGATGCTTTGCCTCAAATTATTAAGTTTTATAAAGATAATGGCTATGAATTCAGAACACTTGAGAACTCTGATATCATCAGTCATCACCATATCAATAACTAATAGCTAAGACAGGTATCATACCTGTCTTTAATTTGTAATATATTTATAAGGTTTAACGACTATAGCTAAAAAATACTTTAAAAATGGACTAAATTGAGTATAATCGAGGTTGCCTTTAGGAGGGAGAAGGAAATGAATTTAAAATCTAGTAAGGTCAAGATGACAATCGTAATTGTTGTCATCGCATTGATTGCTGGCATGTGTGGAGTATTTGCATACCAGTCTAATCAAAAGAGAAAAGCAGAGATTGCTGCTAAGAAAGAAGCAGAAAGAGAAAAGAAGCTAGAAGCTCAAGCATCTATGCCAGTTACAAATCTGACAATTGCACCTGGCAGAGAATACACAATGAAACTTGATGGCACTAAAGCAAAGGTCAAATGGTCAACAGATGACAAAAATATTGCTTCAATTAATGATAAAGGTGTTTTAACTTCAAAAGCTGAAGGTTCTACAAAAGTCACTGCACAATATTTTAAAAAGAAGTTTGTAGCTAATGTTACCGTCAAACAGCCTAAATCAGTAATGGCTACAGGTGTTGATGATGGTATTAAAGAAGTATTCTTGACATTTGATGATGGACCATCTGTTAATACTGCAAAGATTCTTGATATTTTGAAACAGAATGGTGCTGTAGGTACTTTCTTTGTCACTGCTCAGAATCCAAAGTCAAAAGATTTAATGAAGAGAATTCTCAAAGAAGGTAGTGCAATAGGTGCCCATAGCTATACACATGAGTATTCTATTTATAAGTCAGAACAAACTTACTTTGATGATTTAAATAAGATTGAAGACTATATTAAATCAGTTACTGGAAAGAAAACAAAACTTGTAAGATTCCCTGGTGGTAGCAGCAATACAATTAGTCGTCATTATGCAACAGGAATTATGAAGACATTAGCAGCTGATCTTGAAAAGAAGGGTTATAAGTATTATGACTGGAACGTTTCAAGTGGGGATGCTGCTGGTAAATTACAGCCTGTTGAAACATTAGTACGTAATGCCACAGGTACAAAACAGGAAAAAGCAGTTATTTTGATGCATGATACACAAGTAAAGACAACTACTGTTGAAGCTTTGCCACAGATTATTAAGTGGTATAAAGATAATGGTTATAAGTTCTCAACATTAGAAAATACAGCTGTTCAGTCTCATCAACCTATTAATAACTAGTAATTTAGTAAAAAGTCATTTCCCAAAATACTACATCCATGTATAATGAATAATGTAGAAAGAATTAAGGAAGGTAAAGTTAATGAAATTGATTAAAAAAATTACAAGCTGGCAAGTTATCATGTTCATACAGCTACTCGTATCAATACTATTGGCGTTTACAACATTCAAGTTAAATGTTCTACCATTTAGGTATGCATTAATATTGTTTATTGTATTGTTGCTTTTATTAGTTGGTATGTTCTTCTTCACTAAGTCAAAAAAACAAGTCGATGAGGGAAAAGTAGCTATTAGACCTATCGTTGGGAAGATTATCTCAATCCTCTTATCAATTGTAATGCTTGTTGCATCAAGTATGCTGATGAAGACAGAAGGTGCGATTGCTAAGATTACAGGCAATGATACACAGACGACAGTTATCAGTCTGATGACTCTTAAAGATAGTAAGTTTGATTCTGCTGATGACTTAAAAGCATCAACTCCTGTAGGGGTGAATACTCTTGCTGATAAGACAAATATCGATAAAGGCTTAAAAGCATTAAAAGATGAAGCAAAGTTCACAAAAAAAGATTACTCAACTTTTAAATCATTAAGTGATGATTTATATAATGGTAAAGTAAAAGCAATCCTTGTAGATAATGCTTATCAATCTGTTTTAGAAACATATCATGAAGATTGGTCACAGAAAACAAAAACAATCTGGAAATATGAAATTAAGGAAAAGGTTGAAGATACTTCAACAAATGCAAAGGTTACGAAGGAACCATTCACATTACTTATTTCTGGTGTGGATAGTCGTGGTGATGTAACTGAAAAATCACGTTCTGACGTAGATATGATTATTACTATTGATCCAGTACATCGTCGTATTCTTATGACATCTATTCCTAGAGACTACTTTGTACCAATTTATGGACAGGGTGGTAAGGACAAACTTACACATTCAGGCCTATATGGTACAGCATGCGTAGAAAAGACAATCGAAAACTTCATGAATATCAATATTGACTATAATGCACGTATTGGTTTCCAGGCTGTTACAAAAATCATTGATGCTATTGGTGGTGTGGATGTTTATTCAGATAAAGAATTTAAGCCATGGACTGATGAAGGTGTACGTATCAAGAAAGGTATGCAGCACATGGATGGTCGTACTGCTCTCGCTTTCGCAAGAGAAAGAAAGACTTATACAACTGGTGATAGACATAGATCAGCTAATGAACAGGCTGTTATTGAAGCTATCTTAGAAAAAGTAATGAAACCTTCTGTATTAAGCCAGTATTCAAGTTTACTTAATGCAATAGAAGGAACATTCCAGACAAACTTAAAATCTTCTGACATCACTTCACTTGCAAAGATGCAGCTTGATAAGGGCGGCAAATGGACAGTCAAGAAATCAATTCTTTATGGTACTTCTAAGAAAGCAAAGGGTGGCTTAATGATGCCTAATACTGAACTTTATTATAACTTCCCTGATCAGAGATCAATTGATGCTAATACTAAGTATATTAAAGATATGCTTAAAGGCGAAGACGTTCAAATTGCTGATACTGATTCTAATGTAACAGCACATATGGATTAAGTTTTAGACATGAATAGCTAAAAAAGTGATGTTCTGCTTCTTAGCGAACATCACTTTTCTTTACATGCGATAAGTAAAAAATGCCTTAGAATTATCTTCTAAAGCATTGCATAATTAATAATGAATATTGTCACCTGAACGTGTCGTGAAGCTATAATCTCCTTCACCATAGTAAGAAACAAGGAAGTCTTTGTTTTCTTTGACCCACTTATCACCAGCTGCTTGTGCTGATAAACCACTTAGAAGGTTAGAAGAAATCTCTTCAGTATGAACAATATGACCTGTCTTACTGCCATCTTTGTTATGAACATAATAGCTGATGATCAAGTAAGTTTTATCAGGATCATATGGTAATTTGGCATCACTTGGCATTTTTGCATGTTTACCAATGACATTGACTTTACATTCAATTGTTTTTCCATCAACTGTAGCAGTGATACGTGTTGTACCAATACTTTTAGGAATAATCAAGCCTTCATCCCCAACAACAGAAATATTATTGTTGTAGGAACCCCAAACAATGGATTTACTGATGTTACCAGTAACTTCCAGTAAGAATGTTTGACCTAAACGTAAGGTCACTTCTTCTCGATTGAGAACCGGCTGACTCACTTTTTCTTTTTTATTATCTTTCTGTGTCGTTTGCTTTGTTGGTTTCTTCTTAGTTGTTGATGAGCTAGGAGAGCATCCAACAACCATTGCGGCAACAAGGAGAACAGCTAAATATTTATGTAGATGAACCATAGATCTCATCCTTTCTTACCTAAGTATAACATAGGTTATAACCTACGCGTACAATTGTAGACTAAAATGAAGAAAATTGAAAGCATAAGAATTTGATTTTGGTTTGCTTTCAAAGAAGCATAGTGTATAATTCAACGTGTTTAGAGTATTTGGATGGGATAAAGGGAGCGAATAGATTATGAAATTAAAATGGCAAATAATTATATTATTTCAAGCTGCTGTTGAAATATTTTTAGGCTTTGTAATTACAAAGTTTAATATTCTACCTTTAAAATACTTAATTGTTGTATATCTTGTATTGTTTCTTATCTTTAGATTAATGTATAAATTCATTAAACCACCTAAACGAATAGGAAAGCATGCAAAGAAATCAAGAAGGGCTAGACTAGGCAAATATGTCTCTTTACTCGTCTCTATTGCCATGATATTTTCGTCCTACATGCTTATTAAGACCAATGGTGCTATTGCGAAAATGACAGGCATGTCAGAACAAAAGACAGTCATTGCTTTAGTGGCACTTAAAAAGAATGGCTATAAATCTGCAAAAGATGTTGAAGATGAGAAAGTTGGCATCAATACTAAACAGACTTCAACATATCTTAAAGAAGGAAAAAGTCTTCTAAAGGACTCGGTTTCTTTCACAGAAAAAGATTACAATGATTATAAGAAATTAGGTGAAGATCTCTATAGTGGCAAGGTTAAAGCTATTCTTATGGATTATGCCTATGAGACAGCATTGGAAGGCTATTTTGAAAGCTTTAATAATGATACTGAAATCATTTGGTCCCATACATTTGTTGAGAAGAATGCCAATACTGCTAATAATAAGAATGTTACAAAAGAACCATTTACAATCATTGTTTCAGGTGTTGATTCAAGAGGCAGTGTTGATGAGAAATCTAGAAGTGATGTGAACATGATTGTTACAATCAATCCTAATACAAGACAAATCCTTCTCACATCTATTCCAAGAGATTACTTTGTGACACTTGCAAATGTTGGTGTCAAAGATAAATTGACGCATGCTGGGATGTTTGGAACAACGAATGTTGAAAAGACTGTTGAGAAGTTTATGGATTTAGATATTGATTATCAAGCCCGTATTGGTTTCCAGTCTGTTGTCAAGATTGTTGATGCGCTTGGTGGCGTTGATGTTTATTCTGATAAAGCCTTCAAACCATGGACAGATAATGGTGTGCGTATAAAAAAAGGAGTACAGCACATGGATGGTCGTACGGCCTTGGCATTTGCGCGAGAAAGAAAGATTTACTTAACAGGGGATCGTCATCGAGCAGCAAACCAGCAAGCTGTTTTAAAAGCAATCTTAAATAAAGCGATGTCACCAGCAGTGATCACAAATTACACAAGCTTATTAGATGCAGTTGCTGGAACATTCCAGACCAATATGAAGACGAGCGATATCACAAGCTTAGCTAAGATGCAGCTAGATAAGGGTGGCTCTTGGGATATTCAGCAGTCTATTCTTGAAGGAACAAACGAAAAGAGAACAGGCGGCTATCTCATGCCTAAAACAGCTATTTATTACACGATTCCTTCAAAAGATTCTATCAATAAAAATAGACTCTATATCACTAACATGTTAGCCGGAAAGAAAATCAAAACAGAAGCTAGCGATTCAAAAGCTTAGGGAGGATATATGAAAAGGAAAGTTTATCTAGATTATTTAAATGTTTTATCAGCATTTGCGGTTGTAATGTTACATACTAATAATGTTTTTTGGACATTTAGTTATAATCGATATTGATTATCGGTTAATATCATAGAATCAGTTTTCTATTTTGCAGTTCCAATTTTCTTCATGATATCTGGTGCAACACTTATCGACTATTCTAAACGATATTCAACAAAAACATTTTTGAAAAAACGATTTAGTAAAACATTAATTCCTTTTCTATTTTGGAGCATATTAGCTCTCGTATATCTTTTGCATTATCACAAAATTGACATTACGAACTTTTCCCTAATAACACTTCTTGATCTCATTCTCAATAGCAAGCTTTTCCCTATATATTGGTTTTTTATGCCTTTATTTGGCTTATACTTATCAATGCCATTATTATCAGCAGTCGATAAAACCTTTAAAGGCTACTTATCTCCAATGTCAATCTTATATGCATCAGCTTTATTTGTTTTCTTTAGATATGCATCATTTGATAAGATGAAAGGTTTAAATAAAATCATTAACTTTTTGAGAGAAACAACTTTTGGTATTTATTTAATTCATTATTTTATCATTTATCACTTATGCTATATTATTCAAATAAATCGTTATTCCATAGTATTTAGAACACTTGGAGCAATTGCCATATTCCTGACTGCTGCTTTAATAGTAAAACTTCTAAAAAGAATTCCAGTAATTAAGCAATTAGTATAATTTATTTTTGTATCAAATGTATCACACCTAGTCCTTATTCACTTAAGCACTAGGTTTTTATTTACATAGTATATTTTAGTTTTAAAGATTACGAAGAAAGCAAGGGTAATTTATTATATTGGTTAAGGATTACTTGCATTATTTCTATAAAAGAGTAATAATTTCGTGTATAATGTGTAATGCGAGGGATTTTAAATATGAGAAGAAAAGTATATGCAGTGTTGTTGGCACTACTTGAAGCAATTATATATTATTACATTTTCGTTGCCTTAGACATTAACTTGGGTATTTTAAGGCAGTCTTTAGGTTTGTATTTGATTTATATGTTGATGTGTGGACATTATAGTATCAAAGATACATTGATATGGAATGAGATTAAGCATGTCACAAAAGCTACAGCTTTCTATCTTATAACATATATCATTATTCTTCCAACATCCATGTTCCAGGATAAGCGAAGATATCTAGTTTTTCTAGCAATTATCATGTATTTTATTACAATATTCCTATCAAGAACATTACGCATAGTCTTTAGAAAGTTCCTAGTAAGGAATACATTGGTTATTGGTACAGGCAAAGATGCTTTAGATTATGGTCGTACGCTTAATAATAATAGATTTGCGATAACAAGAGTAGTTGGCTTTGTCGATATGAATACTTGTAGTAAGTTTGACCAACAATTTAATAATGTAGTTGATTTAGAAAAGAGCCATAAATTCTTTAAATATGATGTCTTTAAATATCAGGATTTAAGAAAGATTGTTAAAGATAGACATATTGAGCAGATTTCAATTGTTGAACCTGATATGGATCAAAAGACATTTGATATTGCCATGGAAGATGCTTCACAATTGGTAGACCATGTCAAGTATATGCCTGAAGATAATCATATGATGAACTTCTCTTCATCTATTAGAGATTTTGATGGTATATTAATTATTTCAGCATCAAGAAGAAAGCCAAGAACTATAGATGCTGTATTAAAGAGAATGATGGATATCTTCTTCTCACTTATTGGATGTTTATTTATTCTTCCGATTGCGGTCGTTGTAAAGATCATGAACTTAGCACATGGAGATCATGCGTCAATTTTCTATAAACAAAAACGTGTAGGACGTTATGGCAGGGACCTTAATGTATACAAATTTAGAAGTATGGTCCCTAATGCAGAGGAAGTTTTAAAAGATATTCTGGCGAAAGATCCAGAGAAGAGAGCAGAGTGGGAAAAAAGTGCAAAGCTTGAGGATGATCCTCGTGTTACTGCTGCAGGTAAGTTTCTTCGTAAGACATCACTTGATGAATTCCCACAGTTCATTAATGTCTTAAAAGGTGATATGTCACTTATTGGACCGCGTCCAGTCATCCCAGAAGAGTTAGAATGGTATGGTGATCGTGTCACAGAATTCCTATCAGCTAAACCAGGTCTAACTGGATATTGGGCAAGCCATGGACGTAGTGATGTTGACTATCCAGAACGTTGTGATTTGGAGCTTTATTATGTACATCATCAAAGCATTTTCTTAGACTTACAGATTGTCTTAAGAACAGCATTAGGTGTTATATTTGGAGAAGGTGCAAGATAATTATGAAAAATATCAAAGTTATTGTAGCAACACATAAGAAATATCAAATGCCGACTGATCCTATGTACTTACCAGTACAAGTGGGGTCAGAAGGTAAAGAAGATTTAGGATATCAGAGAGATAATGAAGGTGAAAATATTTCTCAGCTTAATCCTGCTTTTTGTGAGCTTACAGGCTTATATTGGGCTTGGAAGAACCTAGACGCTGATTATATCGGCTTAGCACACTATCGTAGACATTTCAAAGGAAAACAACATGACAAAGATCCTTTTAAAGAAGTGCTTACACAAGCAGAAGCTAGCGTATTGTTTGATAAAACAGATATCATCCTCACCAAGAAGAGAAAGTATTATATCGAAACAATCCATGATCATTATGCGCATACAATGTATCCAGAACCATTGGATGAAGCAGGAAAGATCCTTGAAGAAAAGTATCCTGAATATAAACCATATTTTGATAAACATATGCAGGAAAGAAGCCAACATGCATTTAATATGTTTATTATGAAGAAGGATAAATTTGATGAATATTGTACTTGGTTATTCGATATATTATTTGAGCTTACAAAGAGATTCGAAGATGCAAATTATTCAGCATTCCATGCAAGATATCCAGGCAGAGTATCAGAAAGATTACTTGATGTATGGCTAATGAAGAATGGATATGACTATGAGGAAGTACCATTCATATACATGGAAAAAGTCAATATGTGGAAGAAAGGCACAGGCTTCCTTAAAGCTAAGTTCTTCCATAAAAAATATGGAGAAAGTTTTTAGGTAGAATAGCTTTAGAATAATTAATTCTAGTTTTTTATCATCATCTTATTTCAGAGTTAGTATGATATTTAATATCTAAGAAATGAGAACAATAGACTCCAAAATAATGTGATTAAGAATAAAGGAGAAAGAAAAAATGGCACAGTATGATTATTTAGTAGTTGGTGCAGGTCTGTTTGGAGCAATCTTTGCCCATGAAGCCAATAAGAGAGGAAAAAAAGTTTTAGTTATCGATAAGCGAGATCATGTCGCAGGTAATATTTATACAAAGGAAGTAGAAGGCATCAATGTGCATGTATATGGTGCACATATCTTCCATACTTCTAATGAAGAAGTATGGAACTACGTGAACCAGTTCGCTAAGTTTAACAGATATACAAATAGCCCTATTGCTTACTACAAGGGGCAGGTTTACAACATGCCTTTCAACATGAATACATTCTCTAAGCTTTGGCCTGAAGTACGTACACCAGCTGAAGCTAAAGCTAAGATCGAAGCTGAAAGAGCTAAGGTCGCTGTAGAGAATCCAAAGAACCTAGAAGAACAGGCTTTATCACTTGGTGGTAAGGAAATCTATGAAATCTTTGTCAAAGGCTATACACAGAAACAGTGGGGTAGACCATGTACTGAATTACCAGCCTTTATCATCAAGAGATTACCATTCAGATTTACATATGATAATAACTATTTCAATGATGATTATCAGGGAATTCCTATTGGTGGTTATACACAAATTGTAGAAAAGATGCTTGATGGTATTGAAGTAAGACTTAATACAGACTTCTTAGAAAATAGAGAAGAATATGAAAATATTGCTGATAAGATTGTCTATACAGGTATGATTGATCAGTATTATGATTATAAATTAGGTACTCTTGAATACAGATCACTTAGATTTGAAACGGAAGTGCTTGATGAAGAAAACTTCCAGGGTAATGCCGTAGTGAACTATGAGGAATATGAAATCCCATATACACGTATTATCGAACATAAGCACTTTGAATTTGGCACACAACCAAAAACAGTCATCACAAGAGAATATCCAGCTACATGGCATAAGGGTGATGAACCATACTATGCTATGAATGATGATAAGAACAATGCCTTATATGCAAAGTATAAGAAGCTAGCTGATGATGAAGGTAAGGTTATCTTTGGTGGTAGACTTGGCCTTTATAAGTATTTTGATATGGATGATACTGTAGCTGCAGCATTACATTGTGTAAAGAAGGAATTGGATTAATAACTAGGCAGTTCGATGAACTGCCTTAATTTTTGGAAGGAAAGAATTTATGGCTAAACAAAAATCACTAAAAGTTAATTTTATCATGAATGCCATCCTAACGATGTCATCGTTTATTTTCCCGCTAATTACCTTTCCATATGTATCACGAATATTAATGCCAGAAGGAATGGGAAAGGTTAATTTTGCAATTTCAGTAATAAACTACTTTAGCATGTTTGCCCAGCTAGGTATACCAACGTATGGCATACGTATTTGCGCACAAGTTAGAGATGATCATGAAAAATTGACTAGAACAGCACATGAATTATTATTTATAAACTTTGTAATGACTATAATAAGTTATTTTGGATTATTCATGGCAGTATTATTTGTACCAAAACTTGCCTCGGAAAAAACACTCTATATTATTACAAGTTTTATAATTTTTTTAACTGCAATAGGTATGGAGTGGTTATATAAAGCACTTGAACAATATACATATATTACAATTCGATCAATTGTTTTTAAATTTATTGGTTTAATAGCAATGTTTATACTGGTTCATTCGAAAAGTGATTATGTTATCTATGGTGCTATTAGTGTATTTTCAAGCAGTGGATCATTTGTGCTTAATTTATTTAATGCACATAAATACATTGGACTTAAGCCTGTAGGAAATTATAATGTAAAAAAACATTTAAAACCTATACTTGTATTTTTTTCCATGTCTATAGCGACTACTATATATACAAATTTGGACACTGTTATGCTTGGTTTTATGAAATCCGATGCAGATGTAGGTTATTACACGGCTGCAACTAAGATAAAAAACATATTAGTATCTATTGTGACTTCATTGGGAACAGTTCTTCTTCCAAGAGCTTCATATTACATAGAACAAGGAAACCTTGAACAATTTAGGAATTTATCTAAAAAAGCAATGAATTTTGTTTTTATTATTGCTGTTCCAATGATGATATACTTTATTCTCTTTGCTAAGCAAGGTATAGTATTATTATCTGGAAAAGCATTTATTAAAGCTACTCTACCAATGCAATTAATTATGCCAACATTATTATTTATTGGCATCACAAATATTACAGGTATTCAAATTCTTGTCCCACTCGGTTATGAAAAAATTGTACTTCTTTCAACAGTTGTAGGTGCAATTGTAGACTTACTTATTAACTGGTTATTGATTCCTTCACTTGCATCTTCTGGAGCCTCTATTGGAACGTTGGCAGCAGAATTTGTAGTTTTAGTAGTGCAATATTTTGTGGCTATACGCGAGGTACCTGGCTTATTTAGGGAAATTAAGTACTATAAGATATTTATTGCAGTAGTTGCCAGTTCGCTTATTTCTATCTGGACATTAGAATTAGGCTTTGGGGTATTTATTACTCTTGTTGTATCTGCCATACTATTCTTTGCTGTATATGGCTTAATATTGTTGATATTGAAAGAACAATTAATAACTGAAATTTTTTATCAATTTATCAATAAAATAAAAAAGTAATATTGTGAGGTAGTTTATGCTTTCTATTATTGTTCCAGCGTATAATGCAGAAAATACAATTAAACAATCAATAAATAATTTATTAGATAACGATTGCTTCGAGATTATTATTATTGAGAATGGATCGACTGATAAAACAACCGATGTAGTTGAAGAAGTTGTTGATAAACACAGCAATGTAAAACTATTACATTCTACGCCTGGTGTATCCAATGCACGTAATTGTGGAATTGAGCTTGCGAGTGGTGATTATATTGCCTTTCTTGATGCGGATGATTATTATGAAGTCAATACTTTGATTGAATTCTACAGTAGAGCAAAAAAAGATGGATATGATATTCTTATGGGTGCTTACTCAAGAGATTATGCTAATCTTAAAGAAAAGCATTATTATTACAACGAAGAAAAAGTATTTAATTCTTCAAACATTGATGAATTTGTTAGGGATACACTGATACCTGAGAAAGGTGTAGGCTTAGTTTGGGGAAAGGTAATTAAGACATCTTTGTTGAAAAATGAAGAACTCGTTTTTAATCCAAAATTAAGTTTTGCTGAAGATGCCGAAATGATGTTCAGAACGGCTATAAAATCAAGAAAGATTGGTTATATACCAGAAATATTATATCATTATACTTTTAATCCGAATTCTGCTGTTAGAAAGTATAAAGAAGACTTAGATCAACGATATATTTTAGCGATGAGAGCTGTCCTTAGTGATATAAGGAATACTGAGAATGGAGATAAATATTTGGAGTCTTATTATACTTTCGTAAATAATCATTTATTGATTATTGCAGTTAACTTTTCATTTTCTCCATTCAATGGAAAAAAATACCAAGTAAACAAAAATGAATTTAGAAAACTTTGTCAAGAAGATGTTTTTAAACTAGGATTGGAACATCCGAATTATAAGAAATTGTCAAAAAGTCGTGCTATTCCATTGTTTTTCGTCAAGCATCATTTGTATTATTTAATGTACTTAGTTGTAAGGTTTAGACATAAACAATTTAAAAAGAGAAATGAGGAGAGTGTTTAATGAAAAAAGTATTAGTTTTTGGTATGACTAATAACCCAGGTGGTATGGAAAGTGTAATCATGAATTACTATAGACATATAGATCGTAATAAGGTTCAGTTTGAATTTTTGTGTAATACGGAAACAGTTGCATACTCCGATGAAATAGAACAAATGGGTGGAATCATTCATAAGATTACTGCTCGATCAGTAAATCCTACAAAATACAAAAAGGATCTGAAAGTTTTTTTTGAAGAGAATTCAAGCAAATATTGCGCATTGTGGTTCAATACATGCTCTCTTTCCAATATTGATTATTTAAAATATGCAAAAAAATATAACATACCAAAACGCATTATTCATTGTCATAATGCAGCTAATGGTGGGGACGGATTATTAAGAAGTATATTACACAAGTTTCATCGAAGATACTTAAATAAGTATGTTACAGATTATTGGACATGCAGTGAGGACGCAAATAAATGGTTCTTTGGTAAAGAAGGAGATAAATTAATTAACTATCGACTCATATATAATGCTATTGATTTGAATCATTTTGCACCGAATGAAAAAATAAGAGATCAATATAGAAAAAAGCTAGGAATAAAAACAAATGAAATCTTAGTTGGACATGATGGACGACTTCATTACCAAAAAAATCAAGAATATTTAATAAGAGTATTTGAAAAGCTTAATAGGAAATTTCCAGGGAAATATAAACTTTTATTAATTGGTAAGGGTGATGATGAAGAAAAGCTTAGAGGACTTGTTAATGAAAAGAACTTAAATAATGAAGTTATATTCCAAGGTTTAGTAAATAATATGAACGATTATCTACAAGCAATGGATATATTTGCATTCCCATCAAGATTCGAAGGTTTAAGTATTGCTTTATTAGAAGCCCAGGCAAATGGATTACCTTGTGTTATTTCAAATAAAATTTCAAATGCATCTAAAGTAAATGAGAATGTAGTTATGTTACCAATTGATGATGATGCAATTGACTTGTGGGTAAATCAAATAGATATTTATAGTAATGTTGGAAAAAAAGTGGATATTGAACAATTTGAAGCAAAGCATTTTGATATTAATAATGAAGCTAAAATTTTGCAAGAATTGTTTTAAGGAGATTACAAAATGAAAAAATACCAAATATTTGAGACATTGGATGGTGGATACCATGCGGGTACAAAAGCAAATGGAGACATAGCAGATATTGCTGAAAGATTAGGATATGAAAAAGTCATTATAAGACAAGTAAACCAAAAAGATAGTAAAATTGCTAAACTACAAAGACAATTAGTTTGGAAGAAAGATTTCAATGAGGCTTTCAATAAGATAGAAAATAATTCAATTGTTCTTCTTCAGAATCCTTTTCATCATAATCAGTTAACAAGAAATAGAATTTTGAAAAAACTTAAAACTCAGAAAAATGTAAAATATATAAGTATAATACATGATGTCGAGAAATTGAGAGCTTTTCGATATAACGATTACTATAAGAATGAGTTTGACTTTATGCTTGAAATTGGTGACGTATTTATTGTTCATAATGAAAAAATGCTCAAATACTTTGAGTCTTTAGGGGTAGAAAGCAGTAAACTTATAAATCTCGAAATCTTCGATTACTTAGATGAGAATATCGATGAGGATAAGAAAATATCATTTGAAAAGAGCATAACAGTAGCGGGAAATTTAGATACAACTAAATGTGGCTATATTGGTGAATTGGGAAATTTAGGAATTAAAGTTAATCTATTTGGCCCAAATTTCGATGAACAAATGAAAAATAATAATAATATTACTTATTTTGGATCCTTTCCACCTAACGATATTCCGTCACATTTAAATAAGGGCTTTGGTTTAGTATGGGATGGTACAAGTATTAATGGATGCCAAGGACAATCAGGACAATACTTAAAATACAATAATCCTCATAAGTTATCTTTATATCTTTCATCTGGCTTACCAGTCGTAATTTGGAAAGATGCAGCAGAAGCGAAATATGTGATGGATAAAAAAGTTGGAATTGCTGTAGGCTCTTTAATGGAATTGAAATCTATATTTGACGATATGGATGAAAACAGTTACTATGAACTGTGTGAAAATGTCAAGTTTATTTCTAAGAAATTGAGAAAAGGGCATTTTGCGACTAAAGCAATTAAAGAGGCAGAAGCACTATTATAAAAGGAGGTAGTATGCTTTATCTTTTATTTTTAATAACGCTTATATTTTTAATACTCAATTATAAGATTACAAAAAAGGATTTATTGCATCCCTCTGTTATTTTTTGTTTCATGTTTTTTCTATATTCATTATTATGTGTGCTAAACAGAAAACATTTTGCAATAAGCCTTCACTTACCGACAATAATTGTAATTACAGTTGGCTTGATTATATTTTCAAGTATGACATATATTTTCGTTAGTAAGACCAATAATGAAACAAATATAGAAAATAATGTAAAAAAGATTGAAATCCCAAATAATTATGTTGTTGCGTTAATCGTCTTTCAAATACTAACAATTTTCTTCTTTATTGTATATTTAACAGATCTTTCAACAGCATATGATATGAAAGCTAGGTCTTTGTCAGAGATGATTTCTTTGTTTGATACAATGACCAAGTTTTGGATTCCAATATTCAATAAGTTAGCTGTCCCAGTTCCTATGTTGTATAGAATTGGGAATCCATTGACTACGGTAGGCGCATACATAATGCTTTATGTAATGATTCATAATTTTGTGATTGATAGAAAAATAAATCTTTTACATTTAATAAGTGTATTATTATTATGTGTTCTTATTGTTCTAAATGGATCTAGAAGTCCTTTGTTTAGAGTTATCACAATGGCTATAGTCTTATATTATATTTTTGCCTATAAATCTGGTCAACTTAAAATTGGGAATAGAAAAAACTTATATAAATTTGCTGTTTTAGGTGTTGTAATAGTATTGTTGTTTATTGGAATGTTATTTGTTATGGGACGTTCTGACAAGATGGGGGATTTACCTTCATACCTATTTATTTATATTGGTGCTCCTATTGTCAATTTGGATACATGGATAGTAAATGCTACACCACACTTTATTGGTGGTTTCACACATATATTTGGAGAACAAACGTTCCGAACATTTTATACTTATATCGAAAGAATCTTGCCTGTATCAGGATTAGCAAAAGGGACAATTGATTATTTCACATTTAGCTCAAATGGTATTGAAATTGGGAATGTGTATACGATGTATTATAAATACATTTATGATTTTGGATATATTGGAATTATCCCTTTAACTGCAATTATGGCATTTTATTATATTAAAACATATAGTACTATTCAAAATGATAAGACAATTTTAGGCCGTTTTAGTTTAAAACTATTCATTTTTGCTTATCTATTCAATGATCTTATGATGAGTACATTTTCAACTCGATTCTATGAGACAGCAATGGATGGACCGTTTATTAAACTATTGATAGTTACTGCACTTGTTAAAGTATTCTATTTCGATTTTAACAAGGTAAAAGCCTGGGCAGAAAAACCAATTTATATTAAAAGAAAAGTAAAAGAGGTAGATTATGAAAAATAAGAATGTATTTGAAGTTAGTCCAATTGAATTATTTAAATATATAGTGCATAAAATCTGGTTAGTTGCGATAGTTACATTAATTTTTGCAAGTATTGGATTTTTAAAGTTTGAAAAAACATCTGATGAAAGTTATACTGCCAATGTAATTCTTTATATTGTTCCAAAGGAAACAAATGAAGATACATCTTATGATGGTCAGATTGTAGATGAATCAATTCAGATTATTACTGGTAATGTTTTTGCAAAACAAATTCATGCAAATGACAAGTCAATAAATGCTAAAAAATTAACAAAATCCTTAACAGTAACTAAAATAGATAATACGAAGATGTTTAATCTTGTAGTAAGTACTGATTCAAAAAAAGAAAGTAAAAAATATATGAATGCAGTAATTGCACACTATACAAATGAAATGATGTCAAAGTATCATGCAGAAAGAATTGATGTTGTTAATTCTGAAAATGAAAAAGTTATTGAACCAGCAAACAATAAAAAGACATTAATTAAATATACAGGCTTAGGCTTTGTACTAGGTTTAATATTAGTAATCATCTTATATATCATTAATAAGATAAAAGCTTAACATCTCAATAACCAAATTAGCAGTTAGATTCATAAAACTGTTTGGAAGAAGGTCAAATATATGAATTATTGCAAAGCTATATTGTTTATAATTGGATATTTAACAATAATCTATATCATAGGAACAGCAATAGGTGCAAAATACAGTGCACCTAGAAGATTTATTTATGGTTATTTACTAAATACATTTATTGTTTCAGCTGCTGGCATCTTTACACAAATGTTTGCAATTAATTGGTATATTTACTACTATTTTGTTTTAATTGTTGATTTGTTGATGCTTATTGCATCGATTTATAAAATACGTAGAGATGGCATTATATTATTCGATGGTGGTTTTCGTAGTTTTGTTTCAAATTATTGGTTTCTCATTCTAGTTGCCCTTATTGCCACTAGTTTAGTTGCAATCTATAATTTTGAACTTTGGGATAATAATACTACTGATGATGCTTATTATTTAGCAAGGATGGCGTATTACCCATATATAAAGAATCCGTATTCTATCGATCCAACTACAGGGTTCCCATCTGTACATAAAACAATTGATTTACGAAATTTTACGAGCTTTGAAATTGAAGCATCTGTATATATCTACTTCTTAAAAATATATTCAACGTTATTTGCCCGTGGAGTAATGTCTTTTATTAACTACTTTATTTTCTCAGTAAGTATATATGCCTTTGTTGAAAAAGTAATAGAAGTATCTGGATTAGAAGTTCGTCGCCAAAATATTCAATACTATTCCATTATCATGCTGTTACTTTGTTTTGAAACAGCTCAATTAGCAATCCATGGAATAATTGATATTCGAGATGGTTGGATGATAAACCATGCCATGTATTTTGGCGCTTCACTTATTCGTTCAGTTGGCTTTATTTGGTTATTAATCCCTGTTTTAGAGTTTGAAGAAGATAAGAAAAAATCAATTCTATTATTTGTGATTATGGCATTTGTTCTGCTGGCCAAATCTACTGTTGTTATTCCTATTATAGCTGTTGTCGGTATTGTTGGTCTTGCATATCATCTAATATTAATGAAAGATAAACGTATACTGATTTATGTAGTTCTATTAATTTTATTTAGTTTTTTATTAGGAAACAACTGGCAAAATAGTTTAACTAATTATACTGATGGGGTTTATTATAATCATCTATACGATAATCTCAAATCACCAATTATTATTATATTTGAAGTTTGCATATTATTTATTGCTTTCATAAGAAGAAAGAAATATTTGAAAACAAATATTCTTTTTGCTTTAATTTGCATAATGTTTATAATACCTCCATTGAATAATATAATTGAAAAAACATCGGTGTATGCATTTGTTGATAAGCGTGCTGTTTCTGCTTTTACAATGCTTATTGTTTTATATGCTTGTATTTTAGTATTAAATGAAGTGTTTATATATATTACAAGTATTTTCAAAAATGTTTTAGTTAGAAATATTGGTTTTACCCTATTATCTATAATAATTGCTTTATCATCAGCCTTGACAGTTGATAAATCACTCAACAATATTAAACAAGATTTAATTGTATTTAAGAATAATCGCTATTTGGCACCATCATTTATAATTGACTTAGCTGATGACTTGAATGATATAAGTAAGCAAACACAAAAACAATTAACCATTCTTACACCACAATTTGTTTCAGCCCAGCAAGATTATCATCAAAGATGGTATAATCGAAAAAAAGAGATCCCTAATATTGCGTTGGCTGGTTCAATAAGACAATTTGCACCAACAGTTCGTGTTCCATTTGCAAGAAATGGTGATGACACTTTGTTTGAAAAATATAGTGCATTTCTTTTCTATCCAAATAAAAAGAATTTTAATACCTTTATACATGTACAAAGAAAATCAGAAGTGAATTGTATTGTTATGTGGAATAAAAAGGGAGATAGATTATTAAAAGATAGTGGTTTTAAACGTTATAAAAATAAAGTATCTTCGCAGTATTGTATCTTGTATATCTATTATAAATAGCGCATATTATTACGTATATATTGTATATAGCTTTACAAATATAATAAAGTTTCTTGTGAGTTTCTATCTATCAGTTTTATATTATTCTATTAGCATAGCAAAATTAGATAAATATAATTCCTTTTGCGCAAGTCAACTCCTGTTTTGATGAACGTGAATAGGTAAAACAATGCATTTAAGAAAGGAATAGCAGAAGATGAAGAAAGTATTAATCATAGGAGGTAATGGATTCATAGGATCCAATCTCTCGAACTGTCTAATTAAGCATAAATATGAAGTTTATTCATTTGATATCCAATTACCAAGATTAAAAGTTGATGATGTGAACTATATAGTTGGTGATTTCTTTGATGATGAATGTCTTGAAAAAGCTATAACTGGTATGGATGTAATAATTCACTCACTAAGTACAGTTAATCCAGGAAATTCTAATGAGAGATTCATGCAAGGTTATTCAAGAGATTTTGTACAGAGTGTAAAGCTATTCGATATGTGTATAAAGAAAAATATTAAAGTAATATTCTTATCATCAGGCGGTACAGTCTACGGCATACAGGACGAACAGCCAATTAAAGAAACTGCATTGCCAGCACCAATTAATCATTATGGAGCAGTGAAACTTTGTATTGAAAATGTTATGAGGACTTTTAATATACAACTTCATACAAAAATGTTAATAGCACGTATCTCTAACCCATACGGGCCAGGTCAAGATTTTCATAAAGGTGTAGGCTTTGTAGATGCATCTTTAAAGAAAACACTTAGAAATGAAACGATTGAAATATGGGGGGATGGAAACGTTGTTAGAGACTATATATATATTGAAGATGTATGCGAGATGTTATGTTCACTTATCGAATATGATGGTGATGAAGAAGTCTTTAATTTAAGTAGTAACGAAGGAATGAGTCTAAATGATATTATTGAGGAAATTAAGTTATTAGGCTTAAACCCCAATGTTGTTTATAAACCCGCAAGAAGTGTTGATGTTCCAAAAGTTATTCTGGATAACTCGAAAATTATGAAAGTTCACAGTATGAAAATACGCACCTTTAGAGAAGGATTAAAGTTGTTTTATCATCACTTGGTAAAATAATTTTTAGATTATTAGAGGAAACAATAATTTTAAGTAAAGAATATTGAGTTCCGATAATTATTTATTGTTTTGATTGTATTGACCATGACGTTTCGTCATGGTTTTTATTATAGTTGTAATACTTCATGTGAAGAAAGAAGGAGAATAGACGCTATGAAGGGAATTATTCTTGCAGGTGGGTCTGGTACGAGACTTTACCCATTGACAATGGTAACGAGTAAACAGCTCTTGCCTATTTATGACAAACCAATGATTTATTATCCATTATCAATCATGATGCAGGCAGGTATTAAAGAGATTCTTATTATTTCTACACCAGCTGATACACCAAGATTTGAAGAGCTTTTAGGTGACGGTCATCAGTTTGGTATTCACTTGCAATATAAGGTACAGCCTAGTCCTGATGGCTTAGCTCAAGCATTCATTCTTGGTGAAGAATTCATCAATGGTGATAGCTGTGCTATGATCCTTGGTGATAATATCTTCCATGGTCATGGCCTTACAAAACGTTTAAGGGCTGCAGCTAATAGAGAAACAGGAGCTACAGTATTTGGTTATTATGTTGATGATCCTGAGAGATTTGGTATTGTTGAGTTTGATGATGAAGGTAAGGCTATTTCTATTGAAGAAAAGCCAGCACATCCTAAATCAAACTACGCTGTTACAGGACTTTACTTTTATGACAAGAACGTTGTAGAATACGCAAAGCAGATCAAGCCTAGTGCACGTGGTGAACTAGAAATTACTGATTTAAATAATATCTACTTACAAAAAGGTCAATTGAATGTAGAATTATTAGGACAGGGATTTACATGGCTTGATACAGGCACACATGAAAGCTTAGTTGATGCGACAAACTTCGTTAAGACAGTTGAGCAGCATCAACATCGTAAGATTGCTTGCTTAGAAGAAATTGGTTATAGAAATGGCTGGATCACTAAGGAAGACTTACTGAAAGCTTATGAACCTTTAAAGAAGAACCAGTATGGTGCTTATTTGAAGGATATTATTGATGGTAAATATATTGATTAAGAGGAGAAATAAAATGAAAATTATTGTTACTGGTGGAGCTGGATTTATTGGATCTAACTTTGTATTCCATATGCTTAAAGAACATCCTGATTATGATATTATCTGTCTTGATAAGTTAACTTATGCAGGTAACTTATCAACACTTGCATCAGTTACGGATAACCCACACTTCAAGTTTGTAAAGCTAGATATCTGTGATAGAGAAGGCGTATATAAGCTATTTGAAGAAGAACATCCAGATATCGTTGTAAACTTTGCAGCTGAATCACATGTTGATAGAAGTATTGAAAACCCAGAAATCTTCTTACAGACAAACATTATTGGTACGGCTACATTAATGGATGCATGTAGAAAATATGGCATTAAGAGATATCATCAGGTATCTACTGATGAAGTCTATGGTGATCTTCCATTAGATCGTCCTGACTTGTTCTTTACAGAAAACACACCAATTCATACATCAAGCCCATATTCATCATCTAAGGCTGGTGCTGACTTATTAGTACTTGCATATCATAGAACATATGGCCTTCCTGTTACTATCTCTAGATGTTCTAATAACTATGGACCATATCACTTCCCAGAGAAGCTTATTCCATTGATGATTATCAACGCATTACATGACAAACCATTACCAGTCTATGGTGAAGGTAAGAATGTACGTGACTGGTTATATGTTGAAGATCATTGTAAGGCTATTGACTTAATCATTCATAAGGGTAAAGTTGGTGAAGTTTATAATGTTGGTGGTCATAACGAAAAGACAAATATTGAAATCGTTAAGATTATTTGTAAGGAATTAGGTAAACCTGAATCACTTATTACACATGTAGAAGACAGAAAGGGTCATGATATGAGATATGCGATTGATCCTACAAAGATTCATAATGAATTAGGATGGTTACCTGAAACTAAGTTTGAAGATGGTATTAAGAAGACTATTCAGTGGTACTTAGATAATAAGGAATGGTGGGAAAATATCATTTCAGGTGATTATCAGAATTACTATCAAGAAATGTACGGACATAGAAAGGAAGTTAAGTAATGAAAGTATTCGTTACTGGTGTTGCTGGCCAGCTCGGTCATGATGTCATGAATGAGCTTTCTAAAAGAGGCTATGAGGGTGTTGGAACAGACTTAGCACCTGAGTATTCTGGCGTACAGGACAATAGTCCTGTTACCAAGATGCCTTATGTTTCACTAGACATTACTGATGCATCAGCTGTACAAGCAACAATTAAAGAAGTCAATCCTGATGTTATTATTCATTGTGCTGCCTGGACTGCAGTAGATATGGCTGAAGATGATGACAAGGTAGAAAAAGTAAGAGCTATTAATGCTGGTGGTACACAAAATATCGCCAATGTCGCAAAAGAAATAGATGCGAAGATGGTATATATTTCAACAGACTATGTCTTTGATGGACAAGGTGAACAACCATGGAAACCAGATTGTAAAGATTACAAACCACTCAATGTCTATGGACAAACAAAATTAGAAGGTGAATTGGCAGTAGCCAATACACTGGATAAGTACTTTATTGTTCGTATTGCCTGGGTATTTGGTTTGAATGGCAAGAACTTCATTAAGACAATGTTGAATGTGGCAAAAACACATGATACAGTCAAGGTTGTCAACGATCAAATTGGTACACCTACGTATACATATGACTTAGCTAGATTATTAGTAGATATGGTTGAAACTGATAAGTATGGCTATTATCATGCAACTAATGAAGGTGGCTATATTTCTTGGTATGACTTTACTAAGGAAATCTATAGACAGGCAGGTCTTGATACTAAGGTGCTTCCTGTGACAACTGCTGAATATGGCCTTTCTAAAGCAGCACGTCCATTCAACAGCAGACTTGATAAGTCTAAGCTTGTAGAAAATGGCTTTACACCATTACCTACATGGCAGGATGCCCTGTCAAGATATCTAAAAGAAATCAAAGAATAAGAGTTACCTTCAGGTAACTCTTTCACGATGTAGAAAGAAGGATTAAATTATGGGACAGATTAAAGTAGAAAAGAATGTAGGCGGTATTGAAGGCTTACATGTCATCACACCAGCTGTACATGGTGATGATCGTGGTTATTTCACAGAAACATATAATCAAAGAGATATGCATGAAGCAGGCTTAGATATGGTCTTTGTACAGGATAATGAATCCTATTCAACAAAGGGTGTATTAAGAGGCTTACATTTCCAAAAGCAATATCCACAAGGAAAACTAGTAAGAGTTGTCAAAGGTTCTGTATTTGATGTGGCTGTAGACTTAAGAGCTAACTCTAATACTTATGGTAAGTGGTATGGTGTAGAACTTACTGAAGAAAACCATAAACAGTTCTATATCTCAGAAGGCTTTGCTCATGGTTTCTTGGTATTAAGTGATGAAGCTAAGTTCTGTTATAAAGTAACTGATTTTTGGCATCAGGGTGATGAGAGTGGTCTTGCTTGGAATGATCCTGAAATTGGTATTGAATGGCCTCATCTTGTAGGTGAATACAAGGGTACTGCAGATCCTTCATCATATAAACTTGATGATGGTACTGAACTTAACTTCTCAGATAAAGATAAGCTTTGGTTACCATTAAAGGATACATTTAAATTTTAGAAGTGCTAAAAGAAGTCTTTCATATAAGGCTTCTTTTTAATAACTTCTAAAATAATGAATTTCGTGTATAATAGGAAACGAGAAAGCAGCATAACCAGCATACAATGGAGGTAATTATGAATATCGCATTAATATTTGCAGGTGGCAAGGGTACACGCATGGGAGCTAGCTTACCTAAACAATTTTTAAAAATCAACGGTAAAGAAATATTATTTCATACAATAGATTTATTTCAAAAGAACAGCTCTATTGATAAAATTTATGTTTCAACAATAGATAGTTTTATAGATCATGTCAAAGAAGAAGTAGAAGTGGGGCATTACACTAAAGTAGTTGACGTTATTTGTGGAGGAGATTCAGCACAAGATACCATTTATAAACTTCTAATGAGGGCAAAACAAGACAATGCTGGTGATTCTATTGTTTTGTTGCATGATGGTGTCAGACCTTTTGTGGCAAGTAATGTTATCGAAAAAAATATAGAGAGTGTAAAACAGTATGGTAATGCAATAACGTCTTTTCCAGCATATGAAACAGTTATGATTGCACAAGACGATAATGTAGTAAATGATGTAACAATAAGAGAACATACCTATCTTGGACAGGCACCACAGAGTTTCTACCTTGATGATATTATTGCTGCTCATGACCAAATAAGAAAAAGACCAGAAGGCTATAAAGATATGGTAGATGCTGCTACAATAGTAAGAACAATTGGTGGTAAAACACATCTTGTAAGAGGAAATCGTGGAAATATTAAGATAACAACGCCAGAAGATGTTTATACATTTAGAGCATTCTTACAATATCGTGAGGATAAAGAAACATTTGGTTTGGAATTATAGGAGCTTAAAATGGATTATTTATTTTTAAAGAATAAAAGAATTATTATTACTGGAGCAACAGGATTGATTGGCAAATCATTAGTTAAGAAGTTAAATGATGTCAATCATGCATATCAGCTTAATTTACAAATTCTAGCAGTTGTTCGTAATGAAACAAAGGCTAAGAAGCTTTTTGCAGAATATTCTTGTGTGGAATATATAGTGTCAGATATTCTTGAGTTAAATGCGGAGGATTATCGTGCTGACTATTTTATTCATGCAGCAAGTATGACATCTAGTAAAGCTTTTGTTGAAAAACCAATAGAAACATTAGAAACAGCTATTGAAGGAACAAAGAATGCATTAAAGCTTGCAAAGAAGAATAATGTTAAAGCATTTGTATATCTTTCTAGTATGGAAGTTTATGGAGCTCCACAAACTGATGAAAAGATTAATGAAACACATTCAACCAATATTGATACTATGCAAGTTAGAAGCTGTTATCCTGAAAGTAAACGTATGTGTGAAAATATTTGTGTTTCATATGGGAAAGAATATGGATTACCAGTTCGTATACTTCGCTTAACACAAACATTTGGGCCAGGTGTCGAATATAACGATGGACGTGTTTTTGCAGAATTTGCAAGATGTGCGATTGAGGGGAAAGATATTATCTTACATACAAAAGGTCTTACAAAACGTTCATACCTTTATACTGAGGACTGTGTTGAAGCCATCCTTATAACGTTAAGCAATGGGCATGACTTTGAAGCATATAATGTTGCCAATGAAGAAACATACTGTACTATTTATGGCATGGCTAAGTTATGCGCAAAACTAAGTAGATATCCTATTAAAGTTAAGATTGAAGAGGAAGATATTAGCCAGCATGGTTATGCTCCTGTATTACATATGAATTTGGATACTAAGAAAATCCAAACGATTGGATGGAAGCCATCATTTAATCTACAAGAAATGTTTATAAATCTTATAGATTATATGAAAAAATAATTGGAAAATAATACCTTTGTGATATAGTGAAATAAATTTGAAAAGGAGTTATGTATGTTAAAAACGCTTATTATTATTCCTGCCTATAATGAGGCGCTCAATATTAAGAATACAATTGAAGATATAAAAGAAAATGCTCCTGATGTTGATTATATTGTTGTAAACGATGGATCAAAGGATGATACACTCGAAAAATTAAATTTATATAATTATAACTATATTAATGGCTTCCAAAATCAAGGATTATTTGGTGCGGTACAAACTGGCTTTAAATGGGCACTTTATAACGATTATGATGTAGCAATTCAGTTTGATGGGGATGGCCAGCATTCTGCACTTTATATTAAAGACCTAGTTAAAGCAATAGAAGAAGGCAATAATATCTCAATAGGCTCACGATTTGTCAATGAGAAGAAGCCATTAACGCCAAGAATGCTTGGTAGTCGTTTGATTACCTTTGCAATAAAACTAATGACTGGAAAAAGAATCAATGACCCAACAAGTGGATTTAGAGCATATGATCGTAGTTGTATTGAACTTTATGCGAATGATATGAATAATCCTCCTGAACCAGATACACTTGTATGTATGCTAAAAAATGGGAAGAAGATAAAAGAAGTTCAAGTCACAATGAGTGAAAGAGAATATGGTGAATCATATTTAAATCCAATTAATTCAATTAAATATATGGTTACTCAGCTTATTTCAATATTTCTTATCCAGTCCTTTAGAAAGGTAGGTAAATAATGTGAGTTTATTACAACAAATTGTTTTTATTTTTGCGAGTTTATTTACTTTTGCTTTTATTATTAAAAAAATTACTAGAAATAATCTCGCTATATCTGATTCTATTGTATGGATTTTATGGTCATTATTTTTACTTATTATCAGTATTTTTCCACAAATACCAACAGTAATCTCAAGAGTTTTAGGGTTTAGATCAGTTAGTAATTTTATTTTTACAATGTTTATTTTTTTTATGTATATCATGCTTTTTTATCAAACTATTCTTATTTCGCAGCTAAAAGGTAAAAATAGGGATCTCGTTCAAAAACTAAGTATTAAAGATTACCAGGAATATCTTGATAAAAAGGAAAATAAAAAGAAGTAAGTACTTGAAACCACGTTATTGCTACCATTATTATTTTACGGATAACTAATTATTTTGGTCTATTGAAATTAATCATAGAAATTGAACATTTTTTGAAGGTAGGGAGTGGAAACTATGAAACAAATAGAATCAAATGAGATTCAGCCAATACTATTAAACTTACTTAAGCAATTTAAGAAATATGCAACGCAGCATGAATTTGAATTTTTGCTTTGTGGTGGGAGTTTATTAGGTGCTGTAAGACATGAAGGTTTTATCCCTTGGGATGACGATATTGATCTTCATATTACAAAGGATACATTTGAGAAATTAATGGCACTAACTAAAGAAAATCCTTATATAGATGAAGAAAAGCGTTATAAGATTATAGCACCTGGAAATAAAGATTACATATATCCATATTTCAAATTAATAGATACAAAAACAATTCTTTACGAAGAAAATATAAAAAAGAGATATGCTGTGGGAGTATGGATTGATATATTTTGTTTATCATACCTTCCAGAAAACGATGAAGAATATTTGCCTTTATTTAATAAACAGCAACATTATAAAAAAATTAATAAATTTTTAATTGCAGGTGATTTCGCAAGTCCTGCTTTAAGATTTTTTTCACCAATTTTAAGACTTATTCAAAAGCTCCTTAATGTCTTTGGAATAACAAGCTCATGGTGCTCAAAAAAAATACTTTCATTAGATACTTTAAAATCAAGTAATATTATTGGTAATATTCATTGGCCATCTTCTACTAGAGATCGTTTTGAGAAAAATTGGTTTGATAGAACTGTGGAACTTCAATTTGAAGATGATGTATATTTAGCACCAATCGAATATGATAAAGTTCTGAAAACATTATATGGTGATTATATGAAACTTCCTCCTGAAAAAGATCGAGTAATGCATTCTTTTGAGGCATATTATGTTGAATAGAAATCAAGTCGCTGTTGTCATGAGTACATATAATGGTGAAAAATATATTCGTGAACAAATAAATTCTATTTTGACTCAAGAAGATGTGGATATTCATCTCTTTATTAGAGATGATGGTTCAAAAGATAGTACATTATCAATAATAAAAGAATTTGATATGAAATACGCAAATATTCACTTAATGCTAGATGGACAAAATTTAGGACCAGCAGTGAGTTTTATGCATTTACTCTATCAAATTAACGGTTATGATTATTATGCTTTTGCTGATCAGGATGATATTTGGAAAAAGAGAAAAATGATAACAGGTATTCAAAGAATACAAAGTAAGGATGAACCAGCATTGTATTGCTCCAATCAAATACTCTATATCGATGGAAAAGAAACAGGGTATCGATTTGAATCTGCACCACCAACAGACTATTTAAGTACTCTTTTTGCTAATAAAATCTCAGGATGCACAATGCTCTTCAATGATAAATTATTTCGTATTCTAGTCAATGAACAAAAACGTGTTTCAGATGAAATCTTGCGTTTAAGAATGCATGACACTTGGGTGATGCTTGTTGCGGATTTGATGGGGACGATAGTCTATGATAATGAATCTTATATAGATTATCGGATTCATTCAAACAATACAGTGGGAGTCAAAACAAAAAGTACTTTTGAAATAATAAAAACAACACTGAAACACCTTAACAATAAAAAAGCACTAGCTTGGCGTAGATGCACAGCAAATGAGATTATCAATAAACTTTCGATTAAAGATGAAAGAAAAAGAAAAACTATTGAAAAGCTTTCTAATGTATATACTTTGCATAATAAAATAGAGTTATTCAAAGATAAAGGAATTCTAGAAAAAAGTGGTTTATCAAAATATGTGTATTTCACGTATATTTTATTAGGATGGCTTTAGGAGAAGAATAATGAATATAGTAATTGAAGATATAGGTGGCTATGTAAGTATGCTTGTTCATCGCCATCGCTGGAAAAAGAAGTATGGAACTAATACCTACCCAACAAATATTTTCAAAATTCCATGTGTTAGCGTAGGAAAAGGAACTTATGGACCAATTAAAGCTATAACTTCAACATTAGAGGCAAAACTAATTATTGGAAATTACTGTTCAATAGCTGAAGGAGTAACATTTGTCGTGAGCTCTGATCATCCAACAAACTATTTATCAACATTTCCATTTAAAAAACGCATTATTCATAATGGTGATGATGCAGTTACTAAAGGAGATATTATTATAGGTGATGATGTTTGGATTGGAACAAATGCAATTATATTAAGTGGTGTAAAAATTGGTCAAGGAGCAGTTATAGCAGCAGGATCAGTAGTAACAAAAAATGTACCATCTTATTCAATTGTAGGAGGAGTACCAGCAAAGGTCATTAAGTATCGATTTGATCAACAGACAGTCAATAAATTGTTGACACTAGATTTAAGTAAACTTTCAAAAGAATCAATTATTAAATATGAAGAATTATTATATAAAAATGTTAATGATGTAGATATTGAGGAATATCAGAAAATACTTAATAGCAAATAGAGATTGTTGATTAGTGTAAAATAAAAATTAAGTAATAGATTATGGGGTTGTCTAGCATCAGCAAGTTATATCATTAAGAGTTTCAATAAGAACTTTATAGTTCAAAAAGAAAATTAATATACTCTTTAATGCGTAATAAAAGTAATCTCGTTAGTTGATATTTTGCTTAACATATATAGTGACTATTCATAACGAGCTAGTAAAGCGGATCATTACAGTATTGATGCATATAGGATAGGATAAAGGATTGATAATACTTATGTTGAATAAGCATAAAGTTAATTATATAATGTGTGAAAAAATAGATGGGGAAAACTATGAGTAATGAAATTCAATTATCACTATGCATACCTACTAATGGTATACTCGAATGGGTTAAACCAGTATTAGACAGTATTTATAGTGAAGAAAAGCCAATTGCTAAATTTGAAGTTATTGTTACAGATAATGGGAATAATGAAAAATTTTATGAATTTATGAAAAAATATTCCAAAGCACATGACAATTTGATTTATAGAAAAACAAATGCTGTACAATTTAATAATCAAATTGAAGCATTCAAATTGGCTTCAGGAAAGCTGATTAAATTTATTAATCATAGAAAAGTGCTATTACCAGGTTCATTGAACTACTTATTGGAGTTTGTGGAGAAATATCAATCTTCAAAACCGTTTGTATATTTTTTAGAAGATGATAATGCAGGAGTATATGAAAACTTTGATTCGTTCGTTTCTGGTTTGTCATATTTTTCTAGTTATTCAGGCGGTATTGCTATGTGGCGAGATGATTTCATGAAAATAGATTTGAATAAACCATTCAATGTACTGTTTCCTCATACTGATATGCTTTTTAGTGCAAGAAAGAAAAAACAATATATTATTGATGGACATAGTATAACGAAAGATTTACCAACGGATGAAACAAAGAAAGGAAAATATAACTTATTTTTTGCCTTTGCGGTAGAATATCCATCTATAATTCTAGAATTATATAGAAATGGTGATATTACATACAAAACTTTAAAGAAAGTCAAAGAAGATAATTATGGTTTTTTATGCATGCTTTATTTAAACTATATCATTTTAAAGAAACCATGTTCCTACGACCTTCAAAACTATAAAGACAATTTACGAATTTATTATGGGAACAGGTTGATGCCAATAGAGGTATTCAAGACAGTTGTAAAAAAAAGTATGAATTTAATTAAAAGGAAAGTAAGAAAACATGGGAAATAACGAAATTAAATATAAAGGTAATGTTATAGCGCGAAATTCTATACTTTCTTTGGTCTATAAAGCTTTTAGTATGGGACTTTCCCTTATATCAGCACCACTTTTATTAGGTATCCTTGGGAATTATAAGTATGGTGTATATTCATCTGCGCTTTCAATTGTATCATGGATATATTATTTTGATCTCGGAATTGGTAACGGATTAAGATTTAAATTAACGGGATATTTAGCTAAAAATGATGAAGAAGGATCAAAGAAGACTGTAACAGTTGCATACGTTTTAGTAAGTGCAATTATGCTTATCGCTGTTATTTTTGTGATTGGCTTTCTATCTTTCTTTAGTGCAGATAAGTTTTTCAAAATCAACTCTATAGACGAAAATATCAATATAATACTGATTATTAGTTTTGCATTTGCAGGTTTGAATTTTATTCTTTCATTGGTTAATAATGTATTATTAGCAGTACAAGAGTCTAGTAAAGTAAACTTTTTTAGTTTGCTTGCTCAAGCTTTTTTTATCATCGGATTGCTTTTTTATAAAAAATGGGGAATTTCTTTAATATTACTTGTATCGATTGCAGAAGCTTGTTCACAAGCTATAAAAAATATTATAGAAACAATCTATGTGTATAAGAAATATCCTAATTTAAAGCCTAGCAGAAAAGCTATTGATTTTTCTTATTCAAATGGAATAATGTCATTTGGAATCAAAATGTTTGCATTGCAGATGTCAGCGCTCGTACTTAATTCAACTGATAATTTACTTATTTTAAAGCTTTTTGGTGCAGCAGCAGTTACACCATATAGTTTTTTATATAAGTATTTTGGAATGATAAACAACGTTTATGTCATATTAATCGGACCATTGATGTCAGCATATACGATGGCATTTGCTAAAAAGGACTATAAGTGGATTAAACTCACTTTTAAAAAATCAATGTTTTTATATGCCATTGTCTTTGTAGGAACAATAACTGCATTATTTGTTTTTAAGCCATTTGCAAAAATTTGGCTCCAAAAAGACTTGAATTTTGATAATAATCTTATTGTATTAACAGCAATATATTTCTTAATGTTGATGTTTAGTCATAATTTCTCAAGCTTCGTTAATGGGATTGGCGTTGTAAATGAGACAACTTTTGCAGTTATTATACAAGCTATTATTAATATTCCAGCATCAATATTCTTTGCAAAATACTGCTCAATGGGTGTAAATGGCATTATTATGGGATCAATAGTGAGTATGATCATATCAAATATTGTTTATCCGTATATCACAGTTCGAGAATTTAAAAAAATGAGCAAATAATACCAAACTGATGATGAGTGTTTGTACGGAATGCTTGTAGTTGTTGTATAAAGATTATTTAATTGTCTATGTGTAGGTGTACAAAGTGAAAAAGAAACAAAATAAGTTTTTTATATTAGATCGAACAAATGAGTTAACTGCAAAATCAAGATTTATCAATGTTATATGCTTTTTCGTATTAATTTTTTATAAGATAGTATATGTTTTTTGTAGGGCAAAAGATTATCCTAAAAAATATAATGTCTCTGTATGCGCAATTTTCAAAAATGAAGCTGCCTATTTAAAGGAATGGATAGAGTTTAATCATTTAATTGGAATAGAACACTTTTACTTATATAATAATAATTCAGATGACGATTATATGGAAGTTTTAGACCCGTATATTAAAGATGGACTTGTTACACTTGTACAATGGCCAAAGAATCAAGCACAAATTGAATCGTATAATCATTGCATTAGTCAATATAAAGATGAAAGTAAATGGATTGGTTTTATCGATATTGATGAATTTATTATACCTATTGCTAAAAATAGTATATATGAGCTCCTGAAGCCTTTTAATAACAAGAGAGGAGCCGTAAAACTCTATTGGAGAATGTTTGGTACATCTGGAAGAATGAAAAGAGACATGAATGGTTTAGTAACTGAGGATTTTACTGTATGCTGGCCAAAATACTATATTGTTGGAAAGTGTTTTTATAATACAAATTTTAATTATGATAAAAATTATTCAAAGAATCGTTTTCTCCATCATAGTTTTTGGACACAATACAAAGGTATTAATTTACCACCTGTCAATTTGGAAGGTAAAGTTTCTTTTAAAGAATTTGATAGGATCAATACAAAAGAACAACCAGCTCAGATCAATCATTATTTTACAAAAACGTTTGAAGAATATAAGTTTAAGCGTTCTAGAGGGGATGTATTCTTTAAAATTAATCCTCATGATGAAGAGTATTTCTTCCTTCATGAAAATGAAAATGTAAGTGTGGATTTCACAGCATATAAATACATGATAAAATTGAAGGAAAAAATGAAAAGAATCTAAAATTTTTTATTTAATCTGTAATAAGAATTGACACAAGAGGGTGACGAAATGGCTAAAATCAGTGTCTTAATGGCGACATATAAAGAAAGAAAAGAGCATCTCTCAATAGCTATCGAATCAATCTTAAACCAGACATTTAAGGATTTTGAATTTATCATTATTTTAGATAATCCAGAGAATTTAGAACATATTGATTTGATAAAAGAGTATCAAAGAAAAGATGATAGAATAAAATTCTATATTAACGAAAAAAATATGGGTTTACCGAAGACATTAAATAAAGGTATTCAACTCGCATCGGGGCAATATTTGTGCAGAATGGATGCTGATGACATGTCAGAGAGCAATCGTCTTGAAAACCAATTAGATTACCTTTGTTCTAACGGATATGATTTGATTGGTGGTCTTTCAACAATGATAGATGAAGATGGAAATATGATTTACAAGATTAAATCAGTTCCAACAGATTTTAATAAAATAAAAAAAGCTTTAAAATATAATCAAGTAATCTCACATCCAACATGGTTTGGAAAAATTGAAGTCTTTAAATCATTAAATGGTTATAGATTGATTCCGCTTTGTGAAGACTATGATTTTACTTTAAGAGCTGTACTCAAAGGATATAAAGTTTCTAATCTTAATATTAATGTTCTCAATTATCGAATGACAAAAAACAGTGTTTCTCGATCAAATTTATATGAACAATATCTATATATGCGCTATATAACTAATCAATACAGTGATGGAAAAGTTGCTGATTTATCATTAGCAGGACAATATGTTAATCAACACAAAAATAAAAGAAAGTCTAATGCATATTTAAGATCGAATATGTATTTTAATGAAATGCTAAATAAATTAGAGCTAAAGCAGTATGGAAAATTTTGTATATTAGGTATTAAATTGATATTTTCGTCTAAAGATTATTTAAAGAAAATATATAGACTTTTACGTGTTTCGATGTATTCATAGGAGGCAAATAAATGGATAAAGTTGACATATTATTATCGATTTATAATCCAAATTTGGATTATCTTCGAGAACAGCTTATTTCGATAAACAATCAGACATATGCAAATATTGATTTATATGTTTATGATGATTGTATAGACAAAAGAACAAGCCAAAATTTTATAAATAAATATATAACAAACTATCCTATACACTTTTTGCCATATGAAGAGAATAATTTGGGTTATACTAAGGCATTCGAAAAATTAACAATTGCTTCAAAAGGGAAATATGTAGCATTTTGTGATCAAGATGATGTATGGCATAATGACAAAATTGAGAAATGTGTAAATGAATTAAAAAAAAGCCATGCATTACTTGTTGCATCTGATAAATCAATTATCGATAAAGATGATAACATTATCATTCCATCTGTTAGAGCGGTAAGTAATAAAAATTATGACTCATGGAAAACAGGTGATGACATCATGAAGTATAATTTTGTAATTACTTTTGCTGTTGGAATGAGCATGGTTCTTGATGGTGACTTTGCTAGATCAATAGTTCCATTTAGCTCATATACCGGGCACGATAAATGGGCTCTTGCATGTGCTGCCATTGAGGGGATTGTTGCATTCATTGATGAGCCATTAGTTGATTATCGTAGACATGGTAATAATGTTAGTGGAATTCTTGTTGGGATTAACACGAAAGATGATTATTATAAAGCACGTATTAAACCAAATGAAAATGTTCTAAATGATTTAATTAAGAAATATGGAAATTTTCCTGATAAAAAAGAACTCCTTGATTTTATTGATGCTAGAAAAAAAGGCGATACAAAAAGACTTAAGAAGTATGAATATATTGCTCCAGACGTAGTGAAATTTGAGATTGTTATGTCAAGAATACCAAAGAAATTATTTCCAGTTTTTTTATTAACTGTGAGAAAAATAGCGAGTAGGAAGAAAAAATGAAGACCGCAGTTTTAATGTCAACTTATAATGGCGATGAATACGTAGAACAACAAATAGATAGTATTTATAAGCAATCATATCAAGATTTTGACTTATATATTAGGGATGATGGATCAAATGAAGATTTTGTTAAATACTTAGAAAGTCTTCAAAAAAAGTATGATTTCCACTTTATAAAAGGGGAAAATATTGGCTTTTTAAAAAGTTTTATGGAACTGTTAAAAGAAGTCAATGGGTATGATTTTTATTCATTTGCTGATCAAGATGATGTATGGTATCCTGAAAAATTACAGAAATCAATTGAATGGTTGTCTCAAAATAAACAAGATATTCCACTACTCTACCATTGTGCATATCATACAGGGGAAGATGTTAATAATAAATCAAATATTTATTATCATCCTGATTCTGAATACTGTTTTAAGAAATGTATGACAACTAACTATTATTCTGGTTTTGCGATGGTTGTTAATAATGAGTTAAGAAAATTAATGTTAAAGGGCAATACTGAAAAAATAACTTATCATGATTGGTGGGCTGGTATGATTGCAGTAGGAATTGGTAAATATCATTTTGATAACATCCCTCTTGCCTTCCATATTGACCACAAGACTAATGTTACTGCTTTTACTAATAAAAAGAGGATAAAGTGGTTTTTTCAAACCTTACGTGAAGAATCTGAGATTCATAAACGTGCACTTGAATACAAAAGATGTTTTTACAATGATTTAACGAATGATAATCAAAAGATTTTAGATCTCTTTGCAACTGAGCACTATTCTTTTCTAAAATCATTAACTAAAGCATTTTCTTTGGAAAAATGGCGTGATAAAGCATCTTCAGACATTGTTATGAGAGTGTTAATGATTTTAGGTAAAATTTAGATACCTTTTGATGAATGATATGTTTAAATTTTTGTAATCGCTTTGTTTAAAGAGGGCTTCTCCCAATTAGTCAATTAATGTTTGAATCTATTGTTACATTTATCCGAGGTGTTGCTAGAGACTAAATTGGTCATGTGCATGGATTCCTCTATAATTGATGTATTTATTTTTACAATGTCTGCATCAATTCGAATAGTAGTAATTACTAAGAATGTTATGCCATCTTGAATTTATGATATCAACAATAACCTTGTTTTAGGAAATCATCTTCATGATTGCACATTCTACTGGCAATAATTCTGAAAATATCATTGGTTCATAAAAAAATTATTATTTCGTAGAGGATATTTCTTTAATTGGGCGCTTTAAATAATCGTGGGGTCTTAGCTTACAAATTTTAAATTCGCTTTAAAAAACTGTGGGGTCAGTATGCACCTGATGCATATGATTCCACAGTTTTTGTCCGTCCCCGTATTTTTAGATCATTGCTTTATTTGGCTTTTTGTTTTCTGCTGTT
>Ga0256404_1001320_pt1 | contig 61104 bp, 49 predicted proteins | sample RumenRJG_01DNA_FD_185990 | JGI IMG/M metagenome (GOLD analysis project Ga0256404, IMG submission 185990) | Bovine rumen microbial communities from Lethbridge, Alberta, Canada - RJG_01 | ecosystem: Host-associated > Mammals > Digestive system > Stomach > Rumen | place: Canada: Alberta | collected...
CTTTGGGTGACATCAAGGGTTCGCGCTATATTTACGCGCTTTTCCTGGACCCAAAAGATATGACCAAGACCCATCGTTATGCATACGCTATGGAATGGCGCAAAGACGAAAAAGAAATTGTAGGAAAACTCATCGTAACCTATGCCACTACTCAACAATATCGAGAGAGCGGGAAGAAGGGGAGAATCTTTAGAATCAACGGCAATGACGTGAAACTGAGTGCCAACGGGTTTTCGTTTGGAGATGACGATTTGTTTAGCGGATTCTTCTCGATGGGCGAGGGTCTGTCAGCCTTTGGCAGCGATTCCACCTTTGTTAGCAGTAGCATCGGTTCTGAATCATGGCTCAGCCAGTTCAACACCTTCAAGAATCTCTTCCTGAAGAACCCCAATAGCACAGCATCCAATTACTATGCCTCACACATATACAAGATGTGTAAGAAGGCCGACGCATTGGACGATATGGAGAAGAAGATGGTAATCAAAGAACTTGAAAAAGTGATGAAGGCTACCAACGATGAATTCTTACAAGAAATGTTCCATGCGAGTATCGAACGACTAAAGAAGTAAACCGATGAAACATATTGGAATAGTGGCACTCCTGCTGTTGATGACAGCGGGAGCAGGGGAATCTACAGCTCAGACGAAAACAGATACGACCAAAGTAAAGAGCGATTCCATCACCTGGAGTAAGGAACTCGATGGTGTGGTGATCAAGGCACAGAAGCAGCTTGTCAAACAGGAAATAGACCGCATAGGCTATGATGTCCAGGCTGACGAGGAATCGAAAACACAGACAGTAATGGATATGCTTCGCAAGGTGCCTATGGTGACGGTCGACGGACAAGACAACATACTTGTCAAGGGCAATAGCAGCTATAAGATATACAAGAATAGGCATTATGACCCCAGCCTGTCGAAGAATGCCAAGGAAACCTTCAAGTCTATGCCCGCCTCGATGGTAAAGCGTATCGAAGTAATTACCGATCCTGGAGCACGCGAGGATGCCGAAGGCGTGGATGCCATCCTGAATATCGTGATGGTTGATGGTTCGAAGATGCAAGGCATGACGGGTGTAATATCGGCTACCTATAACTCACTGAATCATCCAAACTTCTACGGCTCGCTGACGGGACAGATAGGTAAGCTGCTGACATCTGTGGAATACGGCTACGGAGGAATGTCGAGCCGCGAGACAGAGAACAGTACCTATACAGACCGCACTTATCTTGATACGGGCAATCGAATGCTGTCCCAGTCTGACGGTACGAATCCTGGCTCCATCCATTATGGCGACATCAATGCGAGCTACGACATCGACTCGCTGAACCTGCTGTCAGCCTCATTTGGGGGATACTTCTACAAGCTCAACGTGCAGGGTGATAGCCGGACGTCGCTGAGCAACTCGTCAAACGATATTCTCTATCGATTTAATAACCACTACTGGATGCCCGGCTACAGCCATCACTCCTGGAACGGAAGGCTCGATTACGAGCACAAGACGCGTCGGAAGGGCGAACGGCTCACTCTCTCGTACATGCTCGCCCTGACGCGTCAACATTCGGACCAGGAGAATACGTACACAGAAATAGTCAATGTTCCTTTCTACTATACAGGCAGTCTCCAGACAGAACGTGAGCGATTTACAGAACACACCTTTCAGGCAGACTGGCTGCGCCCATTGGGCAAGGGACACCAGCTTGAGATTGGTACGAAATATATCGATCGCAACAACAACAGCCACAATACGCAGGACTTCTATGGTATCGACCTTCTCACCAACGATGAGTTCAGACATACCACCCGTGTACTCGCTGCATACGCCGACTACATCTACAATCACAAAAAGTGGTCGGCACGGGCCGGACTGCGCTATGAACACAGCTATATGCAGGGTGAATATCCCGATGGGAAAGGGAATACCTACGACAAACATCTGAACGACTGGGTGCCACAGGCCTCGCTGAAGTACCAGATGACGGATGCACAATCGTTGAAGTTGAGCTACACAACAAGCATCAACCGTCCAGGAATATCCTATCTGAATCCTGCTGTCGTTACATCGCCAATGGTAGTCCAACAGGGCAATCCTAACCTGGTGAGCTCACGAACGCAGCGTATCAGTCTTATCTATTCGTATATCCTACCTCATCTGACACTACAGATTGCCCCTGCCTATAACTTCAGTTCAGGTGGCATCAGCTCCGTCCAGACCGCTAAAAACGACATCCGTTATAACACATACGATAACATCCTTCGCTATCGTCGATTCTCGATAGAGCAATACGTACAGTGGAAGCCATTCGATGGTACGACGATTGTCTTCAACAACAATCTGCGCTACGAGCACTACGAGAACCCCAACCTTGGCTATCGCACCTTTGGGTGGTCTGACAACTTCTATGCGAACCTCTCTCAAAAGCTACCTTGGAAGTTGCTTTTCTATGCAGTCACATACGGCAAGGTTGGCCATAGTCCATCTGGCATCTACTACATGCAGCATTCCTATTATGGTTACTACTTCTCCCTGCAACGCTCGTTCCTCAAGGATGACCGCCTGACGGTGCGCCTTAGTGCTAACGCCCCATTCAACAAATACTGGACATCAGAGGCCGAGACCGTCAATGGCGACTATCGCGATTATCAGAAGTCGTGGAATCGTGCCCGTTCGTTCAGTCTCTCCGTCACTTGGCGCTTCGGGTCTCTTAAAGCCAACGTTAAGAAAACCGAGCATAGCATCGAAAATGATGATGTCGTTGGTGGAATTACTAAGAAATAAGTATCATGCGAAAAGCCATCTTCATATTTATCGCCATCGTCCTCGTGGCTGCAAGCATCGACTGGATCCGTTCGTGCAGCGATTTGAAATCCCACAAGGAGGTCTTCGGGCGGGAACTTACTTATGCCGAGATGTACGAGTACAAGGATGCGGATTACGATTATGTTGTCCGCATCCCGTCGTTCTTCACCGCCCAGCCCGATTCGCTTCAAGAGGAAAAAGGCCGTATGCGCTTTGAGTATGGCGACCAGTGGATCACTATCGTCATCGAAAGCCATGTGATGCACAACAACGGCCAGTCATTAAAGGACGGTATGGACTCGCTGGCACAAGTATTGAAAGCCACAGAGCATAAACTCGATAGTAATTATTTCATCCTCACTGGCTCGCAATACGAAAACGGCAGTCGCATCGATGGTTACAGTTATTACACGAAGGTTGTTGCTAATCACAAACTCTGGTTTGTCTATACGATGATCTACCCTGATGATTACAAAGATATCCTTGCTCGTCTATTCGCAGAGATCAATGACTGGTATATTTGGGAACGTCCAAAGCTAAAAATAAAACAAGGCGAATCACAAACACCTAAAAACGTATCAGAATAAGTCATTTCTAAACTATTATAGAAGATTCTAGCACACCCTAATACGAGCCTGCCAATAAGTGTTACTGGCAGGCTCATGTCACACCAGGATACAATGTGACACGTTTTATATTAAGGTACAGACGAAAAAGAGATTCGGGAGGCCGACGCTGAATCGCCAGCGTCGGCCTCCCGAAATTATATAGTGATGTGCTTATTAATCGCGAAATCCGAGATAATTATATCACTTCGAAATGTCTCAATGGGGCTCTCAATCCTTACTGCTTTCGTCTGTGCTATTGCACCAATGCTCAGCGCCACCAGCGCTATACATACGAATACTCTTTTCATTTTTTGTTTCTTAATTGATTAAACGATTTCTGTCTCTCTATCAATGCATACACAGAAAGACGGAAATCGTTCACAGGAAATCGATAAAAAACATTAATTACCGCTTGATAGCGATGATGATGCGGCGGTAGGCGGCGAGGCGGAAGGGACCGTCGTCGTGGACCTCGCAGATGAGGTGGACGGTGTCGCCCTTCGTGTCGGCGGGAATGCGGACGGTGACTATCGACTGGTCCGACTGGTCGATCGTCAGCTTCGTTGTGCCAATCTCCGGCTGTTGCCACCAAAGGAACGTGAGACCGTCGCCGTCAGGGTCGAAGGATTTCGAGGCGTCGAGACGAATGGCATCGCCAGCCTTGGCCGTGATGCGGAGAGGGGTGACGGAGGAGGTGTTCTTGACGGGAGAACCGTCAAGCACACGGACAGCGACACGTGGATTCAGATTGCCGCGGCCCTCGGCGGCCCATTGCATACGGGCGCAGAAGTCGTTGAGCTCGTCGGGATAGAAGCGACGTTTGTAGCCGACGCTGATGCTGCGCAGGGGTTCCTGCCAGGAGGTCCATGCCGTGGTGAGCGAGTCGGCACAGAGGCCGCGCTCGTGATAGCCCGCCCAACCGCACTGATGCGGGTCCTCGGGGTCGTTCAGTCCGTTGGGCATCACGTAGAGGAAGCTCGGCGTGTCGCCCTCCACGCCCCATTTGTAGTTGGGGTATTCACGCCCCAGCGCACCATGACCCTGAATGAGCTGCTGATGCTGAGCCCAGTGTTGCTTGCCCAACTCGCACTGCTCCTGCCAGGCGCCCTCGTCCCAGATGAACTGCAGGTCGTCCTGAAAGTCCTTGCGCAGCCACATGTGTGAACTATAGGCACGATTCATGCGCATATCATATTTCATGTCCTGGTCGGTGATGGTGAAGAGGCGGAATTTGTGGACGAAGTCCGAAACTTCGTCCACAGTGCGGGTCTGTTTTACGCGCCAGATGGCCTGCGCCAGCGTGTTGGCTCCGCCCCATGCTGCAACGTATATCGGTCGCGGGTCGTCCTCGTCAGCTAGTCGAATGAGCAGCTCGCTACCCGGCGAGTCATTGCGCTCGCCGATGGACTTGATGCCGCCATACATGCTACCCATGACGGCACGACTCGTGATGTATTCCGCACTCGGCCAGTAGCCAAGTTCCTGTTGGCCGTTCTCCTTCTTGAGCGAGAGGTGTTTCTTCTGTCCGGAGCGTCGCATGAGGTTAGGCACGTCTTTGGCATAGGCAGAAATTACGCGAGACAGATACTGCTGCCACTCCAACGGATACGGGTCGCAGTTCCAGCCTACGCTCGTGATAAGCGCCTCGATCTCGAAACAATCGGCATACGCCATCAGTCTCACCATCGACTCCATGTCGTCAGGCTCCACGTCCGCTGGCGCGATGTCCGTACATACCACCAATCGCGGTTTCAAATCACTCTTCGCTGCCCACACCGTCAACGGCATCAGGAGCAGCACGTATATCATTGCTTTCTTCATAGTCATTTCAAACTGTTTATCCAATGGACGATGTCGCTGAGGACTTCGGGCGAGATGGTTTCCTCTATCTCGGAGTACTCGGTGACGAGACCCGTCGTGCAATGCTGGAAGAGGTGGTTCAGGCCGGGGTATTCCTTGATGAGATGCTGCTTCGACTTCGGCAGCAGACGCTCGATGGCCGTGAGGTTCTGCGAAGAGATGACCTGACAGTCGCGGTCGCCATTGAGGGCGAAGACGGGGCAGCGCGTGGCGGCGATGTCGGCAGAGGGGTCGTAGTCGATGAACCACTTCAGCCAAGGCATCTGTTGGACGGCGTCCTGCTGGCGGTATTTCTCGACGGTCATATCGGCAGGCATTCCCGATAGCGACAGGATGCGGTTGCCCTGCGCCGCAAGAAGTGTGTCGCCCTTGACACCAGGGCCCGCCAGCGAGACGATGAAATCGGGGGACCCTTCCACGCTGTTGTCCCTTCCTTTCTTGCCACCGAGCATGAAGGCGATGAGTCCGCCCTCGCTGTGACCGAGGATGCCGACCTTAGAGAAGGCTTTCGTGTTGCGCAGATATTCCATGCCTGCCGCAGCATCGCGGGCGAAGTCCTCAGAGGTGGCATTCTTCACATCGCCACCCACAGAGGCGCCCGTAGCGCGGTCGTCATAACGCAGCGTGGCGATGCCGTGACGCGCCAGATAGTCGGCAATGACGAGGAAGGGCTTGTGCTGCATCAGTTCCTCGTCGCGGTTCTGCTGACCACTGCCCGTAACCATCAGGACGACGGTGGGTTTCTGCCTAGCGTTTTTGTCGTAGCCCACAGGCCACGTCAGCGTACCCACCAACGTGGCAAAGTCGGTGGCATTGGGAAACATCACTTCCTCCGTCGCGTAGGGATAAGGTTCCTTGGGCGTTTGCGGACGCTTCACCTCTGGCACTCCCCTGGTCATCACCAAGGGCAGTGACATACCGTTTTGCGAAAAAGTGCCGTCGAGCTTGTCGCCCTTGAGCCGTGCGCGGTAGGTCATGCCAATCTGCTCCACCTTTAAGGCCAGCGAGTCGTCGCTCAGGAATTCCTTATAGGCGGAAATGCCCTTCGCACCCTGGTCAGGACTGTCAAACGTTGCTATGACGTAGCCGTCGCCCTGTTCCAGATGGAGTACCAACGTCAGCGACGCAGCACCGACGTTCAACTTGCCCGACCACGAACCGAGCAGGGCGGTGGTGGGATTAACCTGCGCCCATCCCGTCAGTGCGACGAGGGCGAGGAGAATGGTGATGGAATATTTCTTCATATGAGTCATGTGAGCGGAATCATTTCTTCTTGGTTTTGGGTTTGCGCTTGCGCTTGGGCTTCACGTCATCTTCACCGAGGGCGTCGAGCATGGACATCTGCTTTTCGTGCAGGTAGTTGTCGACGGTATAGCCCTTCTCGGCCATCTTGACGAGCAGATAGCGACGGGCGAGCCACGCCTGCTTGAGGTCGGGTAGGGCGTTGTTGAGTCGGCGCGAGGCTTGTTTGTTGTTGGTCTCTACTTTGACGGAGAGCTCGATGGGTTTGGTGAGGATGTCGCGCAACTGGTCGGCAAAGTATTCGGCACTGCGTTTTACGCGGTCGAGGAAGTCGGCATCGCGAAGAGACGCTATAGGCATGGCCTGAATCTTCTGCTGCCATTTGACGGCGACCTCAAGAACACGCTGACGCAGGTCAAAAAGTGTCTGGTCGTGCAACTGCTTGAGCGAGGCGTGACTATGGTAGAAGAACTCGGCAAAGATGCGCACCATCGACTCTTCCAATAGCAGGATGGCACGGAAGTCGAAGAGTTGCATCAACAGATAGCGCTCGTACTCCTGCTTGAGCGCAGGCAATTGCTGGATGCTGCGTTCTGCCTCGCTCTCCTGCTGGGCGATGTATGAGTCCACACGCTCGTCGTTGATGACGGCACGAGGCTCCAAGGGCGAGGCAAGCACTAGTCCTTCAAGCGTGCGGCAACGGCTCAGGGCAACATACACCTGACCAGGCGCAAACGACTGGTTGGCGTCGATGATGGCGCGGTCGAACGTCAGGCCCTGACTCTTATGGATGGTGATTGCCCACGCCAGTCGCAGCGGCAACTGTTTAAAGGTACCCTGCACCTCGCTCTCTATCTCGCGCGTCTGTTCGTTCAGCGTGTAGCGCGTATTTTCCCATTCCAGCGGCTCCACTTCGATGGCTTCCGCGTCGCCCTCGCAATAGACGGTGAGACGATTTTCCGAGGCTTCCATCACACGCCCGATGCGACCATTATAATAATTGTGTTCACCTGACGGGTCGTTCTTCACGAACATCACCTGTGCACCCTCTTTCAGTACCAGCGTCTCAGCCGTGGGATAGGAGTATTCAGGGAACGTGCCCTTGACCTCTGCGCGATACTGATACGAACGGCCAGGGAGTTTTTGTAGCTCTGACTCGTTGTAGAAGTTGGCGAGGTTGTTGTGGGTGGTTAAACGAATGTAACCACTCCCCTCGCCCTTTCTCTGACAAGCAGAGTGTGGCGTTGCAATGGAGAAGGGGCCGGGGGTGAGGCTCCTACTGTTCAGCTTCGACAAAGCCTCTGTCGACGGATGGCCCTCGCGAATCTCATTCAGCAGCGCGATGAACGACTCGTCCTGCTGGCGATAGACGTGAGAGAGTTGGATAGTCACGTAGTCAATCTGCTGCAACGCCTTCGAACCAAAGAAGTACGGCGTGTCGTAGTAGGGTTTCAGCATACGCTCGTCCTCAGGCGTGACGACGGGCGTCAGCTGTGCCAGATCGCCAATCATCAGCAGTTGCATGCCGCCGAAGGGCTGTCCGTGTTCGCGGAAGCGACGCAGCACGGCATCGATAGCATCGAGCAGATCGGCGCGCACCATCGATATCTCGTCGATGATGAGCAGGTCAGACGAGGCGATGATTTTCCGCTTCTCCTTGCCGAAGTCAAACTTGCTCTCGACCTTCGCACCAGGTACGTAAGGCGAAAAGGGCAGCTGGAAGAACGAGTGAATGGTGACGCCACCTGCATTGATGGCCGCCACACCCGTCGGAGCCACGACGATGGGTCGCTTGCGCGAGTGTTCCATGATGGTTTTAAGAAACGTCGTCTTACCCGTTCCCGCCTTGCCGGTCAGAAATATGCTGCGTCCCGTACTTTCGACGAAGTCCCACGCCGTACGCAGCTCGTTGTTTTGTTCCATATCTGTTTTTAACCTTGTTAGGTATAACTTTGTCACAAAGGTAGTCATTTCTTGCGAAATAACGGCAGAAAAACACGATAATTAACATATACTGACACTTTGCCGATAAATCAAGGGACGAAATAGCAAGGTGTAAGCAAAACGACAGGATTAGTAGTTGAATCCTTTACAAAATGACACTTTTTGGGTAAATATAAGCACAAAAAGTTATGCTTTCCTTTGGTGTTTCTGTCTTTTTGTTTACCTTTGCGGCCGAAAAAGTAGCAAAAGGAAAGCAAAATACCCAAATAGTAAGCAATATGGCACAGAAAATCAGGTTTACGAAGATGCATGGTTGCGGCAACGACTACATCTATGTCAATACGATGGAGCAGAAGGTGCCCAACCCTCAAGAGGCCGCCGTCCGATGGAGCGACCGCTATAAAGGCATCGGTTCTGATGGACTGGTGCTGATAGGCAAGAGTCCTGTGCCTGAGGCCGACTACACGATGCACATCTATAATGCGGATGGTTCGGAGGCTATGATGTGTGGCAATGCGAGCCGTTGCATCGGTAAGTACCTGTATGAACGCGGACTGACGACGAAAACGGAAATTCGTCTGCTGACGCTGTCGGGTGTGAAGACGTTGAAGTTACACATTATTAATAATAAGGTGGAAAGTGTGACGGTGGACATGGGCGAGCCGGTATTGGAGGACGAGTCGCAATTCATGGGTTATCGCGTGCTGGACAAGGGTACGTTTGTGTCGATGGGTAATCCGCATTACGTTATCTTTACCGACGATGTCGACCAAGTGGGTGAAACGGGACGGATGCTGGAAAAACATCCGGCATTTCCACAGCGCTGTAATATTGAATTTGCAAAGATTGTCAGCGGCAAAACCGCTAACCACACGCCCGCTGACCGTGCAACCATTAGGACGCGCGTTTGGGAACGGGGTAGTGGCATCACGCAGGCCTGCGGTACGGGTGCTTGTGCAACGGCTGTCGCTGCGGCGCTGAAGGGCAAGGCAGGGCGCAAAAGCGACATCATGATGGATGGTGGTACGCTGAGCATTGAGTGGCGTGAGTCGGACAACCACGTATACATGACGGGTCCTGCCGAGTTTGTGTATGATGGCGAGATAGAAATATAAAAAGAATTAAATATGGCATTAGTAAACATTCATTTCCTGAACCTGCAGAACAACTACCTGTTCGCTGACATTGCCAAGAAGGTGAACGCCTTCAAGGTGATGCACCCCAAGGCCGATGTCATTTCATTGGGTATTGGCGACGTGACGCAACCGTTGGCACCTGCCGTGGTGGAGGCCATGCATAAGGCTGCCCACGAGATGGGTACCATCAAGGGCTTCCGCGGTTATGGTCCTGAGCAGGGTTATGACTTCTTGCGCGAGGCTATTCTGAAGAACGACTTCCTGACGCGAGGCGTACATCTCAGCACAGACGAGATCTTTATCAACGACGGTGCAAAGAGCGATACGGGTAACTTCCAGGAGTTGCTGCATTGGGATAACTTTATTGGCGTGACCGATCCCATCTATCCCGTCTATATCGACTCGAACGTAATGATTGGCCGTTGTGGTACATTCCGCGACGGTCGTTGGACCAACGTGCGCTATCTGCCTACGACGGCTGAAAATGGTTTCATACCAGAACTTCCAAAGGGCCGTCCTGTGGATGTCATCTACCTGTGCTATCCCAATAATCCGACGGGTACGGTGATTACCAAGCAGGAACTGCGCAAGTGGGTGAACTACGCGCTGAAGAACGATGCGCTCATCCTCTACGATGCCGCCTATCAGGCCTATATCCGCGACCCAGAGATACCACGCTCGATTTACGAGATTCGCGGTGCCAGGAAGTGTGCTGTCGAGTTCCATTCGTTCTCGAAGACAGCCGGATTCACAGGTGTTCGTTGTGGCTATACGGTCGTACCTAAGGAAGTTACCGTTTCGACGTTCGAGGGTGAACGCATTCCGCTGAACCAATTGTGGTTGCGCCGCCAGTGCACGAAATTCAACGGCACGAGCTATATCTCGCAACGAGCTGCCGAGGCCATCTACACGCCTGAGGGTAAGGAACAGATAAAGACAACTATTGACTATTATATGGACAATGCTCAAAGGATGCTGAAGCGTCTGCGTGCATTGGGCTATGAGTGTTATGGTGGCGAGAACGCGCCTTACATCTGGATGCGCACCTCGGAAGGTATGGATTCGTGGTCGTTCTTCGAGGCCCTGCTCTATGGTGCAAATGTCGTCTGTACCCCAGGTGTCGGCTTCGGTCCTTCAGGCGAGGGCTATGTGCGCTTTACCGCTTTCAACAGTCACGAGAAGACCGACGAGGCCCTCGACCGCATCGAAAAATGGAGTAAAGCTTGACGCCATTCACACCGTTATCTGAAAATCACTCCGCGAAGCCATAATAGGTTTCGCGGATTTTTTGTAAACCGTAAAATCGGGTGTGTTCGAACACATTTTTATAAAAGGTGACACTTTGCAACGAAATAATAGGTTTTTGGGGCAAAGCGTAAGCAAAATGGAAGCGAATACCACGAAATACTTTACAATATGTCATTTAATCGTAGTTTTAACAATCAAAATGAAAGAAATATTATAAATATTACAGCAAAATGTCGTAATTTTGCATCGTGAAATAAACAAAGTGTCAACCCGAACAAAACGGGTAAGTATTAATTAATAAGGTAAAAAGGTATGAAAAAGATTGAAGCAATTATCAGGAAGACCAAGTTTGAAGAGGTCAAGGAGGCTTTGCTCTCGTCGGACATCGACTGGTTTGAGTACCATAACGTACACGGCATCGGACAGAGCCGTCAGGAAAGGGTCTATCGTGGCGTGCAGTATTCTACGGACGTGATTGAGCGTGTGGCGCTGACCATCGTTTGTCGCGACCAGTTCGTAGATCCGACGGTGAAAGTGATACTGAAAGTGGCCCATACGGGTGAGGTTGGCGACGGTCGTATCTTTGTGAGCGACATGATCGACACCTGGAGCATCCGCACAGGCGAACACGGTGACACCGTTTTGAGAGACAAGAAGTGATGATGATTAACACTAATCATTCATTTAAACATCAACAACACAAATACAAAAGATTATGAACGAAATTGGATTATCACTCGATACCGTATGGATGCTATTGGCAGCCATGTTGGTTTTCTGGATGCAGCCGGGCTTCGCGCTGTGTGAGGCTGGTTTTACGCGTAGTAAGAACACGGCGAACATCCTGATGAAGAACTTTGTCGACTTCATGTTCGGCTCGTTGTTGTTCTTCTTCCTCGGCTTCGGCTTTATGTTCGGAGGCGATGTACTCGGTGGTTTCATCGGCGCACCTAACTGGGGCGACCTGAGTTTCTATGAGAGCGATCTGCCCGTAGAGGGATTCTTGATTTTCGAGACCGTTTTCTGTGCCACTGCTGCCACCATCGTTAGTGGTGCTATGGCTGAGCGCACGAAGTTCTCGATGTACCTTATTTATAGTGCCGTCATCTCGCTGATTATCTACCCCGTTGAAGGTCACTGGACTTGGGGTGGCGGTTGGCTCTGCAACGATGCTGCCGACGGCTTTATGATGTCGACCTTTGGTGATGTGTTCCACGATTTCGCAGGTTCTGCCATCGTGCACAGCGTGGGTGGTGTATTGGCTCTGATTGGTGCGCTGGCACTGGGTCCCCGTATCGGCAAGTATGACAAGAACGGCAAGAGCCGCGCTATTCCTGGTCACAACCTGACGATGGCTGCTCTGGGTGTGTTCATCCTCTGGCTGGGATGGTTTGGTTTCAACCCAGGTTCACAGTTGGCTGCCAGCGGTGAAGTGAACCGCATCGCCATCTCGCACGTGTTCTTGACCACCAACCTCGCTGCTGCTGCCGGTGGTGTGGCCACCATGTTCCTCACCTATATTAAATATGGCAAACCCTCACTCTCTCTGACGCTGAACGGTGTGTTAGCAGGTCTCGTGGGTATCACGGCTGGCTGTGACCTCGTATCGCCTGTAGGTGCTGTAATCATCGGTTTCGTATGCGGTCTGGTATTGGTATTTGCCATTGAGTTTATCGACCATGTGCTGCACATCGACGATCCAGTAGGTGCTAGCTCTGTACACGGTGTCTGCGGTATTCTGGGTACGCTGATGACGGGCCTGCTGTCAACTTCGAACGGTGCATTCTACGGTCACGGCTGGGGATTCTTCGGCGCTGAGTGCTTTGGCGTCCTCGTCATCGACCTTTGGGCTGCAGCTTGCGGATTCGCCCTGTTCTACGGCATCAAGAAGCTGCATGGTCTGCGCGTCGACAAGCGCATCGAAGAGGAAGGTCTCGATATCTACGAACACGGAGAGGCATGTTACAATTAATTAGACGATTCGTCTTATAGGTAAAAGTAAAAAGGTAAGATTATGAAAAAGATTGTTTTATTTGCAATGGCTCTGGTCATAAGTATGACCGCCTTTGCACAGGATGAGATTGAAACAACGATTAGTGGAGATATCGTAAGTCAGTATATCTGGCGTGGTCAGGATTTGGGTAACGCAGCCATTCAGCCGACACTCGGCATAGCCTACAAAGGCCTATCGCTCTCGGCTTGGGGTAGTTACGGCATCGCCAATGCTGACGACACGAAGGAGTTGGACCTGACGCTGGCTTATACGATAAAGGGATTCAATATTGGTATTACCGACTATTGGTTCAATGCCGGTCTCGATCCCGAAAACCGCTATCTGAAGTACGAAGCTCACAGTACCAACCACGTTTTCGAGGCAAATATCGGTTATGATTTTGGCTTCGCCTCGCTCCAATGGTACACAAACTTCGCAGGCAATGATGGCATAAACAAGGACGGCAAGCGCGCCTATAGCAGTTATTTCGAAGCTATTGTCCCATTTAAGCTTGCCACAGTCGATTGGACTGCTACAGCGGGTGTCGTCCCTTATGCCACAGACTTCTATAATGAGTGGACCAGCGGTTTCTCTGTCACCAATGTCGCACTGAAGGCGTCGAAGGACATCAAGATTACCGATACGTTCTCCGTTCCCGTCTTCGCTGAACTTTCCGCGAATCCCTGCACACAAAAGGCCTACCTGGTTTTGGGTTTAACGCTGCATCCATAATATATCTGAACCAGGAATTGAGTCCCTTCTTCCAGTCTGAAATGGAAGAAGGGATTTTTATGTTGTTTTCTGACGATTTGTAACGAAATGACAGAGAAATGATACAATTTGTTAGGAAAACGAGGGATAATATGTTTGCAAACTTTACATATTGATAGTTGAGTGTGTTTTTAACAATCGATATTCCTTACGCACGCGAACAAATTAAATTAAACTAAGTAATTTTGCAGTCCATAAAATACATTTGTTTTTATGGATACGAAGTATATTTTTGTCACAGGCGGCGTCGTTTCCTCATTAGGAAAGGGTATCATTTCCGCCTCAATCGGAAAACTCCTGCAGGCACGCGGCTACAAGGTTACCATCCAGAAGTTTGACCCCTACATCAACATCGACCCAGGTACACTGAATCCCTATGAGCACGGCGAGTGCTACGTGACGGTGGACGGTATGGAAACCGATCTGGACTTAGGCCACTACGAACGATTTACAGGCATACACACAACACGAAACAACTCTATAACGACAGGGCGCATCTATAAGACCGTTATCGACCGTGAGCGCCACGGTGACTACCTGGGTAAAACGATCCAGGTAGTGCCGCACATCACCGATGAGATTAAGCGCAGGATGCTGCGTGAAGATGAAAAGGACGAGCAGTTGGACTTCGTCATCACTGAGGTAGGTGGTACCATTGGTGACATTGAGAGTGCACCATTTATGGAGGCCATCCGACAGTTGCGCTGGCAACTGGGGCGCGATGCCGTGTGTGTGCATCTGACGTATGTCCCTTATCTGAAGGCGGCAGAAGAGCTGAAGACGAAACCTACGCAGCATAGCGTGAAGGAACTGCAGGGTATGGGTATTCAGCCCGACATCCTCGTCCTTAGAACCGAACGCCACCTCAGCGACGCTATACGCCTGAAGGTGGCATCTTTCTGTAATGTCGACCTGGAATGCGTGGTGCAGAGTGAGGATATGCCCAGCATCTATGAGGTACCTGTCAGCATGCAGAAGCAAGGTCTCGACGCCGCAATCATGCGCAAAATAGGTATTCCTGTTGGTGAAACTCCATCGATGCAGTCATGGCACGACTTCCTCAACAAACAGCGCAACGCCAAGCGTGAGGTACATATCGGTTTGGTGGGTAAGTACGATTTGCAGGACGCCTACAAGAGCATCCGCGAGAGTCTCAATCTGGCGGGCATCTATAACGATGTGAAGGCTAAGATTCATTTTGTGAATAGCGAGGGGTTGACAGCGGACAACGTCGCCACACAGCTGGAGGGTATGGCAGGTATCGTCATCTGTCCAGGTTTCGGACAGCGTGGTATCGAAGGAAAAATTATCGCTGCTGAATACACCCGTACCCACGACATTCCCACCTTCGGCATCTGTCTGGGCATGCAGATGATGGTCATCGAGTTTGCCCGCAACGTCCTGGGCTATAAGGATGCCAATAGTGCCGAGATGAATCCTGATACGCCCCACAACGTCATCGACATCATGGAGGAGCAGAAGAATATCACGCAGATGGGCGGTACCATGCGATTGGGCGCCTATGATTGTGAATTGCGAGAAGGTAGTAGGGCGTATGAGGCCTACCAAGATCTTTGCGGCAAAACCGCAAGGCAGACGACCATTCGTGAGAGACACCGCCATCGTTATGAGTTCAACAATAAATACAAGGAAGAATACGAGTCCGCTGGTATGAAGTGTGTAGGTATCAATCCCGCTGCCGACCTTGTTGAGATTGTAGAGATACCAGAAAAAAAATGGTACATCGGTGCTCAGTTCCACCCAGAATATTCCTCTACGGTACTGCATCCCCATCCGCTGTTTATGTCGTTCGTAAAAGCTTGTAATTCGTCTAATTCGTGAAATTCGTGGTCAAAATATGGAACAACTGAAGCATGAGTGTGGTGTGGCGATGATTCGCCTGTTGAAACCGCTGGACTACTACGAGAAGAAATATGGTACGTGGGCCTACGGTTTCAACAAGCTGTATCTGATGATGGAGAAGCAGCATAACCGCGGACAAGAGGGTGCCGGTATCGCCTCGGTCAGTCTGAAGAACGAGCCTGGCACAGAGTATATGTTCCGTGAGAAGGCCGAGGGCAAGGACGCCATTACCGAGATATTCGGTCGTGTTACGGAGGAGATGAAGGGCGAGCTGCTGATGGGTCACCTGCGCTATTCGACCACGGGCAAAAGCGGTCTGACGTTCGTACATCCTTTCCTGCGTCGTAACAACTGGCGGGCGAAGAACCTCTGTCTGTGTGGTAATTTCAATATGACGAACATCGAAGAGGTCTTTTCTTTCCTGACGGAGCAGGGCCAGTCGCCACGTATCTATGGCGACTCGTACATCACATTGGAACTGATGGGGCACCGCCTTGACCGCGAGGTGGAACGCCTGTTTGCTGAGGCTAAGGAACAAGGGCTTGAGGGTACTGCCATCACCGACTACATTGATAATAACGTGGAGATGGCCAACGTGCTGAAAAAGACGATGTGCCACTACGATGGTGGCTACGTGATGTGCGGCCTGACGGGCTCTGGCGAGATGTTCTCCGTACGCGATCCTTGGGGTATCCGTCCTGCGTTCTGGTATCAGGACGACGAAATTATTGCACTGGCCAGTGAGCGCCCTGTGTTGCAAACCACCTTCGACCTACAGGCCGAGGACATCCGTGAGCTGAAACCAGGTCAGGCGCTTATTGTTCGCAAAAACGGTGAGAGTCATTTGGAGCAGATTATGCCTGCCCAACAACTGAGCGCTTGTTCTTTTGAGCGCATCTATTTCAGTCGTGGTTCCGATCGTGACATCTATCAGGAGCGCAAACGACTGGGTGAGCAACTGACGCCAGCCATCCTTAAAGCCATTGATGGCGACGTCATCAACACCGTATTCTCCTATATCCCCAATACTGCTGAAGTCGCCTATTACGGCATGACTGACGGTTTCCGCCAGCAAGGCCATAACGTCCGCACGGAGAAGGTGGTCTGGAAAGACATCAAGATGCGCACGTTCATTGCTGACAACTCCGAGCGTAACGACCTCGCTGCCCACGTCTATGACATCAGCTACGGCTCGCTCAGGCCCTATGAGGATAACCTCGTTGTCATCGACGATAGCATCGTTCGCGGTACAACATTAAGAGAGAGCATCTTCAAGATTCTCGACCGTCTGCACCCCAAGAAGATTGTGATGGTCAGCTCGTCGCCGCAGATACGCTATCCCGACTATTATGGCATCGATATGGCCCGTTTGGAAGAGTTTTGTGCTTTCCGCGCCACGATGGCATTGATTGAGGAGCGCGGTATGTGGCAACTGGTCAACGACACCTACTTGGCCTGCAAGCGTGAACTGGCAAAGCCGAAGGAAGAGATGCAGAACTGCGTACGTGCCGTCTATGAACCTTTCACCGTTGACGAGGTCAACCAGAAGATTGTCGAGATGTTGCGTCCTGCCGACATGCAGGCACCCATCGAACTGGTGTTCCAGAGCATCGAGGGACTACACGAGGCGTGCCCCAATCATCCAGGCGACTGGTACTTTACGGGTCATTACCCCACGCTAGGCGGCAATAAATTGGTGAATCAGGCGTTTATAAATTATGTTGAGCAGAAATTAAAGAGAGAACAATAAGATATATGAGACAAGCAAGATTAATACTCGAAGATGGCACGACGTTCTATGGCTGGTCATTCGGATATGCAGGAGCCCCCCGATTAAACGGGGGGCGGCCTTCTGGCAGGGGGCCACACTCCGACATTTGTGTCGGAGAAGTCGTATTCAATACCGCCATGTCGGGCTATCCGGAGAGTCTGACAGACCCCAGCTATGCGGGTCAGATATTGGTGACGACCTTTCCACTGATAGGCAACTACGGCGTACCTGATTCGGGCAACGGTGCCGACGGTCTGCCACTGTTTATGGAGAGCGACCGCATCCACGCCAAAGCGCTCGTGGTGGCTGACTATAGTGAGACGTATTCGCACTGGAATGCCAAAGAGTCGTTGGCCAGTTGGCTGAAGCGTGAGCAGGTGCCAGGTATTACGGGCATCGATACGCGCCGCCTGACAAAGGTGCTGCGAGAGCACGGCGTGATGATGGGAAGGATTATCCTAGAAGGTATAGATAGACTAGATAATCTTGATAGTCTAGACTACGGTGCAGTGAACTGGGTGGAGCAGGTGAGTTGCAAGGAGGTCATCACATACAACGAAGGCGCCACCAAGCGTGTTGTCCTCGTGGATTGCGGCGTGAAAGCGAATATCATCCGCTGTCTCATTCGTCGTGGCATTGAGGTGGTGCGTGTACCTTGGGACTACGACTTTAACCAATTGGAGTTCGACGGACTCTTCCTCGCTAATGGTCCTGGCGATCCAGAGCGTTGCGAGAAGACGGTGGCTCACATCCGTACGTTCCTGAATAACCCAGAGGTGAAGCCTTGCATGGGCATCTGTTTAGGTAACCAACTGTTGGCACGTGCCGCAGGTGCAAATACCTACAAACTGAAGTACGGTCACCGTTCACACAACCAACCTGTTCAGCAGGTGGGCACAACCCGATGCTTCATCACTTCGCAGAACCACGGCTATGCCGTTGACGACAAGACATTGCCTGCCGAATGGGAACCGCTTTTCGTGAATATGAACGACGGTTCTAATGAGGGCATCCGCCACAAGACGAACCCGTGGATGTCGGCCCAGTTCCACCCCGAGGCTTGCTCAGGACCTGTAGATACAGAGTTTTTGTTTGATGAATTCGTAAAGATGTTAGAATGATGGAGAAGAAAGATATAAAAAAGGTTTTGCTTTTAGGCTCTGGCGCCCTGAAGATTGGTCAGGCCGGTGAGTTCGACTATAGCGGTGCACAGGCCCTGAAGGCGCTGAAGGAAGAGGGTATTCATTCAGTGCTGATTAATCCCAATATTGCGACGGTGCAGACCAGTAAGGATGTTGCAGACACCGTGTATTTCCAACCTGTGACGCCAGAGTTTGTCGAGCGCATTATCGAAAAAGAACGTCCTGACGGCATCCTGCTGTCGTTCGGTGGTCAGACGGCCCTGAACTGCGGTGTGGAGCTCTATGAGAACGGCGTTCTGGAAAAATATGGTGTCAAGGTGTTGGGCACTCCCGTTCAAGCCATCATCGACACTGAAGACCGTGACCTCTTCGTGAAGAAACTCGACGAGATAGATGTAAAAACCATCAAGAGTGAAGCCTGCTCGACTGTTGAGGAAGTACAGAAGGCCGCCCATGAGCTTGGCTTCCCTGTCATTCTGCGTGCCGCCTACGCCCTCGGTGGTTTGGGCTCTGGCTTCTGCGACAACGAGGAACAACTCCTAGCGCAGGCCGAGGAGGCCTTCTCGTTCTCGCCTCAGGTATTGGTAGAGAAGTCGCTCAAAGGCTGGAAGGAGATAGAATATGAGGTGGTGCGCGACCAATACGACAACTGTATCACCGTTTGTAACATGGAGAACTTCGACCCCCTTGGCATCCATACCGGTGAGTCCATTGTCGTCGCTCCCAGTCAGACACTCACCAACAGCGAATACCACAAGCTACGTGCCCTCGCCATCAAGATTATCCGCCATATCGGTATCGTCGGCGAGTGTAACGTGCAGTACGCCCTCGACCCCAACAGCGAGGACTATCGCGTCATCGAGGTCAATGCCCGTCTGTCGCGTTCGTCGGCACTCGCCAGTAAGGCAACGGGTTACCCCTTGGCTTTCGTTGCTGCCAAACTGGGGCTCGGCTACGGCCTCTTCGATCTGAAGAACTCGGTGACGAAGACCACTAGCGCCTTCTTCGAGCCGGCCCTCGACTATGTGGTGGTAAAAATCCCCCGTTGGGACCTTACTAAGTTCCACGGCGTGAAACGCCAGCTGGGCTCGTCGATGAAATCGGTGGGTGAGGTGATGGCCATCGGTCGCACCTTCGAGGAAGCCCTGCAGAAGGGTCTCCGCATGATAGGGCAGGGCATGCACGGCTTTGTGGAGAACCATGATGATATTGACCATTCACCATTGACCATTGACCATTCTGCTGCGCAAAAGGAGGCGGATGGCAATAATGGTCAATGTTCAATGGTCAATGGTCAATTGAAAGAGCCTACCGACATGCGTGTCTTCGTAGTGTCTAAAGCCTTGCAGATGGGTTACAGTGTCGAGCAGATTCATCAGTTGACAAAGATTGACCGCTGGTTCCTACAGAAATTGAAGCATATCGTGGATATCGACCAGCAGTTGCACGAATACGCCCACCTGTCGGAGGTTTCGGAATTCATGGAACCCAGCGAGTTCAAGGAATACCTGCAGTCGCCTGAGGTTGCCCTGCTGCTGCGTGCCGCCAAGGTCTATGGCTTCAGCGACTTCCAGATAGGTCGTGCCGTCGGTTTGGAACACCGCATGAAGATGGAGCAGGCTGGTCTAACCATCCGCAAATGGCGAAAGATGCTCGGTCTTGTGCCTACCGTCAACCAGATTGACACCCTCGCCGCCGAGTATCCTGCCCAGACGAATTACTTGTATTTGTCGTACCTGTAATAGGGGAAATCCTCCCCACTTATAGGTTCAGTCGCCAGGTGACACCATCCTTCGTGTCCTTCACTTCGAAACCGGCAGCAGCCAGTTCGTCGCGGATTTTGTCACTGGTGGCCCAGTCCTTGTCGGCCTTCGCCTTGGCGCGCAGTTCGAGCACCATATCCATCACCTTACCGAAGGCCTCCTCACGGGCAGCGTTATTTCCATTGGCCAAACCTGCGGATGCTGTGGCCTTGAGTCCGAGGATATCCTCAGCGAAGAGATGCATCGCCTCCTTCAGTTCAGCGAGACATTCGGCACAGATGGTGGCCTTGTGGTCAACGAGTTTGTTGATCACCGTGCAGGCCTCGAAGAGATTGCTGATGACTTGCGGCGTGGCGAAGTCGTCGTTCATGGCGTCGTAGCACTTCTGGCGCAGGCTCTTCACCACCTTTTCCGTTTCTGCATCACATTGTGGCGAAACCGTAATGCGCTCTAAGTCGCTGATGGCGTTCATCAGTTTCTCCAAACCCTTCTCTGCGGCCACGAGTGCCTCGTTCGAGAAGTCCACGGTGCCACGATAGTGTGCACTCAAGACGAAGAAACGGATTGTCATCGGCGAATAAGCCTTCTCCAACAACGGATGGTTGCCCGTGAAGAACTGTTCCAGTGTGATGAAGTTATTATACGACTTACCCATCTTCTGACCGTTGATAGTCAACATGTTGTTGTGCATCCAGTATTTCACGGCAGGATGGCCCATCGACGCCGTAGCCTGAGCAATTTCACATTCGTGGTGGGGGAACACGAGGTCCATGCCGCCACCGTGAATGTCGAACATTTCGCCAAGATACTTGCGGCCCATAGCAGTGCACTCGCAGTGCCAGCCGGGGAAACCGTCTGGGATAGGGGTGAGAGGTGAGAGGTGAGAGGTGAGAAGCCACGGCCAACGCATGATGTGCTCGGGCTGTGCCTTCTTCCACAGGGCGAAGTCGGCCTGATTCTTTTTCTCACCGATACCAGCCAGTTCACGGCTCTCGTCCTTGATATTCTCCAGCGAACGACCGCTCAGAATACCATACTTATATTGCTTGTTATACGCCTCGATATCGAAATAAATCGAGCCGTTCGACTCATACGCAAAACCATTGTCCAGAATTTGCTGCACCAGCTGCTGCTGTTCGATGATATGACCTGTAGCATGCGGCTCGATAGAGGGACGCAGCACGTTCAGCGCATCCATCGCCTGATGGTAGCGGTTGGTATAATACTGCGCAATCTCCATTGGCTCCAGCTGTTCCAGACGGGCCTTCTTGGCTATTTTGTCTTCACCCTCGTCGGCATCGTGTTCCAAATGGCCCACATCCGTGATATTACGCACATAGCGCACCTTATAGCCCAGATGCTTCAGATAACGGAACACCAGGTCGAAGGTGATGGCAGGACGGGCATGACCCAGATGGGGATCGCCATACACCGTAGGACCACAGACATACATGCCCACATGGGGGGCGTTAATCGGCTCGAAACGCTCTTTTTGGCGCGTCAGCGTATTGTAAATTACCAGCTTTGATTCCATATTTTCCTATTTTTTGCCGACAAAGGTACGAATAAGTGAGCAAAATGCAAAATAAATCCGAATTTATTTTCATTTTCGAACGGTAGTGCCTTCGACAAAGTCAAAGGTACGAAAAAAAATAAATATTAAAGACGAAAAATGAAATATTATTTGTACCTTTGCAGCCAAATTTCATAAATATTGCAATATTATGGCTTATACACGTATGACTGCCGCAGAGGCTGCGGCGCTGATTAAGAATGGCGACCACATCGCCATGAGTGGCTTCACACCTGCTGGTGTGGCCAAGGCAACAACCAAAGAGTTAGCAAAAATCGCTGTGGCTGAGCACGAGGCTGGCCGCGAGTTCAAAGTGGCTATCTTCACGGGTGCCTCCACAGGACAGAGCACCGATGGTGACCTGGCAAACGCTCAGGCCATCCTCTATCGTGCACCCTACACCACGAACCCCGATTTCCGCAAGCACGTCAATATGGGTGAGATTCCCTACAACGACCTGCACCTGAGTCATATGGCACAGGAGCTGCGCTACGGCTTCTATGGTCCGTTGGACTGGGCCATCCTCGAGGTTTGCGACATCGAGGAGGTCGGCAATGACTATCATGTCTTCCTGACCGCTGCCGGTGGTATCAGTCCTACGGCTGCCCGTCTGGCTAAGCACGTGATTCTGGAGCTGAACTCGTTCCACAACCCCAATGCCAAGTATATCCACGACGTCTATGAGCCGTTGGATCCTCCTTACCGCAAAGCTATTCCCATCGAGCACGTCGGCGACCGCATCGGCCAGCCCTACGTCTCTATTCCCAAGGAGAAGGTAGTAGGTGTCGTAGAGTGTAACATCCCTGATGAGGCCCGTGCCTTCAAGGACAGCGACCCCGTGACCGATAAGATTGGTTTCCTGACAGCCGAGTTCCTGGTGGAGGAGATGCACAAGGGTCGTATCCCCAAGGAATTCCTGCCTCTGCAGAGCGGTGTGGGTTCAACGGCTAACGCTATCCTCGGTGCTCTGGGTCAGGACAAGCACGTACCCGACTTCAACATCTATACCGAAGTACTGCAGGACAGCGTCGTAGGCATGATGCTCAGTGGTCGTGTGAAGGATGCTTCGGCATGCTCGCTGACTGTCTCGAACGAGTGTCTGTTGCAGGTCTATGATAATATGGACTACTTCAAGAACCACCTGACACTGCGCCAGAGCGAGATTTCGAACTCGCCTGAAATCATCCGCCGCTTAGGTGTCATCGCCATCAATACCGCCATCGAGGCTGACCTCTACGGTAACGTCAACTCTACCCACATCAGCGGTACGAAGATGATGAACGGTATTGGCGGTTCGGGCGACTTTATCCGCAACGCCTACCTCTCTATCTTCACCTGTCCGTCTGTGGCCAAGGGTGGTGTCATCTCCAGTATCGTACCCTTCGTGAGCCATCAGGACAGCTCGGAGCACGACGTCAATATCATCGTTACCGAACAGGGTATCGCCGACCTGCGTGGCAAGGGCCCCATCCAGCGTGCTGAGTGCATCATTGAAAACTGTGCTCACCCCGATTACAAGCAGCTGCTTTGGGATTACCTGAAGATTGCAAAGATGGGTCAGACCCGTCACAACCTGCCTGCCGCCTTCGCCATGCACGACACGCTGGCACGCAAGGGCGACATGAAGCTTACCGACTTTGCTGAGTACGTGAAGTGAAGCAACCGGCAATCATCATACCACAGGGAGCGCACGAGGTGCTATTGCACGCCTGCTGCGCTCCCTGTTCGTCAGCTATTGTAGAGTGGATGTTGGCTCACGACGTCCGCCCTACCATATTTTATTATAACCCCAATATCTATCCTCGTGAGGAATACGACATCCGTAAGAACGAAAGCAAGCGTCATGCCGACTCGCTGGGCGTCCGCTGGATAGATGGTGATTACGACCACCAGCAGTGGCTCGACAGCGTCCGCGGACTGGAGTGCGAACCGGAACGCGGCAGTCGCTGCAGTCTGTGCTTCCAGCTGCGTCTCACGGCAGTAGCTCGCGAAGCCCGTCGTCAAGGCCTGCGTTTCTTTACCACTACGTTGGCGTCGTCACGCTGGAAGAGCATCGAACAGATTACTGCCGCCGGACTGAAAGCCCAAGCGGCCGTACCCGATACAGAGTTCTGGGCTCAGAACTGGCGTAAGGGCGGTCTCTACGAACGCCGCAACCAGCTGCTGCGCGAATACAACTTCTACAACCAGCAATACTGCGGCTGCGAATTTTCGCAAAGACATTAGTGTACTCTTTTGTCGCTTTTTATTTGTCGGGCGACCTCATGAGGATGGGGCTCTATGCGTCGGCTCGCGAAATCACAAATCGATAGGCCGTTGTCATGGTGGGAAACAACTGTCGGAGCAATCTGCCCGACAACAGCTGTGCAATCACAAAGATGATGGTATAGGCTATGGCCCCGTTGACGGGATTGATGAAAAAACCGAGCTTATTGTTTGGCGGGTCCAGAATTTTTTCGTACCTTCGCAGACGAAACAAAGAAAAGACAATGACAACAGACGATGGAATATTCAGACGTTCAGAACTGCTTCTGGGCGACGAAGTAATGGAGCGGATAGCACAGAAACGTGTAATCATCTTCGGTGTGGGTGGCGTTGGGTCGTGGTGCGCTGAGGGTTTGGTGCGCAGCGGCATCCGTCAGTTGACGATTGTGGACTCGGACCGCGTGTGTATCACCAACATCAACCGTCAGTTGATGGCAACGACGAAGACAGTGGGTCAAGTGAAGGTGGAAGCCCTGAAAGAACGTCTGCTCACGATTAATCCGTCGGCAGAAATTACTGCCCTGCAGAAAATCTTCACAGAGGAGAGTGCCTCCAATTTTCATTTGGAAGACTACGATTATATTATTGATGCCATCGACTCGCTGAAGGACAAGGCTGCACTTATTCTGTTGGCTTGTCAGACGAAAGCAAGGTTCTTTTCGTCGATGGGTGCTGCCTTGAAACTGGACCCTACACGCATTCAGATTACGGAGTTCTGGAAGGTGAAGGGCGACCCGTTGGCTCGTGCCCTGCGTAATAGGTTCAAGAAGGAGAAGCTTTTTCCCAAGCGCAAGTTCCAGTGCGTCTATTCCGACGAACTGCTAGAGAACAAGCAACCCATCGATCCTGACGACAGAGGCAACGGCAGCATTGTCCACATCACCGCCATTTTCGGTTTCATGCTGGCAGGACTAGTGATAAAGGATATTGACGCGGTAGATGCGGAACGACATGGGCGGTAGTTGGTCGTTGATGACGCCCCACGTCCATCACGCTTTGTGCCATTGACATTATGGCCATAAATGCCACGCAGGCACATGTCATCAATCGTTTCATAATTATGTCTTTGTTATTTTTTTTGCAAAGGTACGAAAAATGCAACATAATCCACAAGAATTTTGTTGCATTATCATAGATAAATGTTCCAATCCCGTTTTTATAATTCATAAACTTTCCTAATATAACGGCAAAGATACGAAAAAACGGAAAAATATGATTATCTTTGTACTCACAATTGTAAATCGATTTGGAAATCGACTAAAAAAGTAAAATGAAACAATGAAGAAATTGGTTTTCTGTCTCATGGTAATGATGGGCGTGCTGACAGTTTCAGCGCAGAAGTTAAATGATCCCATTCTTGGCGGAGAGTTGAGCAACTCGGCTGCGACGTCGGTAGAAGATATCGATGAAGTGTTGCCACGGATGCGGGCATTGGGACTGAATACGGTACTTGTGCCAGCTTACTGGGAATTCGTCGAACCTGTAGAGGGGAAGTTCGACTTCACACTCATTGACCGTACTATCGACATGGCGCGACGTGAGCAGTTGCACGTGGTGCTCCTTTGGTTTGGCGCGTGGAAGAACTCGATGTCGTGCTATGCGCCGGGTTGGTTCAAGCAGGACACGAAGCGGTTCCCTAGGGCGATGACCGCCGAGGGAAAACAGATGGAGATTGCCTCGTGTTTCAGCGACAATGTGTTGCAGGCCGATCTGAAGGCCTTTTCGGCACTCATGCGACATATCCGCGAGAAAGACCCGCAGCGCGAGGTGGTCGTCATGATGCAGATAGAGAACGAGATTGGTATGCTGGAGTCGGCACGCGACCACTCTCCATTGGCTGAGAAGGCATACAAGAAAGAGAAGTGGGCAGAGCGCTATGGCACTGATGAGTATGCCGACGAGAAGTTCATGGCGCTGAGCTATGCCCGCTACGTGGAGCATCTGGCTAAGGCGGCCCGTGAGTTACACAACATGCCGCTCTATGTGAATGCTGCGATGAACAGCCGTGGGCGCCGTCCTGGTGAATATCCCTCGGCAGGCCCGTTGGCACATCTCATAGACTTCTGGCATGAGGGTGCTCCCAGCATCGATCTGCTCGCTCCCGACATCTACGACACGGGCTTCAAGTCGTGGTGTGCGCAGTATGCGATGCCTTTGCGTCCGCAGGAAGGAGGCCCAATTAAGAATCGGCTCTTTATCCCTGAGAGCCGATGCTGCGAGAATAGCGGTGTCCGTGCCCTCTATGCCTTCGGCGAGCATCAGGCATTGGGTTTCTCACCCTTCGCCATCGACCAGGCCAGCCCAAAAGAGACGGAATCGGTCACACAGGCCTACAATCTGCTGCGTCAAGTATTTTATGTAAAACGCTCACAGAATACCTGGGGCCTTCTTTTCGATCAGGAAGACCGCGAGCGCATCATCGATGACAACGGCGTAGTGATGACTTGCCGCCATTACTTCACCCTGCCTTGGGACCCTCGCGCTACCGACGGCACTACTTGGCCCGAAGGCGGTGCCATGCTCATCCGCCTGGGCAAGTATGATTACCTTTTGGCAGGAAGCGGTGTGGTCATCGACTTTAAGACCCCTACGGAGAAACAACAAGAGCAACAAAAGACACTTGGCGAAGACGGTTTCGCCGAAGCAGGCGGAGAAAAGTTCAATGTTCAACGTTCAATGTTCAATGGCAAACGTCTCGGCCTCCTTTCCGTCGATGAAGTAGCAATCTCTAATAATGGCACGGTGCAATACCTCCGTCGCCATAACGGCGACCAAACCCATCAAGGCCGTCATGCCCGCATCGGCGTTGGTGAATGGAAAATCCTTCACATCCATCTATATGAATATTAAGCGAAAGCACATACATAAGATAGAGGCAGAAGGACTGGCAAGAAAATATTGATGATAAAGAGTTAGAAGAAATTTAACTATATGAAGAAGATTATGATGACAATGATGCTGGCCATCGCAGTGGTGACGGCATCAGCACAGACAAAAAGGCTGCGATTGAACGAGAGCAGAGCGATGCACGCATCAGCTCTGCCGAGCGTGAGCAGGCTCGACCGGAGGTCAAGGCAGCTGTTTGACTTCGGCTGGCAGTTTACTCACAATGGAACGACGCAAACCGTGGACCTGCCGCACGATTGGGACATCTTCGAAGGTCCCAATTCTGGCCAAGGCGTTACGGGTACTGGCGGAGGATGGTTCGAGGCTGGCAAGGGCGAGTACCGCAAAACATTCAAGACACCCGGCGACGAACTGGTGAAACTGCATTTCGAAGGTGTGTATCAAAAAGCTGAGGTCTATGTGAATGGACAGCGTGCTGGGCAGCATCATTATGGCTATACGCCGTTCACAGTCGATGTGACACCATATATCAATAAGGACAAAAAGCAGACCAAGGCTGCGACTAAGCGAGAACAGAATGATGCTCGCATCAATTCTGTCGAGCGTGAGCAGGCTCGACCGGAGGTCAACGAGGTTGTGGTAAAGGTTGACAATTCCGAACAGCCGAACTGCCGCTGGTACTCCGGTTCGGGCATCTACCGCCACGTGTGGTTGGAGACCATGCCCGCGTTACACATTGCCGAGAATGGTGTTTTCGTCACTACGCCGGAGGTGAGTTCCGATAAGGCGCGTGTACAGGTGGACGTGACTGTGCAGAATGAATCGCAGACCGACCGCAACGCCACCGTTGTGGTGGGCAGTGCTCAGTTGATGGTGGCTGTGAAGGCTGGTGAGAGCAAGACCGTGACAACGACTCTCTTCGTCAATAATCCACGCCTATGGTCGCCCGAGAGTCCGACGCTTTATGAGGCGAAAGTAGAATTGAAGGAGGCAGGCAACGTCATCGACAACGCAACAGCAAAATACGGCATCCGCACGTTCTCGTTCGATGCCGAGAATGGCTTCGTGCTTAATGGCAAAAAAGTGCTTATCAATGGTGCCTGTGTACATCACGACGACGGTGTACTGGGTGCCCGTGCCTTCGACGATGCTGAGATCCGTAAGGTGCGCCAGATGAAGGAGGCAGGCTTCAACCTCATTCGCACCAGTCACAATCCCACGACCCGTGCCTTTCTCGATGCCTGTGACTCGATTGGTATGCTGGTCATCGACGAGGCCTTCGACGGCTGGCGTACGCAGAAGAATCCCTACGACTATTCAACCGTTATCGATTCCTGCTATCGTGAGGACATTCATGCGATGGTGCTGCGCGACCGTAACCATCCAAGCGTCATTTCGTGGAGCATTGGCAACGAGGTCATCGAGCGCAAGGACATCCGCGTGGTCTATACTGCCCGGCTGATGAAGCAGGCTATTCATGAATGGGACCAGACACGCCCCGTCACCGAGGCCCTTTGTGCCTGGGACCGCGACTGGGAAATCTACGACCCACATGCCGAGGTGCTCGACGTGGCGGGCTACAACTACATGATATTCAAGCACGCCTCTGACCACCAGCGCGACCCCAAGCGCATCATCTGGCAGACGGAGAGCTATCCGCGCGACGCCTTCAGAAACTGGGCTGTGGTGAACGACTTCCCCTACGTCGTGGGCGACATCGTGTGGACGGGTCTCGACTATCTGGGCGAGAGCGGCATTGGTCGTAACTACTATAAAGGTGAGCGCGAGGGCGAGTCGTGGATTGAGGGAGGACAGCCCGAATGGCACGGCGCTCCCTGTGGCGACGTTGACATCACCGGCTGGAGGAAACCCATCAGTCATTATCGTGAGATGCTGTGGAAAGATGCCTATACGGGCGAATTCCCCTCTGTACTTCACCTCGCCGTAAAAGAGCCCAACGGCTACCACGGCGAGATTCACACGACGATGTGGAGTGTATGGCCCACATGGGAGTCGTGGACATGGCCCGGCTGGGAAGGTAAGCCCATCGAAGTGGAGGTCTATACTAAGGCTCCAGAGGTAAAACTCTATCTGAACGATAAACTCATCGGCACGAAGCAGGTGAGCCGCGAGACAGAGTACAAGGCCGTATTTACAGTTAACTACGAACCAGGAATACTACATGCTGAGGCTAGCGGAATGGGGACGCTTCTTTGCACCGCTGGCGAACCTGCCCGTCTGCGCCTCACCCCCGACCGCACCGTCATGACAGCCGACGGACAGTCACTTACCTTCATCAACATTGAAGTTCTTGACAAGCAAGGCGCACTCGTCCCTGAAGCTGCCATCCCCTGCGAGGCCATCGTCAAGGGAGCTGGTACGCTGCTGGCCTTCGCCTCTGCCGACTTGAAGGATACAGAGCCCTACACATCACCTCATGTAAAAACATGGAAGGGCCGCGCCCTCCTCGTCATTCGCAGTTCGCTGAAGGGAGGCTCCGTCAGCGTGAGCATCAAGAGCCCGTTGCCTACCGCTAGTCTAACACTGAAAAGCAAATGACAAAATAAAAAAAGAAGATTAGTTATGAAAAAGATTCTAATCGCTTTAGCTGTCTTAATAATAGCAGCATGTGGTAACAAACAAGCAGTCGCTCCCGCTGAGGGCGACGGGGTAAGTAATGAAGAGGCTTTCGAGGCGAAAGATTACTACGCAGCCGTCGAACGCTATCTGACAGAACAGATTGCCAGCCAGTATGCACCAGGCGAGTACAGCGTACCTGTCTACCAAGAGGTGGCCGTCAATGACAGCGATTCCACAGACATTCGTATCTGGGGCGATTTCTGGGTGTACAACTACAAACAGGAAGGCGACACGCTGAAATGCGTCTCTGGCGGCAGTCATCCCGGCTTGATGCACGTCTGTCAGAGGGGTGAATCCTTCTATGTGTCCGACTTCGAACAGGTTGAGGACGGCTCTCGTTTCCTGCCCAGTGCCAAGCGTATTTTCGGAGAGTATTTCGAAGCTTTCCAAATTCACCACAGCGATGGCGATGAGCACGAATCGCTCCGGCATGATGTGTTGCGTGCATTCGTTCGCGACCACGGACTGTCTGCCACCAAGTACCAAGACTATGGCTGGCCTGCAAAGGATTTGAATCTGTGAAACCTATGTAATTGACAATGAACATCGAACAAGTACGAGAATATACCTTGTCACTCTTTGGCGTGACGGAAGACCAGCCGTTTGGCGATGACATCCTGACCTTCAGACTGGAGGGAAAGATATTCCTCTGCCTATGGCTGGGTGGTGGCAAGCATGATATAAAAGAGTCTTTAGAACCCAGACTGGCTCTAAAACTGTCACCAGAAAGGAATGAAGAACTTCGTAGTCAGTTTGCTGCTGTAACGCCTGCCTGGCATTGGAACAAGAAGCATTGGAGCGACGTATATTACGAGCAGGTAGAAGATGCATTAGTCCAGGAATGGATTAAGGAGTCCTATCAACTTGTGGCATCAAAACTCCCCAAAGCAATACGTTTGAAGTATCTACAAATGAACTGATCTGAAGATAATAGACGAACAGTTCTTGAACGGACGGCAGAAGAGACAGTATGAAACACAAACGCTTAGCTCAATATGAACTCCTTCGCATCCTGGCCATGTTCGGGGTGGTGATGAACCATGTATTCAACAATGGTTTGCATATCTACGATGATTTCACCGTTGACACTTCCACATGGATGGGCTTTCTCGTATGGAGCCTGTTAGAGTTCATGAAGCTCATTGCTCTTCCCAGCGTAAACTGCTATATCATCATCACTGGCTATTTCCTGGTAAGCACCACTCACTTGAGGCTGAAGGGTATCTGGAAGGTATGGAGCGTCACCTGGTTTTATGCCGTATCCATTTATCTGTTAGCTGTCAGCTGTGGTCTCGAGCCTTTCGAATGGAGTGAAATGCTTCGACATGCCACTCCACTGCTCTCCAATTCATATTGGTTTGTCACCTCCTATATCATCCTGATGCTCATAGCCCCCTTACTGTCGTGGGGGCTTCAGCGCCTATCCATACGCCAGTACCAGTTCGCATTGTTGGTAGGCGCGATTGTTTGCTTCCAGCCTTTACTGGGGCAGGTCGTTATGGACAAACAGCAGATACTTCTCTTCATCTACCTTTTCATGATAGGCGGCTACATCAGGCGCTATAGCGATGAAACTCTCCGTTTCAGGAGAAAGACCATCTTGGGTACCATCTTCGTATTGATGCTGATGTATGCCTATACTGTTTACAAGAACATCCATCTGGGCAACCACGATTTCTTTGTCTATGCTATGGAATATCACGGACTGGTGCTACCGCTGTCAGTAGGCATATTCCTGTACTTTAAGGATGTGCAGATTTCGAATGAGAAACTGGCAAAAACAATTTGTTTGCTGGCATCGCTTAGCTTCTCGGTATACATCATTCACACACAGTCGGTGGTTCACAGAATACTCTGGGACTATTGCAATCATCTGTTCCACACCATTACCCACCCTATCATCCTTCCACTGATATGTGTATTGATTTGTGCTACGGTGTTCTCTCTTTGCTGCCTCATTGACTATCTCCGCTCATTTGTAGCCGCAAAGATAACGAAATCCTAAGGCATCATTGCCATAATCATTTTTTTGCGTATATTTGCACCAAATTCCGTAATTGAAGAGAATAATAATGAGAAAATATGAAGACTATAGACGAAAAATTAATGAACGGACTGGCAGAAGAAGCCAACAAATCGCCAAAGCCTACAAAGGATATCTACCTTGCCGGTGGATGCTTCTGGGGAACGGAACACTACTTCAAGCAGATTGAGGGCGTAGCCCTGACGGAGGTAGGATTCGCCAACGGACATACGGAGAATCCGACGTATAAGGAGGTCTATACCGATCAGACAGGCTTTGCAGAGACGGTCTTTGTACGGTTCTATCCTGATGTGGTCAGCCTCGAATTCCTGTTGCAGATGTTCTTCAAGGCTATTGACCCTACGAGTCTCAACAAGCAAGGACACGATGAAGGGACACGCTATCGCACTGGTGTCTATTATACCGACCCAGCGGATTTGCCCATCATCGAGAAGGTATTTGCGGAAGAGCAGAAAAACTATCCGCAACCTTTAGTAGTAGAAAAGCTGCCTCTGCAGAACTTCTACACCGCTGAGGAGTATCATCAAGACTACCTCGACAAGAATTCTGATGGTTATTGCCACCTGCCTCTGTCGCTGTTTCAGTTTGCCAGACAAGCCAAGGATAAAAAAAGGAACAATAAGTCCCTTGACAACAAATAACAATCATATACATGAAAATAAGATTTCTATTATCCATAGCATTAGGAATGCAAATGATGGTGGCAATCGCTCAGGGTTTCAAGAATCCCGTGCTGCCGGGATTCCATGCCGACCCGAGTGTATGCCGGGCGGGCGACGACTTCTATCTCGTCAACAGCACGTTCCAGTATTTCCCTGGCGTGCCAGTGTTCCACTCCAAGGACCTGATTCATTGGGAGCAGGTGGGCAACTGCCTGACGCAACCTTCGCAGGTGGACCTAAAGGGAACCGACGGCAACAGTGGCATCTATGCACCCACCATCCGCTACCACGAAGGACGCTTCTATATGGTGACGACGGTGTTCCCTTCGCGCCGTCATTTCTACGTGTGGACGGACAATCCCGCTGGGGAATGGTCGGAGCCTATCGTCATCGATTTCGCCATTGGTAGTTGCGACCCTACGCTATTCTGGGACGAGGGTAAGTGCTATTTCCTATGGAAGGAGGGCGACATCAAAATCTGTGAAATTGATGTAGAGACAGGTAAACAGTTGGGCGAGATTCACCACTTGGGAACGGGTCTCGGCGGGCGTTATCCTGAGGGACCGCATATCTACAAGAAGGACGGCTACTATTATCTGCTATTGGCAGAGGGCGGCACGGAGCACGGGCATCATGTGAACATTCTGCGCAGCAAGAGTCTCTTCGGGCCTTACGAGCTCAACCCAGCCAATCCCATCCTCTCGCACTTCAATATGAAGATGCAGAACAGCCCGATTCAGGGTCTCGGACATGCAGATTTAATTCAGGCTCCCGATAACTCTTGGTGGATGATTTGTTTGGGATATCGTACCAGCGGCTACTTGCAACACTTGATGGGACGCGAGACGATGCTGGCGCCTGTGCAGTGGGCAGATGGTGACTGGCCTATAGTAAATAAGGACGGTACACTGCAGATAGACATGCAATGCAAGACGCTGCCCCAAGTCCATATGGCAAAAGACCCCATATGCGAAGAATTCAACTACGTAGAACGTCAGGCGCCCAAAGATAGCTATCATTCAATAGGCTTACCTATGGGTTGGATGAGCCTGTGCAATCCCGATTACACAAAATACTCGTTGACAGAGCGGAAGGGTTTTCTGCGCCTCCGTCCTAGCACGATTGACCTCAGTGAGACAGCTAATCCTACGTTCGTCGCACGCCGTCAAACGGAGTTGAACTTTACAGCCACCACCCTACTCGACCTCTCCAATCTTGCGGAAGGCATGCAGGCTGGTATCACCGCCTACGCTGCACCGTTGAACCACTACGACGTGGTGGCAGAGTGTCGAGGCGGGAAACTCTTCGTAAAGTCAAATGTTCGTCTCGGCCAGACCAACCACAGCGAAAAGGAACTTCCGCTGAGTGGCAACCGTGCCTATCTGCGCATCACTTCCGACAAGGACTTTTACTACATGCAGGCATCCTCCGACGGTACCAACTTCACCACGCTCGCCAAGATGGAATACCGTTTCCTCAGTACCGAAACCATCGGCGGCTTCACAGGTGTCATGCTCGGTCTCTTTACGCAGTGTAGCCAAAAAACAAACGGCTATGTAGATATAGATTGGTATGAATACAGCACAAAATGAAACAACTGCTCATACTGCTTTGTCTCGTAGTCATGTTGCCCATAGGCATTAGGGCTCAGGAGGATCATGATATAGCAGCATCATTTAACCTGAACGAGGTTGTGGTGCTGCCAGACGGTATGACGTTTGAAGAGTATCTGGTAAAACAGGTACTGGAAAATGCCAAGCCGCTGAAGAAGCGTCTGCAGACACTGCGCTATTCCGTGACGTGCAAGTTGGACAAGGATCTGGATCTGACCCAGATTCCCCACCGCCGAACTGTGACCTTTGCAGCCAAGCTCGCAGGATACGGGCAGATAGTGAAGGCACTGATGGAACACAAGGTGTTTGGCATCACGATGGCCGAGGATGTGCTGTTCAACAAGGGCAAGATAACGACGTCCAACGTGCGTATGGTGGAGATGAAACAGAAGCTGACGGAGAAGCAGGTAAAGTCATTCCTAAAACACGACGGTATGATGAGCGCCAACGTGTATGACATGTTCTATGAGAAGGTGCGCGACAAGGCAAAGGAACTGAAGAAGAAATACCGTAAGAAGCAGGAAACCGATATGAAATATATGGGCAGCTACACTACGGGCGGCAGGACCATCTATAAGGTGAAGCTCGACAATTTGCAGGTGCACATCGCCGACGGATGCTGGCAGATCAAGATGTTAGACTATACGGAGGGGCAGAACAAAATGCACTTTGAGTTCAGCGAAGTGAGGCCAGACCTCTTCCTGCTTTCCAAAGGCAATGCCAAATTGTATGTAGACCGGAAGAAATGGCCTAATGGCTATATCTCAATGCAAATGACATATACATATCAATAAATTACTTGTACAGCAAGATAAGAAAAGAATATGACAATGACATTAATCACAGGACTGCTGATTCCGCTGCTGGGCACGATGCTCGGCTCGGCCATCGGCTTCGTCCTGATGATGGTGCTCGATGTGGTGATGGGATAGAAAGTATTAGCAAAATGATAACAAAATAGCATCTTCCGTAATATTGGTAATTCTTTCCAAGATTCGGGTAGTGCCTGTTTGGCGAAATCATCGTACCTTTGCCGACGAATTAACAATCGTCGGCGAGAACAGGTGGCGCCTCGGCAATTTGAGCGAGCTCAATTGCACTCGGCTTGCACTGTCCTTGCAGCGGATTTAAAACATTATGAAGATGAAGCAAATTATGATGTTACTGGCAGCAATGCTGCTGACCGCTTGTTCAAAAAACAGCGAAGTGAAGGCCGCCACCGTGCAGGAGGCAGGCAAGACGCTGGTGGTGTACTATAGTTATACAGGCAACTGCCAGCAGATTGTGGAGTCGTTGACGGCTCAGATTGAGGCTGACGTGATGCGTATTGAACCTGCGGACAAGACGATGGTGAGCACCGATCGTCCGCAGAAGTATGAGGCGAACGGTTATGCCATTGGCACGGCGCTATTGAACGCTATCAAGGCTGCGCCCAACGATGCAGCAAGCTATCCAGCCATCGACCCCGTGAGCATCACCGACCTATCGCAGTACCAGAACATCATCATCGTGACGCCGCTGTGGTGGAGCCAGATGGCGGCTATCATGCAGACGTACCTATTTAATTATAGTGCGCAGATGGCGGGTAAACATGTAGCGATGATTGTATCGAGCCATTCGAGCGGCATCAGCGGTGTGGTGGCCGATGCAGAACGATTGGTGAAGAACGTCACTTGGATGGGCGATGCACTTTGGATCAATGCCAGCAATCACGGCAATCGCGCTTCGCTAATTCAGAACTGGTTGCCTACGCTGAACTTCGCAGAGGAACAAACTACAATGAATAAGATGTATATCACTATCGGTGAGCAGACACAGCCAGTGACGCTTGTGGATAATGCTGCCACTCAGGAGTTGGTTTCTAAGTTGCAACAAGGAGCAGTCAACGTTACTCTGAACAGCAGCGGAGGCTTTGAGATTTGGGGAGCGCTGGGCTTCTCGTTGCCTACAAGCAACGAGCAGATTGATGCGCAACCGGGTGATGTGATTCTCTACAACGGCTCAAACATCTGCATCTTCTACGGCACGAACTCGTGGAGCTACACCCGTTTGGGCAAGATCGACGGTTTGTCGGAAAGTCAGCTTCGCACGTTCCTCAAAGCTGGCGAAAGCAACATCAGCGTCACGCTGTCGCTGACTAACGGCACGACTGCTATTCACCAGGTGCGCGGCACGGCAGAACAGGAGGTCTATTACTTGTTGAACGGTCAAAGAGTAGAAAATCCAAGGAAAGGTTTATTTATTAAAAACGGAAAGAAGATAGTATTATGAGAAGATATGAATACGACATTACAACTGACTCAGGAGTGGGACAAGGTGTTCCCACAGAGCGACAAGTTAGCAGCATTCTATAACAACAACATGAAATGACCAACAACAGAATCATCCAATTAGACAGCGTGGATGCGTACAACAAACTGTACGGATGGGAGACGCTGCACCCGCTGGTGACGGTGGTGAACCATGCCGAGCCGATGGAGAGCCTGAACCACTCCCGGCTGAACTACGGCCTGTACGCGCTGTTTCTGAAGCAGGGCGACGGCTGCTCGATACGCTACGGACGCGAGAAGTACGACTATCAGGAGGGCACCGTCGTGAGTTTCAAACCTGGACAGGTGGTCGAGGTGGAGTGGGACGAGAGCCGCCCCATGCCGCCCTCTCGCGGACTGCTGTTCCATCCTGATCTGCTCTACGGCACACAGTTGGCCCGCCGCATCAACGACTACACGTTCTTCGACTACGACCAGCGCGAGGCCCTGCACCTCTCGGAGCGTGAGCAGCACCCCATCGACCGCCATTCGCAGACGCTCATCACCGATGCCATCGGCCTGCTGCTCGACTACTGCATGCGCTACTACGACCGCCAGTTTATCACGCGCCACAAGGTGAACAGCGACATCCTCACCGCTTTCCATCAGCAGTTGCGCGAGTACTTCAAGAACGGTCATCCAGAACAGAACGGCCTGCCCTCGGTAGCCTACTTTGCCGATAAAGCCTGCCTGTCACCTAACTACTTCGGCGACCTCATCAGCAAGGAGAGCGGCACCACCGCCCAGCGCCACATTCAGGATGCCGTCATCGAACGTTCCAAGCAGTTGCTCATCGAGACCCGTCTGCCCGTCAGCGAAATCGCCTATCAGCTCGGCTTCGAATATCCGCAACACTTCTCGCGACTCTTCAAGTCGCGCACAGGTATGACTCCAAATGCGTACAGACTAACAGCATAAAACAAACAAAGATGAAAAGAGTAATTATAATATCTACGAGTCTTCGCTGGTGGTTCAAACAGCGATATGCTCGCTGACAAGTTCGTGGAAGGTGCCAAGGCTGCTGGAAACAATGTCGAGAAGATTTCCCTTGCTGGCAAGAACATTCAGTTCTGCAAGGGATGCCTGGCTTGTCAGAAACTGGGGCGCTGTGTCATTGACGATGACGTGAGCGACATCATGACGAGAGTACTTCAGGCTGACGTCATCTGCTGGGCGACACCCATCTATTATTACGAGATGAGCGGACAGATGAAGACACTCATAGACCGCATGAACGCCATGTATGAGTTGGATTACAAGTTCCGCGATGTCTATCTGCTGACAACGGCAGCCGAGGATGAAGAACAAACGCCAAAGAGGGCCGAGGCTGGTCTAACTGGTTGGATTGACTGCTATCCGAAGAGTCATCTGGCTGGCACTCTCTTCTGCGGTGGTGTAAATGATGCACGCGAAATCGATGGAAATGCCAAACTACAGGAAGCATACGAATTAGGAAAGAACGTATAAACGAAAGGACATCAAGAAGGCCTGTGAAGACCTGAAAGCCACTTATCCTGATGTAAATTGGAAGGAAGGCAAATTGTTGAACCGAGCAACAAAGAAAGAACTAAACTCGTTTGAGTTATGCTGAGTCGCGACAGAATTCAACAAAAGTTAAATCCCAAGGCGAGAAGCATCACTTTGGGATTTATTTCGTATATTTGCAGGGTAAATCCTGCGAAACCGCTTGCGCTCGCATAATACGCAAAAACTATAATGGATATGAAAAAACTATTTTTATGCCTCATGGCAATGATGGGCGTGCTGACCCTTTCGGCACAAAGTGTATATGATTATTCGGTAAAGGACGATGCTGGCAAGGATGTGTCACTCGCCGAGTATAGGGGCAAGGTGCTGCTGATTGTGAACACTGCCACGCGATGCGGATTCACGCCACAGTACAAGGAACTGGAGGCGCTGTATGAGAAATATTCGAAGGACGGCTTCGAGATTTTGGACTTCCCCTGCAACCAGTTCGGCCAGCAGGCTCCTGGCACGATTCAGGAGATTCATCAATTCTGCACGGTCAACTTCAACATCAACTTTCCACAGTTCGACAAGATTGAGGTGAACGGAGCCAACGAGCATCCGCTATACACTTTCTTGAAAGCACAGAAAGGCTTCGGAGGTTTCGACACGAACGACCAGCGAGGTAAGTTTATGGATGATATGCTCCGCAAGAAGGATGCCAACTACGATAAGAAAAGTGACATCAAATGGAACTTTACCAAGTTCCTCGTTTCTCGCGACGGACGAGTGTTGAAACGCTACGAACCAACGGATAAGTTGAGCGACATCGAGGCCGACATGCAGATGGAGGTCAATCCCGTGTTGAGCAACATCATGGCACGTCGCTCCATCCGCAAATATCTCGACAAGCCCGTGGAGCATGAGAAGTTAGAGACCATTGCCCTTGCTGGTATCAATGCACCCAGCGGCATGAACCGCCAGCCGTGGATTGTCCGCGTGGTGGAAGACCAGAAACTGATTGCCGATGTGAATCAGGCTGCTGGCAGAAGTCTGTTCTACGATGCACCTGCACTCATCTGTGTCTGCACGCCTGCTAATGGCAGGGGCGAACTCGATGCAGGACTGCTGGGCGAAAACATGATGCTGGCAGCACAGTCGATGGGATTAGGCACTTGTTGTCTCGGCGGTCCCGTGCGCTTCCTGCTGTCAAACGAGAAATGCAAGTTCTTCCTCGATCGTCTCGACATTCCCGCTGACTACAAACTGAACTACATCCTCGCCATCGGCTACCCCAACGAGCAGCCCGACGCCAAACCCCGCGATGCCTCGAAAGTAAAATACATCAAGTAAAGAATCCTCTTTGGGATTTATTTCGTATCTTTGCCCACAGAAACAAACTACTGATTATGAAAAGACTGGTTATTTTCCTTATTGCAATGGTCACGATGTATAGTTCTTTTGCTGCTGATAGGCTATCGACGTTACCTTATCCCATACTTGGCGGTGGCAGCGTGTGCGACTACTCGAAGGCAGTAGCAGGCTCGGTATATTATGACGGCGACTACTGGGATAAGTTTAGTAAAGGCAATCCCATATCAATCAAAGGAACATCTCAAATATAACTAGAAATCAGCCCCAATGTAACAAGGATGCAGCAAGCGAGCAGCTCCTATTCATGTTCGGTAGATGTCCGGTACTTGTCCGGTAGATGTTCGCTGTTTTACCGAACAAGTAGCGAGCACATAACGAGCAAATAGCGGACAAGGATAGGAGGAGAAACGAAGCAATACTGGGGTTAAGGTATGGGTAGAGTGGAGATTGGTATGAGAAATGAAGGAGAGATGTATGAGAGGTCTATAAAATGTATATCATAACAATAAATTAAAGATAGGAGAACAGAATGATGAAGAAGAAAGACAGTGCAGGGTTGGGAATGACGATTCCCAAGAAAATGCGTATTGCAGGTATAACTTTTTACCTGCGTAACGGACAAGTGGTAGGGCGAGCATCATCGACGCACGAGAAGCGCAGTAACACGCTGCCGCAGTTTATTCAGCGGCAGAAAATGCGGCACACGACGGCGCTCTGGAAGATGCCGCAGACAGCTACGGTGGAGACTCACCGAGACTCCTTTCCTGTCGCCACGATAATATAATCTTCAATAACAATAGATAAATGTCCCCCAAAACTTTTTTATAGAAAACCATCGGGATATGGGATTATTTTCGTATATTTGCAGCGTAAATTTACTAAACAGATATAATTATGAAGGTTCTGATTTTACAAGGCTCTCCGAGAGCTAATGGTAACACCACATGGATGGCGGAAGAGTACAAGAAGGCTGCCGAGGCAGCAGGTCATGAAGTGACGCTGGTAAACGTAGCCAAAAAGAAGATTGCGGGCTGCTTGGCCTGCGAGTATTGTCACGGTAAAGGCAATGGTGCCTGCATCCAGAAAGATGACATGCAGGAGCTCTATCCGCTGATGAACGAGGCAGAGGTGCTGGTGCTGGCTGCGCCCATCTACTACTTCACCCTCTGCGCCCAGATTCAGGCTCCCATCCAGCGTATGTACTGCGTCAACAAGCCCGCCAACGTGAAAAAGATGGCACTGCTGATGTCGTCCTATTCGCCTAACGTCTATGACGGCGCAACGGCCGAGTTCCGCGACATCTGCAACTATTGGCAAGTCGAGAACATGGGCTTTGTCTCTGCCAAGGTTGATGAGCAGAAGACAGAAGAAACCAAGCAGAAAGTAATTGCATTGGTAGGGAAACTATAAGCAGATACGGATATTACGGAGATACTGAAGGAGAGTCTGTAAATCCGTTTATTTTCCTTTCCTGAACTCTCTGGGATTCATGCCCTTCATCCTGTTGAAGAAGCGGGTAAAGGCGGCTGGCTCTGAGAAGTGGAGCCTATCGCTTATCTGCGCTATGGAAAGGGATGTCTGGCTGAGCAGGAATGTGGCCTCCATGAGCAGCATTTGGCTGATATACCCCACGACGGTACGCCCTCCAGATACCTTTTTTATAATACGCGAGAGGTAGGTGGAGGTGATGTTCAGCCGGTCGGCGTAGAAGGCGATGTCGTGATGCTCGGCAAAGTGCCTGGTCAGCAGGTGCATGAACTCCAGGAAAATCTCTTCCACGCGAGGCGAGAAGCGATGCTCCTTGACGCTGCGTTCCTCGATGGACCTTAGTTCATTCAGGAAAAGTCCGTAGAGCAGGCGGAGGCTCTCTCTCCTGCGCGGTGATGGCGACTGCTGATAGCGCTGAACGAGCAGCAAAAGTTCCCGCAGGTTCTGGAAATCGTCATCGGAAAGATGCAGCATGGGTGTGTCCATCTGCACTATGGAAAAATAGGCTGTGCTGATGGCATCGTGCACGCCTGGCAGATCCAGAGTATAGTCCTCGTCGGCCATCAGGATGAGCGACTGGTAATCGTCAGACAGGGTGATAACCTTGATGGGAAAGCCTGGCGAATAGACAAACATGTCGCCGCGCTGCAGTAAAAGCTGCCGCCCCGCCCCGTACTTCAACGTGACCCATCCGCGCTCGATAATGGTAAATGTGTAGCACTTGAGATATCCCATCGTAATGTTTGTGCCGTAAGCGATTTGCGCGTTAGCCTCGACCAGCACGATGCTGTCGTTCCAGTCTTCGTGGGGCAAAATCGTCCCCCATTTGAGTAGTGATTCCTTTAACGTGTACATATCTGGGCGCAAAATTACTGTTTTTTTTCGAATTAGGTTCGTCTAAATCAATTTTTGTTTGGTTTCAATCATCAATAGATAAAAATATAGTCGTAACTTTGCACCCAGGTGTTAATGCTGATTTATAAACTATAATAAATAATTTCTATTATGACAAAAGAAGAAGCTTTAAAGCAGTTTGCACAGGCAGGTGCCGTGTGGTTTGGTAACAGTAAGCAACATTTCGCCTTCTCAGCATATTGTCGTCTGCAAGGCTGGAACAAGTTGGCCGACAAGTGGAAGGAAGAGGCAGAGGAAGAGTGGGATGAGGCAGAAGAGGTGCTCAACCGACTGGTGGAGATGGGCTGCAAGCCTGCAGACTTGCAGGAGGCCATGAAGACTCAGGAGTTTCCCTTCTACGACGACCCCAAGCAGCAGATTGAGACCGACTTTGAGGATTCAAAGGATGCCATCAAGGTGATGAGCGAAATGGCTGCCGCCTTCTCTGACGACTATCCCACTCAGAAGCTCATCTACAAGTGGATTGATGGCGAAAAGGAGCATATAGCATGGATGTGCCAGTATCTGAACTACATCGAAAAGTTTGGCTACGAGAATTTCCTCACCGCAATGATGTAATCAATTCATAATTCATATTGCATAATTGATAATTTTTAATTTATGAAAGAGCAAGTATTACAGGCCATGCGTGAGGCTGGCAAGCCTGTCTCGGCTGGCGAAGTGACAAAGGCACTGGGTGCCGACCGTAAGGAAGTGGACAAGGTTTTCGCCGAATTGAAGAAGGAGGGTGCCATTGTGTCGCCCGTCCGCTGCAAGTGGGAACCAGCCAAGTGAAACCAGAAAAACAAGAGGAGATCTTCAACAAATAAAGATAACTATGACAAAGTTTAAATGCCCATGCAAGTATACATACGACCCTGAAAAGGGCGACCCGAAGCAGAACATATCTCCCGGCACCCCGTTTGAGGATCTGCCCGACACTTGGCGCTGCCCACGCTGCAAGCGCAAGAAAGAAAAATTCGTACCCGTAGAAGAATAATACAAAACATAAGACTATATATGGAAATCAAGGCAGTAAAATTCCGTAAAGATGGATTCTATACCCAGCCATTCGTGATGGGTGGCGGTGAGGATACGAGTAAATATGACCAGAACATCCGCTATCGAGGCAGTCTGCAGAACTATCTGATTGACACGGGTAGCGAGGTGATATTGGTAGATACCGGCCTGCCTGCAGGATTCCCTGAGGAAGTGCCAAACGAAGATTCACTCATCTATACCGGCAAGGACATCAGTAGCTATATGGATGCCCTCAAGGCTCTCGGCTACAAGCCGGAGCAGGTGACAAAGATACTGGTTACCCACAAACATGCTGACCACACCGGCGAACTGAAAAGCTTCCCCAATGCCAAAATCTATGTGAACCAGGAAGAGGTAGATGCCGCTGAGTTGCAAGGACTCACGAATATCGTTCCTGTCAGCTATACCGACGGTGCCTACTACAACTTCCCTGAAAGTCAGAAGATAGCCGACGGCATCTATTACATCAAGGCCAAGGGCCACACCAAGGGCAACAGCATCATCATTGTCGAGATGGACGGTCTGTTCTACATGATTCACGGCGACATCACCTACGTGGACGAAGCGCTTTATGCGGACAAATTGTCGGTGGTATTCGACGACCTGCCAGCAGCCCGTGAGACCCTCAATCGCGTGCGCGAGTTCGTCCGTAATCACCCTACCGTCTATTGTGGCACCCACACCCCACAGGGTTATGAGAACCTGGAGGCCAAGCGCGTGATGGACCTGGATAATCCCGTGCCGACCGTTCTGGCCGAAGTGGATTTCTCCAAGCAGGAAGCTTCTGGCAAGTACGTATGCTCTATTTGCGGCTATGTCTACGACCCAGCAGAGCACGATGGCGTTGCTTTCGAAGACCTGCCTGATGACTGGCGTTGTCCTCGTTGCAAGCAGCCGAAGTCTAAGTTCAATCCGGCATAGCATATCATCCAACTGAAAGCGAATAAATATTAAATCCCAAGGCGAAACTGCATCGCTTTGGGATTTATTATGAGTGACAATGGACCTTGACATCTGCTCAATGATCACCATGAGGTAGGGTAGAGGGAACGGACAAAAGATAAAAAATGATATTTTCTGCTCCATTTGGTACACATATCGAAAATTATTCGTAACTTTGCGGTTAAAACCGCAAAGGTTATGATGAGCGAAAACAAGCGAAATCTGACCGAAAAAGAAGAGTATTACAAATTAATTACAGATGAGAAATCGAACCACATAGAGACAAAAAGATGATCGATTTATTAACAGACAAGATAACATGAAACAGTTTTTACTCGCATCATTGCTCTTCGTGACTGGACTCACAGCCAGTGCACAAGGTTTTTTTTCTGCCCAGGCCAATGCCATGAAACAGCAGTATCAGAAGAATAAGGCTCTGACGCGTGCCGATGGAAAGGAAATGCCGAAGGCATCGTTCGTGGTCATCTGTAAGGCCGAGGCCAGTCCTGTGGCTGTTGCCGAACAGCTGAAGACCCTTGGCGCCGAGGTGAATAGTGTCTTTGGACGCTGGCTTCGACTATACCCACCCGGGCTTCAAGGATAAGGATGGCAATCTGCGCGTCAAGGCTTGTCTACTTGGCTGGCAACACCAAGGTGCCACAAGAGAAAGTGACCGTCACCAAGACCGACCATACCGGGGCTTCCACGCAGGTACAATTGCTGCCTGGCATCGTGACTGATCCCAAAGTGATCCTTGACACCCTGAAGGTTAAGGATGGCACCGAGTCGCATGGCACGCACTGCGCCTACATCGCCGCAGGCACGCCCGTCGAGGGTGTCAACGGCCTTACGGGCAACACGTTGGGTGGTATGGCTCCCGATGCTGAGCTCATCCTCTGTACCGATCAGCCCGACAAGGACAGCGATGGTGAGGCTATCGTTGATGTAAGCAATTCCACATCCGACTTTCTGGATTACATGAAGCATTACGCTGAGAAGAACAACAAGGAACTGGTGGTAAGCTACAGCATGAATGAACACAATGGATGGCATAATGGCACCAGCCCCACCTCTCAGCTTCTTGGAGAGTTCGCCAAGAACAATGTGCTGATGCTTTGTGCCAGCAACGAGGGCGACGACAGTCTGTCAAGCCTATTGAGGCAAGAATGGGCATCTATGACTTATTAGACGATAAAGAGGTGTATGCCTGTCCGCTAACCATCAACACAGGCAGACAAGCCAACGACACCGTCCAGATATTCTCGTTTATCAACGACCAGATAAAGGCCGAGCTGAGCAAACATACTCCTGAGGAACGCCAGGCCTTTGAGGATGTTGTGAAAAATGTCAGCAATTATTTCGCTGCCGGTATCGTGGCCCTCTGGATGCAGGCCGCCCGTGACAAGGGCAGGAAGCTGACTTCTGCCGACATCAAGGAGATTTGTGCCAAGCTCGGTTCAACGCTCATTCGTAAGTGATTGCGTAAGTAACATCCATAAAAAAATGCCCTCCCGGTTTTCTCAGGAGGGCATCTTTTTTTTATTATTGTTGTCTCAGTTTCAGTATTCTTCTCACGCTCTGGTTGATACGCTCCTCGGTGATGGTGCCCTTGTTGACGGCGTCCATCACGGCATCGAAAGCCTCCACCAGATTCTTCGGACCCAATACAATGTCTACACCTGCCTTGATGCTGCTCACGGCAGCCTCTGCGCTCGAGTACTGCTGGGTGATGGCACCCATCTCCATGCCGTCGGTGATGATGATGTTCTGGTAGCCCAGTTCGCCGCGCAGCTTGTCTTGCAGGATCACCGATGACATCGTGCTGGGCACATCTGAGCCCGTGACATTCGGTGCCCCGATATGGGCGGTCATGATCAGCTGACAGCCCCACTGGATGCCTGCCTTGAAGGTCACCATCTCACAATCCATCATTTCCTCCCACGTCTTCTGAGTCGAGGCGTAACCGAAGTGTGTGTCGGTCTTCGTGTCACCATGACCGGGGAAGTGCTTGATGCAGCCAGTGACACCCGCATCGTACAGACCTTGCAGATAGCTGGTCACCATCTTGGCTGCCACCTGAGGGTCGTCGCTGAAGGCACGAGGGCCGATGATGATGTTCTCGGGATTGGTATTCACATCGGCTACCGGCGCAAAGTCGATGTCAAAGCCGTAGTGCTTCAGATAGGTGCCGATGGTGTTGCCGCACTCGTAGGCATTCTTCGGGTCGCCTGTAGCACCGATGGCAGCCATCGACTCATACTTCTTCACGTTGAAGTTGGGGTTGTTGGCGAGGCGTGACACACGTCCGCCTTCCTCATCGATGCAGAGCAGTGGATGGCCGTTCAGTGCCCGTATCTGAGGAATCAGCTTTGCCAGCTGTGCCTCGTCGTCGATATTCCATGCATAGAGGATCAGTCCGCCGATGGGGTAGTTGGCATTCACATCGCGCATGGTCTTATTCACCTCATGGATAGGATTCTCCTGAAGGTCGGAATAGGCGTTCCAGTGAATGGTCGTGTCGAGTGTTTCCATGCGTACGAAGAACATCTGTCCCACCTTCTCTCGCAGCGTCATCTTTGCTAATTGTTCTTCCACCTCATCCCTCGGTGAACTCTGATCGTCATTATCCGAGCAGGAGGCTGTCAAAAGGCCGCAAGTCAAGATGGCGGTCAACATCCATAAAAATCTTTCTTTCATAACTGTTACTTTAAAAAACGGTGCAAAGGTACACATAATTGGCCACATGACCAAGTTTTCATTAGTTATTTCGGCCGATTTTTTGTTAAAATACAAGGGCAATCCAAAATTGGGCGACACACCTTCCTTATTATATATGATGAAGGGTGACCCGACGCAGCCTGAACAGCAGTCGTGGGGCGGTAAGTTCGTGAAGTGCAGCCGCACACCTCGCAAAGTTATTCAATGTTCAATGGTCAATGGTCAATGAAACAAGACACGGCCCAGATCTGAGGGGGCCAACGTTGGCCCTGGCAGCGAAATACCTACTATTGATTAACCTGCTTTTGCAGGCTGTCGCAAGTACGCAATGCTTAAAAACCTCGTTTTTAGGTATTGCGCACATTATTTATTTGCCGTACCTTTGCAGTCGAATTTAGAAACGATAAAAACGATGAGAACGACAACAGCGATTCCCACAGAAATGAAGGTTCTGATGAACCACATCTACGAACTGCACAAAGGTGTGCGCCACATGGTGCTGTTTACTTGTAATAATAAATACGGAGAACAGGTCGTATCACGACTGGAGAGTCAGGGTATTCCTTACATTCTGCAACCTGCCGGACGACAGAACGTGAATGTGTACTTTGGGCGACGTGAGTGTCTGGAGGCTATCCGTCTCTTTGTCACACGTCCTCTCCATCAGCTCACGCCTGAAGAAGACTTCATCCTTGGCGCCATGCTCGGCTACGACATCTGCGCACAGTGTGAAAGATATTGTAAGCGTAAGCAGGGCAAGTGCGGATGTGACGGGACATGCGACGGCAAATGCATCAACAGGAATTAATAACTTCTTTTGAATAAATCATAAAATGAACACAACAATTGTAATCTATGGTTCCTCGACGGGAACCTGCGAGGCCATCGCAGAGAAGATTGCCTCGAAACTGGGCTGCGAGGCCCTGAACGTACAGGACTTGACAGCCGACATCGTCAGCGCCAACCAGAACCTGATTCTCGGCACCTCGACATGGGGCGCTGGCGAACTGCAGGATGACTGGTACGATGGTCTGAAGACGCTCCAAGACGCTGACCTCAGTGGCAAGACCATCGCCCTCTTCGGCTGTGGCGACTGCTCATCGTACAGCGACACGTTCGTTGGTGGCATAGGCGAACTCTACAACGGTATTAAGAATAGTGGTGCCAAGTTCATCGGTGCTGTTGAAACCGACGGCTACACCTTCGACGACTCTGAGGCTGTCATCGACGGCAAGTTCATCGGTCTGCCCCTCGACGACATCAACGAGGACGACAAGACCAATACCCGCATCGAGGCTTGGATAGCCGCTATCACTCCTGAAATGTAATCACAGGAATAAAATTCATAAAGGTATTTGTTTAGTTTTGTGAGATGGCTGGCTGTGATGGTCGGCCATCTATTATAAAATAAGGAAAACATGCGCCACTGACGAACTGGGGACTGAAACACGTCGATATTCAAGACGGCTGGACAATGCTCGACGATGCAGGCTTCATCCAGACGGAAATCCATCGCATGAAACCGTCTAACGCCACCATTATTGGTGTGAAAGCATAAGCGTTCAAAGGGAAATTTTGTTAATTTTCGCTGCAAAAGTACGAAATAAATGGGATTTTTTCGTATATTTGCAGACAACTAAGGAATAAATTCTATGAGTTCAAATACCAATCAAAAAAAATGGCTATGGCCGGTGGTTTTTGGCGCGTTGGCGGCGGTAGTGCTGCTGGCGGTGGCTATTGTCGTAGAGAAATGAAGAAAAACGTATTTATCGCACAGGCAAGAATGAGCATACTGAGAAGACTTTACGTGGTTGCGCTGACGGCCGTCATGGCGACGCTGGCCGCGGTGGCGCAGACATCGGATGCTGGTGGCAACGACCGCATCGCGCAGTTGGAGAAGGAGATGTATCGCTACTACAGTTCGAACGCTATCGACAGTTTCATGCTCATCACTGACCAGCTGATAGAGGCGTGCCGCGAGGCCGGACCCAGTCAGGAACGGCTGTTCTACAAGGCGTGGTCGAACCAGGCCATTTACAGCTTCAACAGGGTGAACCGTACGCGCGGTCTGGAGCTGGCCCACCAGATTCACGACTACGCTTACCAGCATGACAGTAAGTTCGGGCTTTACACGTCCACGTATGCTCTGGCCACTATGTCGTCGAGCCTGCGCCACTTCGCACAGGCTGAGCACGAGTTCACTGAGGCCATCAACTACCAGCACCGCTTTTTCCCTGACGAGAGCGCCGCCGCCCCCTACCTGGGGTTGGCGAAAATCTATGTCAATACGGAGAAGCCCGAGAAGGTGCTTGACTGCGCCCGCAAGGCATTGGCAGAGCCTAACGTCATCATGCAGCACAGGCTGTCAGCGTGGACGTATATATGCATCGCGTACTACGATGACCAATACAGCCGCGACGACTTCAACCGTGCCTATGCTGAGCGCGAGAAGCTGAAGCGCGACAACGGTCACGACGACAGTTTCGGCCCAGCCGTCAACTTCTACCATGCCATGAAGAACGGTCGCTATGCCGAAGCCTTGAACATAGCCACCAACATCAAGGGCGGCAGCGACCGTCTGGAATTCATTGCCAAGGCCTATGCAAGCCTTGGTGACTACCGTCAGGCCTATCTATACCAGGTGCGCTACAAAGATTATCGCGACTCTGTCAACACCGCTGAGGTGCAGCAGATGTCCTATGAATACGCTGCACAAATTGATGTAACACGGGCAGAAAACGAGACCAAAGACCTGCGCCTCTCCAACAAGGACCTGCAGATACAGGGCGCCGTGCTCATCACCCTTATCACACTTGCCTTCTCCATCTTCTACTACTTCCGCCGCCGCAAGCAGATACGGGAACTCCGCCACGCCTACAACCAACTGGCCGACACAACCACCGCCAAGGAACGTATCGACAGCGAACTCCGTATCGCACGCGATATCCAGATGTCGATGGTGCCCCGCAACTTCCCTGCGTTCCCCGACCGTCGCGACATTGACCTCCACGCCACCATCGTGCCCGCCAAGGAAGTGGGCGGCGACCTTTATGACTTCTTCCTGCAGGACGATCGTCTCTACTTTTGCGTGGGCGACGTCAGCGGCAAGGGCATCCCCGCTTCGCTCACCATGGCCGTCGCCGTCAACCTGTTCCGCACTGTAGCCAAGGAGGGCTTCCCGCCCGAGGTCATTGCCACCAAGATGAACGACACCATGTCCGCCGACAACGAGAACTCCGTATTCGTCACCATGTTTATCGGCATCATCGATCTCAAGACCGGCAACCTCGACTATTGCAACTGTGGCCATAACCCCCCCGTTTACGGTGAGCGACGGATGCATACCTCGCAGACCGTCTTCCGCTTCCTCGACGACATCGAGTCCAACGTCCCCATCGGACTCTGGCCCGACTACACCTTTGTTGGAGGCCACATCAGTGACATCCGCGGCAGCATGCTTTTCGTTTATACCGACGGCGTCAACGAGGCTGAGAACCGCATGCAGGAGCAGTTTGGCGAGAAGCGCATGCTCCGTGTACTCCGCGAGTCTACACAGCCCTTCGGCGAGCGAACCCCCAAGACCCGCTCCCGCTTCCTGATAGACGAAATGAAATGTGCGCTCGACGCCTTCGCCGACGGCCCCGAGCAGAGCGACGACCTCACCATGCTCTGCGTCAGCATAAAATAATGGTGAGAGCTAAGGATTAGATGTGGTTCTCGCAGGGGATCCAGAGCCAGAAGGTGGAGCCGCGGTCTTCGCCAGCGCTGATGACGCCGATGTCGCCTCCACAACTGTCGGCAATCGACTTACAAATGGCCAGTCCCATCCCAGTGCCTTGCACGAACTCGTTAAGTTTGACGAAACGGTCAAATACCACTTTTTGTTTGTCCTTAGGGATGCCGATGCCAGTGTCCTCGCAGTATAGGTACATGCCGTGCTTCTCGTAGCGATAGCCCAGTCGGACGTGTCCCTGCGAGGTGAACTTCACGGCGTTGGTGACGAAGTTGGTGAGCACCTGCTGGATGCGCTCGAAGTCAAGTGTGGTAACGAAGGTGTCGTAGGGATTCTCCTTGATGAACTTCAGATCCTTGCCCTGCACACGCTGCTGGAGGGTCAGGCAGATGTCGTCGAAGGCAGTAGCGAAGTCGATGGTCTCGGGCTTGACAGTAAGTGTGCCGCCGCTGATGGACGAGGCCTCGATGATGTCGTTGATGAGTCGCTGCAGCATGTCGCTAGAGTTGCGGATGATGCGGACGTATTCGCTGCGCTCAGGATTGTCGCCCAGCGTGTCGAGGACGCCGGTGAATCCGACGATGGCGTTCAGCGGCGTGCGCAACTCGTGGGTCATCGACGCCATGAAGCCACTCTTCATCCTGACGCTCTCGTCGGCCAGTGTGGTAATGGCCTGCAACTGTCGGCGGGCCTCCTCGAGTTTGGTGTTGTCGACGACGATACGCATCCTGCCATCATCGTCCTGCTCTAAGTGGCGGTTGCTATGTTCCAGAAGGAAGGCCAGCGTCTGCTTCTTGTGCTCAATATCGGTCTTAATAGCATGCACCTCCTTATTGTGCAGATGGCGGTCGCGGTCGCGGTTGCGGTCGTCGGTGATATCGAGCGTGGTGATGAAGTAGTTGCAGATTTCGCCCTCGATGTTGAACAGCGGCAGGATGTAGAACTCAATATAGCGGTCGATGCCCATTTCAGGATATTCCATGTGCTGGCAGATGAGCATGTCGTTGCGGCTGTCGGGCGAGTAGATGTTGCGGAACAGCGGGACATCGAACATACAGACGGTCTCCCAGAATCGCTTGTTCTCGGGGTGTTCGTCGGTCATGCCACAGAGCTGCCGCATGTTGTCGTTGAGATCGATGAGCCAGCCGCCCTTGTCGTAGAACGACATGGCGATGAACGGGATGTTCGACAGTTGCTCGTACTTCTTGACGAGTTCGCGTTCAGCCTTGTTCTCTTCGAGGTCGTGAGTGACGTCGTGGATGGCATTGACAACATAGGCGGGATGTCCTTCGTTGTCGAGTTCCAGGATGGCGTGGCCGTGGAAGCTGAGCCAATGGGGGGCATCGTCGGTGGCGCTGTTGAACAGTTTGTTCAGTACGAACTGGCGCTCACGGCCATCAGTCAAGAGCTTCATTTTCTGGGTGAACTCTTGTTGCTGGCTAGGGTGGATGTGGCTGATGAATTCGGCCAGCGTGAGGCCCTCCTTGGGCAATATCTGGCCGTACTTGTTGGTTATCCGGTCGTTCTTGATGTCATAGACCATGATGTTGAAGTTGCCCATGTGCAGGGCCTTGAACATCATGCCGTTCAACTCCGTCGACTTGCGAGCAGCACTCTGCACGTGGGCCTTTGCCAGGCGTGCTAAGAAGTAGCAGAGCACTGTCAGCAGCAGCACGGCTACGATGATGTAATAGACTATCGGCGACGAGTGGTCGTGGACGCGCTCAGGATGGAACCAGCGATCCTGAATGGCAGCAATCTCACCGCTCTGCTTCAGGCGCGAGTACTGGTCATCTATCTGCTCTATCAATTGCCGGTCGCGGCCGATGATATGTATTTCGGAGATGGGGATGCTCACGTCGTTGAGCACGAGGCCCTTGAGGTTGAGTTCCTTGATTTTCCACTTCAGCGGTTCCTCGCCCCACACGTAGTATTTGTAGTCACCATTGAGTACGCCCAGCAGCGCCACTTTGGGTGTCTGGAACTCCATGCGGCTGTTGCGCATCGTGTCGCCGTCCATGAAATAGAAGGAGGAGTAGTCGCCGGGCTTGAAGACGGCACCCTCACGCTCCAGCTGACTGAGCGACACCATGCCGACGGAATCGGAGCGCATGGCCACGCGGATGCGATTGTAGTTGACGATATTTTCCGAGAGGATGTAGGGATCACGGCGGTAGCGGCGGGCATTGGCCAGGATGATGTCGGCATCGCCGCGCTCGAAGGTCTTCAGGGCGATGCTCCAGTCTTTCATCACAAACCGGCAGGGCAGTTTCAGCTCTTTCATCACGGCCTGCATCACATCGATATTGCTACCCGAGGGCTGCCCCTTGTCGTTTAGAAACTCATAGGGCGCCTTGTCCCAGTCGCAGACAATGACGACGGGCCGCTGCTTGGTGTACGTGTCGGAGAGCTGCTGTGCCATTGACCTGATGGCAGTGGCACTGAGCAACAACATTATAATATATGTATATAGGCGTTTCATGGGCTAAGCGGTTTTCTTGCGTTTAATGACTGAGGCGTGACACGGGATCATGATATAGATGGTGGTGCCCGACCCTTCTTCCGAACTGATCTCGAAGGTGCCTCCCATCTGACTGACCAGCTCCTTGGTGATGGCCAAGCCCAGGCCCTTCGTGTTGTGGGCACCGCCTAGTTCTTCCTCCTGGATGCGGGTAAGCTCGGCTTCGGGGATGCCATCGCCTGTATCGTCGACCGAGATAATCAGTCGGCGGCCAATGTAGTCGTAGCGAGCTCTGACGGTGCCCCGCTTCGTATGCTGCGCGGCATTGCGCGTCACCTGTTCGATGACATGGCCAAGGTTCTCGGCATCGATGTCAACGGTCAGCTGCTCGTATGGATTCTCCACGATGTAGTTGGTGTCGGTATTCATGAACTTCATCCAGCCCGTAGCGCACTGCGACTCAAACAGCTCGGCGAAGTTCTGGGGCTGCCGGTTAATATCAACCATCCGTGCCTCCAGGCGCGACAGGTAGAGGATGTTGTCGACGATGTGCAACAGGTAGTCGGCATTCTGCTGGATGACCTTACACAGCTCCGGCTCATTGGCAGAAGGACTGTCATCGCTGATCTGTGCCACATGCTCGACCACGGCACTCATTGGATTGCGAATTTCCTGCACCATATTCTTCACGAAACTGCTCTTTGTCTTCTCCACCTCCTGTACCTTCGCCGTCTGCAGATCCATCTGACGCTCAATCCAGTCCATCTCACTAATGTCACGCAGCATGCCGCGGTATTCCTTCACCTTGCCATCGTTGTCGTGGCAGGGCTCTAAGCGGAAATACAGAATCAAAGGCCTTCCGTCCGTTGAGCGGAGGGTGGTCCTGATGTTATACTCAATCACCTTGTCTTCATAGTCGTCCATATCCGTCAAAAGACGCAAGGCCTGTCGCTGTGACTGCTCGTCGACTAGTGTCATGCAGCGTGTCTGCGTCAACGCATGCTGGATGATGTCGGTACCCCGGCAGATAGTCAGTGTGTGGGAGCCGGGCGAGTAGGTGACTTGGCGGATGTCGGTATCGCCGATGGCGGCGTTGAGTATCTCGGTATATTGTCGCTGCTCTTCGCGCAACGCGTCAATCTTATTTTTGCCTTCCTGCTCTTGGTCTTTGCTGCTTACCGACATGGTGATGTCACGGCAAAAGGCAAAGACACCCAGCATCTCACCGGCATCGTCGTGGATGGTCATTAGGCGGAATTCGGTTATCATGTCGTGGCCGACGGTCTGGGTACCCTGGTATCCATTCACGTCTTCCAAATCCTGCATGTCGATGTTGAACATTGAATGGATATCAACGCCCTTTTCAGTGATTTCCTCGGCATTGCATCCGAATATGTCGCAGGCCTTGGGGTTGATGTTGACCAGCCTACCGTCTTTGTTGAAAAGTATAATGCCCAGAATCGGGGTGTAGAAGATGGACCAGTAGCGCAACGTGCGCTCTTCATCGAGACGCTTCTGCTGCTGTTCCTCAGTCACATCCTTCTTAGTGCCGATGATGACGGCGGGATTACCCTTCTTGTCGCGGCTCAATACGGACAGCACGATGTGGTAGTCGCGCTCGTTGGTGTCACCGCCTTCCACGTCCTTGGCGCGCAGGTTCAGCTCTATTTCCTTCTCTTCCTCATCGGTCTTCCTGGTTTCAGCGAGTTTGTCCAGAGCCGACTTCAGACTGATGAAATCCTCGCGGCTGTATCGGTGGGAGAATTCCTCCATCGCGTAAGTGTAGGCCACTTGCCCGTTGTCGTTATGCCAGGAGAACTGGTTCGTCTTGATGTCGTAGGTCCAGATGTGTACTTGACTAGTCTGAAGAATTAGCGCCAGACGATTGTTGCGTTTGACGTTCTCAAGTCTTATCTTCCGGTTTTGGATACGGTAACTGATGCCATAAACAGCCATGAAGACGAGTAGCAGCAAACCGCCACCCAGCAGATACCACAATCCTTTCGGCTCTTCCATATTCTGCCGCTCGGGATAGAACCATTTATCCTGCAAGGGTTGTATCTTGTCGTTGGTATAGAGTCTGGTATAGGCCTCATCGAGCTTGTCAAGCAGTTGCTGGTTGTTCGACATGAACTTGTACTCACCATGAGGCATATTGACAGGTGTCAGTTCAAGGTTGTCGATATGGTATCGGTTCATCAGCCATTTCAGCGAAAGGGTATTCCACACAATCTGTCCCTCGCCCTTGGCGCTGACCTCCTGAATGGCTTCGCTCATGTCCCCCACGGGAGTGGCATTCTCACCCCACCCGTATTCCTGCATTAAGTGATAGACCAGCGAACTGTCGCAGACTATCACCTGGTGGTTGCTTAGGTCGCGGAAGCGCTTGATAACCACCCCCTTGTTCTTCGGCGTCACCACGCTTTGGGTGAAGAGCGTGACAGCATTCTTCGAGTATTTGCCGAACTCGTCGTGGAATCCTACGGCTAGTCCTAGCATCAAGTCCGATTTACCTTCCTTCAGGTCACAAAAGGCTTCCGACGACGGTTTCAACCTAATTTCGTAGGGAATGTCCAGTTCCTTCATGATGAGCCGAATCAGGTCGACGTTGAAGCCGTCGGGGTCGCCGTTGTCGTTCAGAAACGAGTAGGGCCACAAGTCCCATACGTCTTCATAAATCAGCGGACTGTTCACTGAGAATACCCGTGTAGTGTCTGATTGGGCAAATGCTACTACCAATGAGAGATATACAGAGAGCAGTAACATCATTGCTCTCTTACACCATGACATTTCATCGCATGTGGGTTTATGCATATCGTACATTTGTTAGAAAAAACACCTAAATCGCTGCAAAGATACGAATTTTCGATGAAATAAAGGCAATTATAGCATAAAACGTCAATAAATTACAAAGAAAAATCGAACCCACCCCTGTCACACGCGCCCCCACTCTGACTAACAACCTAAAATGTACTTCTCGGCATTCAGGTGGAAGAGTTTTTCTTTTTCCTCTTCCGTCAGATCGAGCGTTTTCACGAATTTTATCATGTCAGCCAGGCACACGTAGGGATAATCGGAAGCGAAAATGATACTGTCGATGCCGAAAGCCTGCTTGGTACACTCAAAGCTGATTTTAGACATAACGCCGCTGGTCGTCACCACCACATTCTTGTTCTTGAAGTAGTAGGCTACCGTGTGCTTCATCTTCACCTCGTCGTCCCTGATCCATGCAAAGCGGTTGTCCACCCTGTCGATGATGAACGGGAAGAATTCGCCCAAATGGCCGAGAATCATTCTCAGCTTGGGGAACTTGTCGAAGGTGCCGTTCAGAATCAGTCGCAACGACGTCTTCATGGTATCCAGTCCGAATCCAAGACCAGGCGAAGAATACACATAGCCCATATCCTTCATATCCTTGTCGTCGGAAGCCTGCGGATGAACATAGACGGCACAGCCCAACTCTTCAGCTTTGGCCAGCAGAGGAAGGTATTTCTCATCATACAGATGCTCATGCATATAATTGGAATGTGTGTGCCAGTATTTGAATCCCAGTTCTTTGACACAACGCTCCAGCTCTTTGATGGCCTCATCAACGTATGGCGTCGGCAAAATGGCAGTGCCCAGGAAGCGGCCAGGGAATTTCTTGATGATTTCAGCCACAGCGTCGTTGGATTTCTTAGCGAAATATACACTCTCCTTTTCGGGCAGTTCCTCCACAGCGGGCGAGCTGGACATCACACCGACATCAATGCCGTTGCGGTCCATCTCAGCCACGCGCTCTGCTCCGAAATTCATCATTTCGTCAATGAAAGGATAGGTGTTCGTCACACCACCGAAATGGGCATAGACATGATCCCTCACTTCCAGGACTTTTGTTTCCGGATAATACCTCATGGCCTGATCTCTCGTAGCGAGATAGTCCATCAACTCAGGCAGGTAGTAGTGAAATTCGCAATCAATGATTTTCATGTCGTTTTATCACCTCGACTAACTCAAAATATACTTCTCGGCATTCAGGTGGAAGAGTTTTTCTTTTTCCTCTTCCGTCAGATCCAGCGTCTTCACGAATTTCATCATGTTTGCCAGACACTCGTAGGGGTAGTCTGAGGCGAAGATGATGCTGTCGATGCCGAAAGCCTGTTTGGTACACTCAAAGGTGATTTTAGACATAATGCCGCTGGTGGTCATCACCACATTCTTGTTCTTGAAGTAGTAGGCAACCGTGTGCTTCATCTTCACCTCGTCGTCCTTGATCCATGCAAAACGGTTGTCCACCCTGTCGATGATGAACGGGAAGTATTCGCCACAATGGCCGAGAATCATTCTCAGCTTGGGGAACTTGTCGAAGGTGCCGTTCAGAATCAGTCGCAACGACGTCTTCATGGCATCCAGTCCGAAACCGAGACCTGGCGAAGAATACACATAGCCCATCTCCTTCATATCCTTGTCGTCGGAAGCCTGCGGATGAACATAGACGGCACAACCCAACTCTTCTGCCTTTGCCAGCAGCGGCAGGTATTTCTCTTCATACAGGTGCTCATGCATATAATTGGAATGTGTGTGCCAGTATTTGAATCCCAGTTCTTTGACGCAACGCTCCAGCTCCTTGATGGCCTCATCGACGTATGGCGTCGGCAACACCGCAGCACCAAAGAAACGACCGGGAAATTTCTTGATGAGTTCTGCCACAGCGTCGTTCGATTTCTTAGCGAAATACACGCACTCCTTCTCAGGAAGTTCCTCCAACGCAGGTGAAGAAGACATCACAGCGGCGTCAACGCCGTTACGGTCCATTTCCGCTACGCGCTCCGCTCCGAAATTCATCAGCTCGTCAATCACGGGATAAGAGTTCGTCACGCCACTGAAATGGGCATAGATCTTATCCCTCACTTCCAGAATTTTTGTTTCTGGATAATACCTCATGGCTTTATCTCTCGTAGCGAGATAGTCCATCAACTCAGGCAGATAATAGTGAAATTCGCAATCAATAATTTTCATAGCGTAGTGTAATTTTTAGTTTATAATATTTATTGTCTGCTGCAAAAATACAAAAAAAAACAATAAAAGGGTAGGAAATAGCGAAAAAAAGTCACTCGTGCCTGTTAAATTCTGTTAATTCCGAACAAAATGTCAGGAACCTGGTACCTGACACAACAACCCCGGCTTGCATTCCTGCAGGTCGGGGTCTTGCTGTTTTGAAGTGGAATCACTTTATGATACCTCGATGGCCTTGGTGACTTTCTCCTTCGGCTCGGTCTTCGGCATGGTGATGGTCAGGATGCCGTCCTCGACCTTGGCAGAAATCTGGTCTTTCACTACATCGTCTGGCAGCACGTAGTTCTGCTCGTAGTTAGAGTAGCTGAACTCACGGCGCAGGTAGTGACGGTGACTGTCCTCATGCTTGTGTTCCTGTTTGTTCTCAATGGCGATGGTAAGGTTGCCCTCGTCATTGATACCTACGCGGCAATATTCTTTCTTGATGCCTGGAGCTGCAAGTTCCATCGTGTAGGCCTTCTCACTCTCCTTGACATTGACTGCGGGTGCTGTACTGTTGGCACGAGGCATAAAATCAGTGTTAAAGAAATCATCAAACATTGTTGGGAACCAACCATTGCTTTTCATTAATCCGTTCAACATAATCAATACCTCCTAATTATACTTTTAAATTTGACATTTTGTTACTTGATTGCCTCGGCTTTCGCTTCAGCTTTCACTAACAGATAAGCAAAGTACATGCCGACAGGTGGCTCAAGTGACAAAATGTCAATCGCTGAAGTCAAACTGGCACGGAATTTAAACTCGATTAAACTATGCTGACAATTTCTTAAACTCGTTTAAACATTGACAGTATTATCCAATAGTACATAGTTATTGCTTCGGCGGCAGACTTTGAAAAGATGTGACATGGGACTCTTACCTTGTCACATCGGTGCAAAAATACAAATAAAAAATGAAATAACAAGCAAAACGACGAAAAAACAGCATTGAAACCGGTCCCTTCCGTGTTGCTCTTGGTGGAAAGGTTGAAGGAATCGGGGGCAAGTGGTTGATAGATTGAGGGTTAGGAAATGGGGGAGAAATTGGCTTAACAAACCTTAACTACGGAAGGATGAAAATCGAGAAAAATACATAGGATTTTCGACACGGTTTTCGGGAATTATTTTGTAACTTTGCAAACCTTTCGGAATAAAAAAACTATCATAATTATCATTTAAATTTTATTATTGGTGTCCGATAAAAAATTGAGCTGAGTCGACAGAAAAGGGGACTGTCCCTTGTCACACAGGTTCAAGCCCTGGCTGGTCCACACTGAAAATCAGAGAGTTATGAGAACTTCGTAACTCTTTTTTCTTTTCTTGTGAAATTCAGGTGAAATTCGCAACGAAAAAGTTGATTGGTGAAATACCGTGCAATCTTTCCAAATGACATGCGATACCAAGAACCGTATATATGGCTGAGTAGATTGCTTTGAGGAACCTCATTCCGCTAATAATATATAAAAGGTGGGGTAATATGCATTGTTTCTCAATTATTAGTAGTACCTTTGTTGCTGGATTTCGCATTCGTGTGATACCCAAAGACATTGTGGACAAGAGAAATGGCGTTCGCTATCTCATTCAATGACCTCGAAATGTAGAAAGTTTCAAGGAATAATAGTCAGAGAATAGATAAGGTGAGCGTTCACGTTATAGCGTGGGCGAAACTTATCTGACTATTTTGGCACTTCCTACAGCCACGAGGGAAAGATATGGATTGTTCACGCTTTCTCTATGCCCTGTGGATTATGAAAGTTTAACGCCCGACGATACAGGAATTCCCGCTTCACGGCGTTTATATAGACAGAAACATTATCAACAAATATCGAAATGAAAACAATGAAATTCTGGAGAAACATCCTCGTGATGACCGCTGCCATGCTCTCCCTCGCCTCTTGCAGCAGCGATGATGACAACGATGTCTACGAAGCAACAGAGCTTGGTGGCACATGGCAAAAGGTGTATGACGAAGGCGTGGCCGATGCTGGCACGGTACAGTACACATTCCATCCACAGTCTGTGAATAACGGCACCGTTGATATATTCACCTCAGACTGGGCAGCAGGCGAGACCACAGTTTATCGCATCTACACCGTAACGGATGCTGGGCATCTACAAATTTCGCCCAAGCCCGATGATACCTCAGTTGCTCTCACCGTGGATTGCGACATCCGCCGCCTCACCAGCACGCAGATGATTTGGAACAAGCCCGGCACCAGCGAAGAAATAGCTCGTTTTACAAAAGAGAAATAAACCCATCAAATCGGAATATATGAAGAAATCAATATTAGTAGGATTGCTTTTGCTACTACAAGGTATCGCTGAAGCACAAACCATCGATATTACATATCAGGACAACCACATTTATCTTCCTTGTCAGGTTAATGGTAAAGATGCAAACCTCGTCTTCGATACGGGAGCGGAACTCATCTATCTTGACAGCACCTTTATTGTCTCCAGCGCACTGACTTTCAAGCAGGTTGGTCAAGCGAATATAGGCGGAGCCGGACTTAAAGTCAAGAAGACAAAAATCATCTTCGGCGAAGTCGCTGTCGCTGTGGGAGGCAAGACCTATACCCCACAGTATGTTCCACTGATAAATTTAAGACCCATCCTTGGTGCTGATGCCGACGGGTTATTCGGATTAAAAGAGATTGGAGACAAGGTTATCTGTATTGATGTCCAAGACGGGAAGATGTCATTTTCCGACAGGGTGACTGCGGACATGACGGACGGCTTCACAAGGATTCCGATTGAGTATGCTTCAGGTCGGGTGCTGATTCCCTTTACGGTCATGGTCGGTGAAGGACAAACTATCTCGGGTAAGGCCTTGATGGATATGGGTTCAGGACAAGGTCTGGAATTTACAAGCAAAACAGCCGCCAAGTACCATCTGGAACAAATTGAGGACAAGATACCCTTTCACTATGCACACGGCGGTATCGGCGGCGAATCGTCTGGCTATGAATTTACCGTTACCACAAGTTTGAAGTTAGGCGATGTGGAAATTGTACCAGGAACCGTGAGGTATAGTTCCGATAAAACTGGAGCCATGGCAAGCGATGCGTATGCAGCCATTATCGGCAACAAGTTATGGTCGCAGTTTTTCGTGGTTTTGGACTTGAAGAACAAGAGCCTATATCTAAAGAAAATCCAGTGAATTTCAATTTAGACGACAAGCCCTGTTATGAAAAAGGTAATATCCATTCTGTTTGCACTGCTGCCCGTTCAGGCGAATTGCAAATTCGGCTGAACGGGAAGGACACTCCACCCTTGAAATGGGCTGCTGTCATGTGACAGAAGGGACGCTCTACCCTTGAAACGGACAAATGCAGGTTGCAGAAGCGCGTTTCCGCTCGGCTTTGCCGCTTTCACAAAGCGCAAGCGACTGAAAGAACCCTTGAACGTGGGTTCTGCATATTGACAATAGTGACGCTCCGGGGTGGAGCGCCGCTACTGTCTTGTTGCATGGCGGCGTTTCAATTTTCGTCGCCGTCGGTCTCGGGCTGCACGGGGGGCACCATTCCCGAGCTTTGCTCGCCTACCCGTAGCCTTTCGCCGTCGCCGTCCTGCGAGCCGCCGTCGGGCTGGGGCTGGGGCTCGGGCTTCGGGTCGCTGCCGCTGGTCTTGCCGCCGATGTAGTACTGGCGGGCTTGTTTTTCGGAGTCTTACATGTGAAATCCATGGCTCCTGCTTTGCTGTCGTTCCTCCTTCATGTCATGTGCAATGTAAGAAACCTTAATTCCGCAACACTATAATTTAACTTTATTTATAAGTTCCTGAGCAACAAAAAGTTGCCCAGGATTTTGCCATGTCAGAATTTTCACTTATCTTAGTGTTGCAAAAAGAAAACAAGC
>Ga0256404_1001321_pt1 | contig 61086 bp, 46 predicted proteins | sample RumenRJG_01DNA_FD_185990 | JGI IMG/M metagenome (GOLD analysis project Ga0256404, IMG submission 185990) | Bovine rumen microbial communities from Lethbridge, Alberta, Canada - RJG_01 | ecosystem: Host-associated > Mammals > Digestive system > Stomach > Rumen | place: Canada: Alberta | collected...
CTAGTAAGACCCCTTGAAGACGACAAGGTTGATAGGTTGGAGGTGGAAGTACGGTAACGTATGTAGCTGACCAATACTAATAGGTCGAGGTCTTGACCTAGTTATGAGCACTTAACGATAGTATTTTATCGTTTATGTGCGATACATGCACAAGCACTTAGCGAGGTAGTTTCGAGTTTAGTACTTGGGTTGGTTATGGATGGAATACAGTGTGTAGTTTTGAAGGTACAGAGAAAAGGCTTTCATCTTAGGGTGAGAGCCTTTTTGTTTTACTCTAAAGAGCAAAAACGTTAATCTGCTAGTTTTTTCTGCGAATAGTATGATATAATAATAATGTTATAAATGGAACAGAAAAGAGGAAAAAATAATGGACTGCAGGGAAGTACAAAGTTTGATTGTTCCTTTTGTTAAAAGTGAATTAACACTTGAGGAAGCAAAAGACGTGTTGGAACATATAGATCATTGTCCAGATTGTAAAGAAGAGTTAGAGGTCTATTATATCTTATTAATCGGATTGCAGGAATTAGATGAAGATACAACTGGTTCTTTAGACTTGCATGGTCAGTTTGAGGAGCATTTACGTAGAACACGAGCGGAGATTGACAATACTAAGTTTTGGAGAGCACCTAAAATGGTTTTATTGTTAGCATTAATTGCAGTAGTACTGGTTTTAGTTACACATGAGCAGGAATGGATTGTAGAAAAAGATATATTCGAAAAAAATAAATATGAACAAGTATTGCCTACATATAATCCAGGTAATGCTATTTTGATGAAAATCCAAAATAGGCAATCCAGGAATAGTGTATTGATTGATAAGAAAAAAATAAATAAAAAGAAACAAAGTAGTCTCAAGGGACAGAATGGAGAGCAGGATGAAAAAGAAATTAGTGATAATTGATGGACAGAGCTTAGCAAAAGAGATATTTTACCATATACCAAATTTTTACAATGGTATAAATGGTAAAGAGAATTCTGTATATGGATTTTTGCAGTGCATTTTTTATATTATTGAAAAAGAAAATCCTACCCATTTATTGGTCGTATTCGATGATGTTTTGGATACGGATTGTATAAATAAACTACCTGTTTCTTATGATAAACAAGTGAAACAAATAAAAGAAGTTCTGAATTTGGTAAAGATTTTTACAGTGGATGCCAAAGAAGCAAAAACAGCGGATTATATAGCATCTGTTTCGAGCCAAAAGAATGAGGAATGGGATGATATTCTTATTTTTACAAATGATAAACGAATGCTACAGATTGTGTCAGAAAAAATAAGAGTGGCATGTTATTCGCTTGTAAATGAAAATAATGATTTTGAAATATATTCACAGAATGATGTAGTAGAAAAGTATGGGATTGAGCCACGGTTGATTCCTGATTTGTATGGTTTATTAGCCTGTAAAGGGCAAGGAGAAAATGGAAGTATTGGTGCGCATACTGCATCAAAATTGTTAAAAGAATATGGTTCGTTTAATGCTTTAATGGATAATGTTGATACGATTGCATCTATTCGAGTAAAAAATAGAATAAATGAATTTATGGAGAGCGGAAAAGAGGTACAAAGGTGTGCATTGTTAGATGAATCAAAGCAAATTACAATTGACATAGAGAAGATGGCATCTATTGAGCAAGTAAGAGGTGACATAGTTGAGAATTTACAAAAAGATGTTGCTCATGTTATTGAAAATGAAATAAACATGGAACAGTGCGATATACACACGATTTTGAGAGACACAAAAGATTTTTTTGTGAAAGTAAGAAACTGGAATGAAGTCGAAAATATATTTTTACAGGTAGCATCTGCTGGTAAGGAACAAAAAGAAATAGGATTTTATTTTTTGGTAGAGGATGAATGGATTCATCAACTGTTTTATAAGGAGGATTGTTATGTAGAACAATCCGGACAGCTATCTTTGTTCGAATCGGTTGATAAGGTTAAAGAAAAGTTTTTGTTGGCAATTGCCATTACGGTACAGGAAACAACGTATTATGTGGATTGTGAAAAAGAGTGGTTTTGTGAGGATAAGTTTGTTTTACAATTATATCATTGGCTTGAAAATAACTTGTCATTATGTGTATTAGATGGAAAACGTTTTTTGTATATCGCAAATGCATTATTTGAAGAATATCATTTGAATACACAGATTTTAAATTATCATGTAATGCAAAACTTTAGGGATCTTTCTATTGCAAAATATTTATTAGCTCCGATGCAGGATTCTTATCTGTATGAGGATTTTGGAAAAGAATATTTAAATATAGAATTACCATCTGTAAAGGAAGTATTGGAAAAGAAGAATTGGCGGCAATGTAAAAAAGAAAAAGAAGAAGCAGTAATGACATATTGTTGTTATCAAAGTAATATAGCGGAAATATTATCGAAAATTCTTATAGAACAGTTGGAAAAAAGTGAAATGCTTCCTTTGTATCAAAATGTAGAAATGCCATTATTATATGTTTTATTTCAAATGGAGCAGCGTGGTATTCGTGTGAATAGAGAATCATTGATTCAGTTTGGTACAAGTCTTGTTTCTAGAATCAAAGAGTTGGAAGAAAAAATCTATAAACAGGCGGGGGAAAACTTTAATATAAATTCGCCAAAACAGCTTGGTACAATTCTTTTTGAAAAAATGAATTTACCAAATGGAAAGAAAACAAAGACAGGTTATTCTACCAGCGCAGAAGTTTTAGAAAACTTGAAAGAGGATTATGCTATTGTAAAGGATATTTTAGAATATCGGCAGGTAAGTAAATTAAAGTCAACTTATGCAGATGGATTATTAGAGTATATTTCTCCACAGGATGGTCGCATTCATGGAAAATTCAATCAGACAGTTACTGCAACAGGACGTTTAAGTAGTACGGAACCCAATTTGCAAAATATTCCCATCCGTATGGAACTTGGTCGGGAAATTAGAAAAGTGTTTATACCAAAGGATGGTTTTGTATTTTTAGATGCAGATTACTCACAGATTGAATTAAGAGTTTTGGCACATATGTCTGGTGATGAAAGCTTGATTCGTGCCTATAATACAGGAAAAGATATTCATAGGATTACAGCATCAGAGGTATTTCATACCCCATTTGAAGAGGTAACTGCGCAACAAAGAAGCAATGCAAAGGCAGTTAATTTTGGAATTGTATATGGTATTAGTTCTTTTGGGTTAGGACAAGATTTGAATATAACAAGAAAAGAAGCACAGGAATATATTGAGGGATATTTTTCAACGTATCCAGGTATAAAAAAATATTTAGATGAATCAGTAGAATTAGGAAGAAAAAATGGATATGTTTGTTCTTTAATGGGAAGACGAAGACCGGTCCCAGAACTATTATCTAAGAACTTTAATCAGCGTTCTTTTGGTGAGAGGGTAGCTATGAATTCACCAATACAGGGAACTGCTGCAGATATTATAAAATTGGCTATGATACGGGTAAATGATCGTATTAGAAAAGAGAGATTGCGTTCCCAGCTTTTATTGCAAATTCATGATGAATTACTTGTGGAAACACATGTAGAAGAAATTGATATTGTGAAAAAGATTTTAGAGGAGGAAATGGACCAGGTAGTTCAGTTAGCTGTACCATTGGAAATTGATGTGAAACAAGGTAATAATTGGAATGAAGCACATTGATAGGAAAAGAGAAATAGAGGAAGTACAAATGAAAATTATTGGATTAACAGGTAGTGTTGGAAGCGGAAAATCAACGGTTGGAAAATGCATGGAAGAACATTTTGGAATAAAATTGCAAATGACAGATGAGATTGCTCATTTGGTATATAAAAAAAATACAGATAGTTATGAAAAAATTATACAGCTACTTGGGACAGACATTTTAGATAGCACGGGGGAAATAGATCGCAAGAAAGTTGCAGACAAAGTTTTTTTGGATAAAAAATTACTGGAACAGTTAAATGCCATCATACACCCATGGGTGAAGGAATATTTGCGAAAAGATATCGAACATGAAAAGAGTATAGAAAGATTTGGATATTATATTATAGAAAGTGCTATTATGTTTCAGACAGGATTAGATCATATGTGTGACGAAGTCTGGTATGTGGATGCAGAGGATGCTATAAGAAGGAAACGATTAAAAAATGATCGTGGATATTCCGATGAAAAGATAGATGGAATTATGGCACATCAAAGTAGTAATGATAGAATGAAGGAACAATGTAAACATGTGATAGACAATAATGGAGATAAGACGTTGCTTGTGGAGCAACTACAAAAATTACTAGTATAGAAAAATAAAATATGTTATAATGGTGTGCAGATTAGGATATTAGTTTAACACAATCAAGTAGCAGAGCGGATTGTGAATATTTGCTTGATTAAGGGGTAAAATGCCTTTTGACCCCAACCTTATAAGATAAGAGTATGAAATAGATACAGAGTGTTTGGAGGAGTTTTTGTGGCAGAATATACAAAGTGTCCGGAACATTATATATTTGGTTTGGATATAGGGACAAGAAGTATTGTAGGAACGGTAGGATATAGAGAAGACGAAAAAAACTTTCGTGTAGTGGGGCAAGTAGTGCGTATGCATGAAACACGTTCTATGTTAGATGGGCAGATTCATGATATAGATAAAGTTGCAGAAACCATTTTACAAGTGAAAAATGAACTGGAACAGTTGTTGCAATATAAGTTGGAAAATGTATGTATTGCAGCAGCTGGACGTGTACTTAAGACAGTAAATGTACGTGCTGATTATGAATTTGAAGAGGAACGTATTATTGACGAAGAGCAAATTCATACATTAGAATTAATTGGAATGGAACAGGCATACGCATCCTTACAATCAGAAATGAATCAGCAAATACATATGTATTGTGTTGGTTCTACAGTAATACATTATTATTTGAATGATTATATTATGCTAAGTTTAAAGGGGCATAAAGGAAAGAAGATTTCAGCTGATTTTTTGGCAACTTTTTTGCCAGATGAGGTGATTCAATCGTTGTATGCAGCAGTAGAAAAATCTGGTTTGAAAGTAAGTAACCTAACGTTAGAACCAATTGCAGCAAGTGAGCTTGCAATACCAGTAAATTTCCGTTTATTAAATATTGCACTTGTGGATGTTGGGGCAGGAACTTCTGATATTTCTATTACAAAGGATGGAAGTATCATTGGTTATGGAATGATACCAACAGCAGGTGATAGCTTTACAGAAGAAATTGCAAAACGTTATCTTGTTGATTTCTCCACAGCAGAGAATATAAAAATAGGCTGTTTTTCTGGGGGGAAAATTGAGTATAAAGATATTATGGGAATTGCTCATACGGTAACACCAGAAGAAGTTTTGGAAGGTTTGGAAGATACGATATCAAATACAACACAAAAAGTAGCAGAACACATTAAGGAATTAAATGGGGGTGTTCCAGTAAGTGCAGTATTTATTGTGGGAGGCGGTGGAAAATTACCTAACTTTGCGTCAAGTTTGGCCGAACATTTAGATTTACCAAAAGAACGAGTTGCAGTGCGCGGAGAAGAAGTGTTTGTTAATATCCATTTTGAACAAAAGGATATTAACTTGGATTCTACATTGGTTACTCCAATTGGTATATGCCTTAGCCATTTAGCAAAAAACACTAATTTTATTATGGTTTCTGTAAATGGAACACAGATAAAATTATATGATAATAATCGGCTAACTGTTATGGATGCAGCAATTCAAATTGGTTTTCCAAAAGAAAATTTATTTCCGAAGAGAGGAAAAACAATACCATATTATGTAAATAACGAATCAAGACTGCTTCGTGGAGAAGCAGGAGATGGTGCAAAGATTACAGTAAACGGAAAAGAGGAAAGTTTAAATACGAAAATATCTGTGAATGATATTATTGAAATCATTTCCTCTACAGAAGGTAGTCCTGCACATGGTACAGTAGGAGAACTTCCAGAATATAAGAGAAAAGGAAATATTGAATTAAGTGTTAATGGGAAAAAAATTGCTTGTCCAAGAATGGTAAAAGTCAATGGTACAGTGGCATTGGAAAGTTATGAAATAATAGAAAATGACAGGATAGATATTTTGGATTATTATACCATTGAAGAGGTAATGGAAGTAATGGATATGCCTGCTCCGGACTATTTCTATATCAATGGAAAAGAAGCAGAAATAGATGATCGAATTTATGATGGATTTTCGGTTACTTGTGAATGGGAGAACGAAGAAGAAGTAATGAATGAAGGAGAGGAATTGCATTCTGAATCGGAACATACATTGCAGACAGAGGATAAAAAAGTTTCCGAAAACATAGGAAAAGAGCTAAGTGAATCAAAAACGAAGGCTGAGGGACAAAAGCAATCTGATCAAGGAAAAATAGCAGCAGAGGAACAGAACAGAAAGGATATTCATATTTTAGTAAATGGAACACAAGTGACATTATCTGGTAAGGCATCCTATATCTTTGTAGATATTTTGGATTTTTATCCTTTTGATACAAGCACAGCTGGTGGTTCTTCTATTATTATGACGGTGAATGGTTTGGAGGCTACTTTTTCTACTCCAATTAGGGATGGCGAACAAGTAGAATTGTATTGGAAGGAATAAAGATGCATAGCTGTTAGGATGGATAGAAAAAGGTTGTGTTTTGTGGAGTTGAGTTTGAGTAGAAAAGAGGAAATAAATTGAAATTATGTAGTATCTCAAGTGGAAGTGATGGTAATTGTATTTATGTGGGAGGAAAAGATACAAACCTTTTGGTAGATGCCGGAATCAGTGGAAAAAAAATTGAAGAAGGTTTGTCGGCTATTGATGTTGATGCTTCTAAGTTGGATGGTATTTTTGTAACACATGAGCATGGAGATCATATTGCCGGAGTAGGTGTTATGGCAAGGCGTTATCATATTCCCATTTATTCTACAGTGGAAACTATTTATGCAATGCTGCGTACAAAAAACGTAGGGAAGATTCCAGAAGAATTATTACATTATATTGAGCCGGATAAAAGATTGACCGTAAAGGATATGGAGATTTGTCCTTTTTCAATTTCACATGATGCAGTAAATCCTGTTGCCTATACATTTGAGCAGGATGGACATAAAATGGGTGTGGCAACAGATTTAGGTACATATGATGCATATACTTTGGAACACTTGAAAAATTCTGAAATATTGCTAATTGAAGCAAACCACGACGTCAATATGTTACAGGTTGGACCGTATCCTTATTTGTTAAAACAGCGAATTTTGGGTAGAAAAGGACATTTATCGAACATGGTTTCGGCAAATTTATTGTGCGATATTGTAAATGATAAAATGAAACATATTATTTTGGGACATTTGAGTAAAGATAATAATTTCCCGGATTTAGCATACGAAACTGTTAAGTGTGAGTTGGAGGAAAAGGGAGTTTCTTGCAAGGCAGACTTTCTTTCGGTAGCAAAATGTTTTCAGGCAACATCTTTATTTGAAATATAGATAAAAGTAGTGTATACTACTAAAGAATGGAGCCTTAGACATAAATTAAAGGTGCTTTTTACATGCTCAAGAAAGTCCACCACTTCTATTGCGCAGAGCAATAAGTGGCGGGTGGAGACTGGCTTGTATCAGGAGGGGTACAAGACCCTTCTGATTTGCTACGATAGCAGCGAATCGTGTTATGAGCAAGTAGCAGAGCGGATTGCGAATATCCGATTGACGAAAAGAATCGCATACTTTTGCAGAAATGCGATACTTTTGGGAAATGGATAACCTTGTCATCATAGTGTAATGCAAAATTCAGATAAAAATCTGTTATTTTAGGAGGATAAATTTATGAAAAAAACAATTATAACTGTAGTAGGAAAAGATAGTGTAGGTATTATTGCAAAGGTTTGTACTTACTTGTCAGAGAGTAAAGTAAACATTTTGGATATTTCGCAAACTATTGTACAGGGTTATTTTAATATGATGATGATTACAGATATTAGTGCAACAGATAAAGATTTTACAACACTTTCAGAAGACTTGGAAAAAGTTGGAGAGGAGATTGGCTGCATTATTAAGATTCAGCGTGAAGATATTTTCAATAAAATGCATCGTTTATAAAATACGGAAAGGATAATGTATAGCATGATTAATATTAGTGAAGTTTTAGAAACAAATAAGATGATTGAGAAACAGAATCTTGATGTAAGAACTATTACATTAGGAATTAGTTTATTAGATTGTGCAGATTCAGATGTAAATGTAGTTGCAGAAAATATTTATAATAAAATTACAACAGTTGCAAAAGATTTAGTTTCTACCGGACAGGATCTTGAAAAAGAATTTGGTATTCCAATCGTTAATAAGAGAATATCTATTACTCCTATTTCTTTAGTAGGTGCTCGTGCTTGCAAATGCCCGGAGGATTATGTTATCCTTGCGAAAGCATTAGACCGAGCCGCAAAAAAGGTAGGTGTAAATTTCATTGGTGGTTATTCTGCCTTAGTTTCAAAGGGAATGACAAAGAGCGATGAATATTTAATTCGTTCTATTCCACAGGCAATGAAGGAAACAGACTTTATTTGTAGTTCTATTAATGTTGGTTCTAGTAAGACAGGAATTAACATGGATGCAGTAAAACTTTTAGGTGAAATTATTTTAGATACCGCGGATTTGACAAAAGAAAATGATTCAATCGGTTGTGCAAAGCTTGTTGTATTATGCAACGCACCAGATGATAATCCATTTATGGCAGGAGCATTTCATGGTGTAACAGAGGCGGATGCTATTATTAATGTAGGAGTTAGTGGCCCTGGTGTTGTAAAATCTGCATTAGAGACAGCGAAGGGTGCTGATTTTGGTACACTATGTGAGACAGTAAAGAAAACGGCATTTAAGATCACAAGAGTAGGACAATTGATTGCTTCAGAAGCATCTAAGAGATTAGGGATTCCATTTGGAATCATTGATTTATCTTTAGCACCAACACCTGCAATAGGAGATAGTATTGCTGAGATTTTTGAAGTTATGGGATTAGAGCGTGCAGGAGCACCGGGTACAACAGCAGCACTTGCTATGTTAAATGATCAAGTGAAAAAAGGCGGAGTAATGGCATCTTCCTATGTAGGAGGATTAAGTGGAGCATTTATTCCAGTTAGTGAAGATCAGGGTATGATTGATGCAGTAGTAGATGGAGCACTTACATTAGAAAAATTAGAAGCAATGACTTGTGTATGTTCTGTTGGATTGGATATGATAGCAATTCCAGGAGATACAAAGGCAACTACCATTTCTGGTATCATTGCGGACGAGATGGCTATTGGTATGGTAAATCAAAAGACAACAGCAGTTCGTATTATTCCTGTTATTGGAAAGGGAGTAGGAGAAACGGTTGAATTTGGTGGCTTATTGGGTTATGCACCAATTATGCCAGTAAATCAATTCTCAAGCGATGATTTTATTAATCGTGGTGGAAGAATTCCAGCGCCAATTCATAGCTTTAAGAACTAAAGAGAATAGAATACGGTTCCTGCTTTTATTGAGCGGAATCATTGTAAGGTCGTTTGCGAATACTATCACAGGCGACCTTTTGTCTTATTACTAAAATATATTACTTTTTAGACCATTTGGTTATTGCCATTGTTCATGTGTAGGTATTTTGCTACAAAAATATCGTATAAAAGTCTACGGTAACTGGTTCTTTGGTAATAGCATTTTGGTCGTCTTTCTTTGTGAATGTTAGAAATAAGGAGGTTTTTAGAATGTTAGAAAAAATTGATGATACGAAGGTATTTACGTATTTTGAAGAAATCAGTCGTATTCCAAGAGGTTCTGGAAATAATACTGCTATTAGTAATTATTTGGTCGACTTTGCAAGAAAACATCAGTTGGAATATGAGCAGGACCAACAGGAAAATGTGATTATTCGCAAGAAAGCTAGTAAAGGGTATGAAAACAAGCCTACTGTAATTTTACAAGGACATATGGATATGGTATGTGAAAAAGAGATCAATTGTAAACATGATTTCCTTACAGAACCATTAGATCTTCAGATAGATGGAGATTATGTCTATGCGAAAGGTACAACACTAGGAGGAGATGATGGAATTGCAGTGGCTTATGCACTTGCAATTTTAGATAATGATACAATTGTACATCCGGCAATAGAGGCAGTGATCACCACGGATGAGGAGACTGGAATGGATGGAGCAATTGGATTGGATGTTTCAAAGCTGAAGGGAACATGGTTTATTAATATTGATTCAGAAGAAGAAGGAACCATTTTAACAAGTTGCGCAGGTGGGATGTCTGTGAATGGAACGTATCCATTAAACAGAGAAGAAAAGAAAGGAACTGTCATTGAACTAAAAGTATCTGGTTTACAGGGGGGACATTCTGGAACAGAAATAGATAAAAATAGAGAGAATGCGGTACTGCTTTTAGGAAGAATTTTAAATGAATTGAAAAATGAAAAAGTAGAGTTTGATATTATTACAATCGATGGTGGATTAAAGGATAATGCGATACCACGCGATGCAGTGGCAGATGTTTTAGTAACTGATGTAGAAGCTTTTGAAAAGCAGTTTATAGTGGTAGTAGGAAATCTAAAAAAAGAAGTTGCTGCAAGCGAGCCAAATGCAGAAATGCTATGTTTAGAAAAGGGGGTGCAGGAAAGAAAGGTATTTTCAAAAAAAGTAAAAGAAAATATTTTGTTGTTCTTCCAATTGTCTCCCAATGGAGTGCAAAAAATGAGTGCGGCTATTTCTGGTTTAGTAGAAAGTTCTTTAAACCTGGGAATTTGTAGAACGGATGAGAAAGACCTATTTTTATCATTTTCCATTCGAAGTTCGGTGCAAAGCTATAAGCAATATTTAGGAGAAAAGATGAAACAATTGATACAACTTACTGGGGGGAATTTTGAAAAGAAAAGTGAGTATCCCGCATGGGAGTATCGTGCAGATTCTCCATTACGTGAGTTGTGTATAAAGGTATATAAAGAGCAATACGGAGAGGAACCTAAGATTGAAGCAATTCATGCAGGTTTAGAATGTGGAATTTTAGCAGATAAAAATAAAAATTTAGATATGGTTTCTATTGGACCGGATATTTATGATATTCATACACCAAAGGAGCGTCTTGTGATATCTTCTACACAACGTGTGTATCAATTTGTATTAGGTATCTTAAAGGAAATATGCGAAAAATAGGAATAAAGGTGATACAAGCGTGATAAAATAAGAAGAGCAAAGATAATAGAGGTTTTATAAACCATGCCAAAAAATAGAAAATATAAAAATCATAAGAAGCTATCCTATTATTTTTGGAGTTATCTTATTATTTTAGTTTTGCTTTATTTTTTAGGAAATCTATGTGCGTTAGCGATAGAAACAGGGCAATATCGAAGTGTGTCGGAAGAAGAATTTAGAAAAGTTCCTATATCTGTAAATTGTATAAAAGGTTACAACAAATTAGGGCGGGTTGGTTGTGCCATGTTTGTAAAAAAATATGATAGAAAGTATGCTTCTAAGGCAGCAGATATTTTAGAAGATATGCAAGGATTTCCAGTATTGCAAAAAAATGCTGTTGCATTTGAAAACTCATGGTGGAATGCAAGAACCTATGGTGGAAAACGCGTACATGAAGGTATTGATATAATGGCAAAGGAAAATAAGCGGGGAAAACTGACGATAGTGAGTGTGTCAGACGGAATCGTGGAAAAAGTTGGATGGTTGCCTTTGGGCGGATATCGAATTGGGGTGCGTAGTGAGCATGGTGTGTATTTTTATTATGCACACCTTTACTCTTATGCAGAAGGAATACAAAAAGGAACGAAAGTACGGGTAGGACAAATGCTTGGAACAATGGGAGATAGTGGATATGGGAAAGAGGGTACGGTAGGAAAATTTCCTGTTCACTTACATTTTGGAATTTATGTCACGTTTGGAAAAGAAGAGAAAAGTATTAATCCATATCAAATGTTAAAGTATTGGAAATAATAGGAAAAGGAATAGTTACGAATATTTTTAGAATAAGCTGCATAAAATAATAGAGTGCGTAAAAAAGGCATAGATATTTTTGGGATCGAAAATACCGTAGGAAAGTCTATCGTGTGCAGTTTTTCATGCGTAACATTGCCAGTAAACTGTAACACAGATAAGAAAGAAAAGAGAAATGAATAGAAAAATTTGTACACATGAAACAGAAAATATGGTATAATAAAAGAATAGAGATTGCCCTTTTTTACTAGATGTTTGTCCGTACATCAAAGAAAGTGAAAGCGGATAGGGAGGTAAAATATGGAGTTACAATTATGGAGAAAAATACTTGAACCGTATTCTTTAGCGGTAGATGAATTGATCGTAAAGTTAAATCATATAAAAAATGAATATGAATATGATGGAGAATACTCACCTATTGAATCTGTCAATGGTCGAGTAAAAAGAATATCCAGTATCTTAGAAAAAGCACAGCGCAAACATATTGAGTTGGAAGATATTGAAAATAAGCTTGATGATATAGCTGGTGTCCGAATTATATGTCGTTTCGTAGAGGATATTGACAAAGTAGTGGAAATTTTACGGAAGCGTTCGGATATGAAAATTATTGAAGAAAAGGATTACATAACAAAAAGTAAAAAAAGTGGATATCGTAGTTATCATTTGATTATTGAATATACAGTGCAGTCTTTACAGGGTCCAAGAAAATTAAAAGCTGAGATACAGGTGCGTACATTGGCTATGAATTTCTGGGCTACAGTAGAGCATTCCTTACAGTATAAATACAAAGGAAATATGCCGGAACATGTAAAAGAAAAATTGTTGACATCAGCAGAGGCGATTGTTACGTTGGACGATGAAATGTCAGTTGTACGAAAAGAAATTATGGCGGCACAAAATTATTACCAACATAAGACACAACTGGTGTCAAATATTTTAGCCAATATTGAAAATTTGTATAAAGTTGCAAATAAAAGAGAGGTTTTAAAAATTCAAGATGAATTTCTTTCTATTTATAGAGAAGACGATATAAGTAAGATGGAACATTTTGGACAGGAATTGGATATTGTATCAGAAAGTTATCGAGCGCAACAGATTTATTAATCGTTGAACTATAGAAAAAGAATAAAATGCCAGATTGGATGGTGTATGGGGTTGTTGTATATGCAACAGCCTCATTCTATGTAAAAAGGCTAAGCTAGAGAAAAGGATGGAGAAAAATTGCGTTTACCAGAGAAATATACAGAACGAATGAAAGTATTGCTTGGGGAAGAGGAATATCAGGAATATTTAAAAAGCTTTGAACAAAAAAATGTTAGAGGACTTCGTGTGAATACATTAAAAATTTCGCCAGAAGAATTTGAAAAGATTTCGCCATTTTCTTTGAAAAAGATACCATGGACAGAGAATGGGTATTATTATGAGGATGATGTGCAACCGGCAAAGCATCCATATTATTATGCAGGATTATACTATATTCAGGAACCATCAGCAATGACGCCGGCACAGTTGCTTCCAGTAGAAGCGGGAGATTGTGTATTGGATGTTTGTGCAGCACCTGGAGGAAAAAGTACAGAGTTGGCAGCTAAATTAAAAGGGAAAGGCGTATTAGTATCCAATGATATAAGCAATTCTCGTGCAAAAGCTTTGTTGAAAAATATAGAACTGATGGGTGTAAAAAATGCCTATGTTGTTAGTGAAATACCAGAAAAATTAGTAGCAAAATTTGCGGGATATTTTGATAAAATTTTAATTGATGCACCTTGTTCTGGAGAGGGAATGTTTCGAAAAGAACCTTCTATGGTGAAGAGCTGGGAGGAACATGGTGTAGAGTTTTTTGAAAAATTGCAAAAAGGCATTATTGACAGTGCCGTGAAAATGTTAAAACCAGGTGGTAAAATATTATATTCCACTTGTACGTTTTCTCCAGAAGAAGACGAAGGCAGTATGAAGTATTTATTATCAAAAAATGAAGATTTTACCATTGAACGGCCCCAAAAAGTTTGGCATGAATTTGCACCAGGACACCCAGAATGGGTGGATGGACCAGAAGAATTAAAAGATTGTATTCGACTGTGGCCACACAAATTGCAGGGAGAAGGACATTTTATTTCCTTACTTTCAAAACAAGGAGAGGAAGGGAGAAAGGCAAATTTCCTTGGGAAAAAGAAGTTTGTGATGCCAGAAGAGGCAGCAGAGTTTTTCTCTCATGTAACGATGGAATTACCATTAGAAAATTGTGTACAGGTAAAGGAAAAACTATTTTGTTTGCCTGATGCAGATATTGATATGAAAGGCTATCGTGTGTTACGAAGTGGTTTATATTTGGGTGATTTAAAGAAAAATCGCTTTGAGCCGAGCCAATCGCTTGCAATGGCATTAAAAATAGAAGAATATGACCAGACGGTAAATTTTTCCAGCGATGATATAAACGTTCGGAAATATTTAAAAGGAGAAACTTTGGAATTTTCAGACAATGATGCAACTGGATTATTTTTAATCTGTGTAGATGGTTTTCCGCTTGGTTGGGCAAAGGCAAACAAAGGAAAATTAAAAAATAAGTATCATTCTGGATGGAGGATGTTCTAAAAAATGAGATTAGATAAATTTCTTGCTAATATGGGTGTTGGAACCAGAAGTCAGGTGAAAGACTGTATTCGTCAAGGTAAAGTGGCTATAAATGGTGAAATAATAAAGAAACCAGAGCAAAAAGTAGACGAAAAAAAAGATTGTGTTTCTGTTGATGGGAAATCAATACAGTTTTTGAATTTACAGTATTATATGCTATACAAACCACAGGGATTTGTTACAGCTACAGAGGACAGGGAACATAAGACGGTTTTAGATTTAGTCGATTCTCCTATTAAAAGGCAGTTATTTCCAGTAGGCAGATTGGATAAAGATACAGAGGGATTATTACTTATTACAAATGATGGAACGTTAGCACATGAACTATTGTCACCGAAAAAGCATGTAAAAAAGGTATATTATGCTAAGATTGCTGGAAAGGTTACGGATGAGGATATAAAAGCCTTTCAAAAAGGTTTGGATTTGGGCGATTTTACTACAATGCCTGCTACGTTGAAAATTTTAGTACAAGGAGATTGTTCAGAAATTTTGGTTGAGATATGTGAAGGAAAGTTTCATCAGGTGAAACGTATGTTTGAGGCCGTCGGAAAGAAAGTTACATATTTAAAACGTATATCCATGGGAACATTACAGTTGGATGAAAATTTGCAGCCTGGAGAATGGAGAACATTAACAGAAAGTGAAATAGACAATCTGAAGAAGGGAAAATAAAGTACAATGTGGAGAGAAAAGGAAGCAGTAATTTTTGATTTGGATGGGACTGTGGTAGATTCTATGTGGGTTTGGCCGGAAATTGACATTGAATTTTTAGGAGAACGTGGTATTGCTTTGCCAGATGATCTACAAACGGAATTAGACGGAAAAAGTTTCTCAGAATCGGCAGTTCATATAAAAAATCGTTTTCAATTACCTGAGTCGCCAGAGGAACTTATGACGATATGGAATAAAATGGCTATGGATTGTTATGTCAATAAAGTTAAGCTAAAACCAGGAGTAGAAACATTCTTAAAACAGCTAAAGAAGTCTGGTATCAAAACTGGAATTGCAAGCAGCAATTCACATGTTTTGGTAGAAGCAACTTTACATGCCAATGGAGTATTAAAGTATTTTGACTCGGTTCATACAGCGGATGAAGTAGGGAAAGGAAAACCTTCGCCAGACATTTACTTACTTGTTGCAAAAGATTTAGATGTGAAACCGGAAAGCTGTCTTGTATTTGAAGACATTGTAATGGGAGTATTAGCTGGAAAGAATGCAGGGATGGAAACTTGTGCAGTGTATGATAAGTATTCCAAAGAACAAGATATAGAAAAAAAGAAACTGGCAGATTACTATATTCATGATTATTCTGAGTTGATGTAGACCAGTTGCTAATATTTTACTAGTAAAACCCTGTGGACAGTAACGATAGTTTTTTAGAAAGATACAATGGGTGATAAAGATGAAAGACTTTTTGCCAATTTCAAAGGAAGATATGAAAAAACGTGGCTGGGAACAATGCGATTTCGTTTATGTGATTGGTGATGCGTATGTGGATCATCATTCTTTTGGACCAGCCATTATAAGTAGAGTTTTAGAGAGTCGGGGATTTAAAGTAGGGATTATTGCACAACCGGATTGGAAGGATGAGAATTCGGTTAAAGTTTTGGGACGACCAAGATTAGGTTTTTTGGTGTGTGCAGGAAATATGGATACGATGGTAAATCATTATACGGTAAACAAAAAGCATCGTCGTTTTGATAACTATTCTCCAGGTGGTGTTATGGGAAAACGTCCGGACCGAGCAACGATCGTATATGGAAATTTAATTCGAAAAGCTTACAAACATGTGCCGATCATTATTGGAGGAATTGAGGCAAGCCTACGCCGGTTAGGACATTATGATTACTGGAGTGATAAAGTAAAACGCTCTATCTTGTTAGATTCTGGTGCAGATCTTTTATCTTATGGAATGGGAGAACATTCTATTGTTGAAATTGCGGAGGCATTGGATAGTGGAATTGACGTTAAAGATATCACATTTATAAGAGGAACGGTATATCGTACGAATACCTTGGAAAATCTTTATGATGCAATACAGTTACCAACTTTTCCAGAGATTGTAGCAGATAAAAAAACTTATGCAGAAAGTTTTTATAAACAATATTGTAATACAGATCCGTTTTCTGCAAAAATATTAGTCGAACAATACAAAGAAAAGGAATTTGTAGTACAAAATCCACCTGCTATGCCATTGACGGAAGATGAGATGGATTCCGTATATGCATTACCATATATGCGAAATTATCATCCAGTTTATGAAAAGGATGGCGGCATTCCGGCAATTAAGGAATTAAAATTCAGTCTTGTTAGTAATAGAGGCTGTTTTGGTGGATGTAGTTTTTGTGCGTTGACTTTTCACCAGGGGCGTATGATACAATGTCGAAGTCATGAATCTATTGTTGAAGAGGCAGCATTGATTACGCAAGAGTCTGACTTTAAGGGATATATCAATGATGTAGGTGGACCTACTGCAAACTTTAGGGATACTGCTTGTGAAAAGCAAAAGACAAAAGGCGTATGTATTGGAAAACAGTGCCTGTTTCCAAAACCGTGTAAAAATTTAAAAATTGATCACAAGGATTACCTAAGTTTATTACGGAAGCTTCGTAAATTACCAAAGGTTAAGAAAGTGTTTATTCGTTCGGGAATACGTTTCGATTACTTGATTTATGATAAAGATGATACCTTTATGAAGGAACTTTGTAAGTATCATGTAAGCGGACAGTTAAAGGTTGCACCGGAGCATATATGTGATAGTGTATTGCAATTGATGGGAAAACCTGGAAATGTTGTTTATGAAAAGTTTATACAAAAGTATAAAAAGACGAATAAATTAGTTGGAAAAGACCAATATGTTGTGCCGTATTTGATGTCATCACATCCGGGGTCTACGATGAAGGAAGCGGTTGCGTTAGCAGAATATATAAGAGATTTGGGATATATGCCAGAACAGGTGCAGGATTTTTATCCAACACCATCTACGATTTCTACCTGCATGTATTATACAGGTCTTGATCCGCGAAATATGAAACCGGTTTATGTGCCAAGAAAGCAACATGAAAAGGAAATGCAACGCGCATTGATACAATATCGTAACCCGCAGAATTATGATTTAGTAGTTGAGGCATTGCATATAGCACACCGTACAGATTTGATTGGTTTTGATTCCCAATGTTTGGTGCGACCAAGGCGGACAGCCAAGGAAAAGAAGTTGCTTTCAGAGGCAGGCACAAATGGAAAGCAGTACAAAAGTGCAAATAAAAAGAAATATGCAAAACAGGAGCAGGGAAAGCGAAATGTTGCGCAAGGTAGAAATAACACACGAATAGGTGCTACGAATAAAAATGCTTCAAAAAAGAAAAAGGCAATTCGAAATGTGCATAAGAAAAAGTAAGTGAGGAAATAAAATGTTAAAAAAAACAAAGGGAGAATATGGATATATAACAAAATCCAAGAAACTGGATATTATAAAAATGTTAATTTATATTGGAATTGCAGCAGCTATCTTTATCATTGGCTTATTTTTAAATAAAATGTCTTATCAGAATATATTTACAATTGTTGCAATCTTGTTTGTATTGCCCTGGGCGAGAGCCTTTGTTGAATTTGTTGTATTTTTTCCATATAAGACACCAAGCCGAGATGCGTATGAAAAAGTTAAGAGTACAGTTGCAACGGAGGCAAAGCTTTTATCAGATGTGGTGATTACATCTACAGAAAAGTCTATGGGATTAGATTTTCTGGTCATGGGAAATGGATATGTATTTGGTGTAATAGCAAATGAAAAACAGAATGCGGAGGAAATTCAAAAATATTTACGAAGTGGAGTAAATAATTGGAGTGATTTATATCAGGTTAAAATTCATAAAAATGTGAATTCCTTTTTGCAGGATGTAAAAAATGCAAGAGAAAAGGAAATAAAGCAAGAAGAAAAAGAAAAAGTGGAAAACTATATTTTATCACTTTTTGTATAACGGAAAGAGCAAAATGGAAAAGAGGAGAACATGCAAAAAGTTATTGTAACAGAAAAAGAAGCTGGTCAAAGATTTGATAAGTTTTTAGGAAAATATATGGCAAAGGCACCAAAAAGCTTTTTTTATAAGATGCTTCGAAAAAAAAATATTAAATTGAATAACGTAAAAGCGGATGGTTCGGAGCGATTGCAGGCAGGAGATGAAATTACACTTTATTTGTCAGATGAAACAATTTCTAATTTCAGTGAGGAAGTAAAGACGATTGAAAAGGGAGAAAAATTAGATATTTTATTTGAAGATCAAAACTTGCTGATTATAAATAAACCGGTAGGTATGCTTTCACAAAAAGCAAAAAAGGAAGACGTTTCTATTATTGAGCATATTATCTCTTACTTGCTGGAGAGTGGTCAGATTACAAAGGAACAATTAAAGAGTTTTCATCCGGGTGTTTGTAATCGATTAGATCGAAACACAAGCGGAATTATTATTGCAGGAAAAACATTGTTAGGTCTGCAGAAAATGTCGGAATTATTAAAGACACGAAATATTGATAAATATTATCAATGTATAGTAAAGGGAAAAATAACGAAATCTCAATGCATTGAAGGGTATTTAGTGAAAAATAGAAACCATAATAAGGTACAAATTACAAAAGAGCCAAGTGAGGGAGCAGATTATATCAAAACAGAGTATGAGCCCATTGTATTGAATGATGACTATACATTATTAAAAGTAAAACTTTTAACTGGAAAATCTCATCAAATTCGTGCACATTTGCAAAGTATTGGACATCCGATTATTGGGGATGGAAAATATGGCGATGTGCCAATGAATAAGAAGTTGCGAAAAGAGTTCAAATTAAAGCATCATGTATTACATTCGTGGCGATTGGTATTTCCTGAATTACAAGAAGAGGATTTTGCAGGTGTATCGGGTAAGACAATAGAAGCTCCTGTTCCGGAGTATTTTAGAAAATTAAAGAAAGAGTTACATTTAGAGCAATAGCTTTTATTGTTTTTGCAAAAGTCAGAAATCTTGTGTTCCCTAAAGGGATAGGCAGATAGAATCTTGTTGTCTTAGACAAGAAGCATCCAACGTTAGACACGTGAGTTGCATGAGAGAAAATATGGAGGAATAGGAATGCCATCATGGAATAGTAGGGGATTGCGAGGATCTCTATTAGAGGAAATGATAAATCATACAAATGAAAAATATCGTAAAAACGGATTGGCTTTGATACAAAAAATTCCTACCCCCATTAAGCCAATAGAAATTGATCCAAACAGCCGTCATATTACTTTGGCATATTTTGACCAAAAAAGTACGGTAGATTATATTGGTGTGGTACAGGGGATTCCTGTTTGTTTTGATGCCAAGGAATGTGCTACAGATACCTTTCCGTTGGCAAATGTCCATGAACATCAAATTTGTTTTATGGAGGAATTTGAAAAACAAGAGGGAATTGCATTTATTTTAATTTATTTTAAACAGCAAGAAGTATTTTATTATCTAACGTATCAGAAATTGAAGGAATTTTGGGATCGGGCAAAGCAGGGTGGTCGTAAAAGCTTTCGATTTGATGAGCTGGAACAAAACTTTCAAATATCCACTTATGATGGAGTAATGCTACATTATCTGGAATTGATCAATCAGGATTTAGCTCTAAGAGAAGATTGAAGACAAAATATGTAATGATTTAGACAAGTGAAGACAAAACAAAGTGAAGCTAATTGCTCTATAGGAGTATTTTCCTATAGAGTAAATAGAGTTTTGCAAACACTTAAAAATGTTTTATGATAAGGGAGTGGAGTAGAGTGGGATATGCAGTTTCAGAATTTGTACATGCATATATGAAAGAATATGTTAAGGAAGGTAGTATATGTATAGATGCAACAGCAGGAAATGGAAAGGATACTCTTTATTTGACAAAATTGGTTGGTGAACAGGGACATGTAATTGCATTCGACATCCAAGAACGTGCGATTGAAAATACGAAAAAGAAGTTAGAGGGGCAAGGAATGTCTGGACGGGCAGAGGTCATTTTAGATTCCCATATACATATGGCAGCATATGCGAAAGAAAACACAGTGGACTGTATTGTTTTCAATCTTGGGTATTTGCCTGGAGGAGATCATGCAAAGGCAACTCATGCAAAAAGTAGTATTGAGGCAATGCAGGTTGCATTAAATCTTTTAAAAAAGAATGGCCTTTTAAGTGTTACGATTTATAGTGGTGGCGATAGTGGATTTGAGGAAAAGGATGCTGTTTTGTCTTGGTTAAAGCAATTAGACCAGAAAAAATATTTAGTGTTAGTTACAGAATATTACAACAGACAAAACCATCCGCCGATACCGGTAAGGGTTATAAAATTATAATAGAAATAGCTTACAAAAGAGAAGAGGAATGAAAAGATGTTAAGACATACCCATGTGATGGTAGGGTGTGCAGTAACAGTAGCTGTTTTTCAGCCGAGAGACTGTGCGACATTTATTATGTCACTTGCCGCTGGAGCAATCGGATCAGAAATTGCAGATATAGATAGCGCAACTTCAAAGAGTCATAAAGATGCAGATCGGATTGCTACAACTGCAGTTGCAATCGTCCTATGTATTTTGTTTATGGATAACAAGATGAATATGGGAATCTGTAATGCTATTCGAAATAATAGCTCCTATTTGAGAATATTGATAGGTGTGTTTGCCTTTATGGGATTGTGTCTCTATGGAAAGGAAAAGCCACATCGAACATTTATGCATTCCCTTTTTGGGATGCTCACAATAACGGCGGCTGTTTGGATTGCAGTTCCAGTTATAGCACCATATTTTTTTGTGGGATATTGTACGCATATTTTGCTAGATTTATTTAATAAAAAGAAAATACAATTATTTTATCCAAAGAAGAAAGGGATTTGCTTGCACTTATGTAAGGCAGATGGAATAACCAATGCTGTATTGGGATATACTGCAACGATAGCAGTAGGATTAGAAATAATTTGTTTTTTTGTTTTATAGTATAGAGAAAAAGAAGGGAAAGAAACATAATAGAGTTCCTTTCCCTTTGTTAAAATATGGAAAACCTCATGCGGTTCATAGTGTTATTCACATAATGTCAGGTATATGTAGACACACCATCTGGACATTAACGAAAAAATTATGGTATCATAGGTTTTCTATTTTCAAATATTCTATAGTAAGAAGAAATTTGTAAAGCTTCTAATCGTTCTGCTTCTTTCGAAAAATCATATGCCAGATGTTCTGGTTTGTGTGCATCGGAGCCTACTGTAAAATAGGTGCCACCTAAGGCAAAAAAACGTTTTAATATTTCTTCTTTCGGGTGTGCAAATGGCAAACCGTATTTTAAACCAGCTGTATTTACTTCAATTCCTTTGCCAGCTTGAATGATTGCTTTTAATAAAGCATCCACTTCCTCCTGAAAACAAGCAGGATCATAGACAAAATTTTTGTCTGGTGCATAACGGACAATATAATCTAAATGTCCATATACATCAAAATTTTGAAAAGCTTCTACATTTTCGCGAATCGATTGAAAATATCTTCGTATTCCGTATTCGGTATTGTTGTGAATGCTGTCCCAATAGTCTGGATAATACGGATCATAATTGTCTAATAGATGGGAAGACGCAATCACAAAGTCAAAGGGAAAAGCAGAAACAAGTTTTTCTAATCGGTTGGCTAAATCCGGTTTCATACCTAATTCAATTCCTGCCAATATTTTTATTTGACCTTCATATTTTTTTCTCAAAAGAGATATTTCTTTAAAATAGTTTTCTACCTCAAATTCAAAGACGCAACCATAATCCAAATATTGAGTAGGATAATCATAATCCATATGATCGGTAAAACAAATGCGTTGCAATCCAATAGAAATTCCTTTTTTTATCATTTCTTCCATAGGAGTTTCCGAATCGCCAGAAAATGCTGAGTGTACATGATAATCCGAAATAAGTTTCATAATAGTCACCAATCCTTATAAAAATATGTGCTGCAATTCTCTAATCGTTGATCTGCTCGATTCCTTTAATAGAAGGAGAGATAACCAAAGAGTAATTGGTATAATAAACAACAAAACCAGGTTTTGCTTTATTTGGTTTTTTGATATTTTTCTTTTCTGTGTAGTCGACTTCTACTTTATCTTGTGCGGAACCTTTTGAATAAAAGGCGGCAAGGCGCCCGGCCTCTTCAAAAGTTCGATCTGGGAGTTCTTCTCCGTTTGTTTTTACAATTACATGGGAGCCGGCAATTCCTTTTGCATGAAACCACCAGTCATTTCCTGAAGCAAATTTAAATGTAAGTTCGTCATTTTGAAAATTATTTTTACCAACATACATATGAAAACCGTCAGAGGAAAGAAAATGTAAAGGCTTATTTACAGTTTTTGCTTTTCTCTTTTTGGAATTTCCACCTTTTCGCTTCATATAACCATAGGAAATTAATTCTTCTTTAATATCGGCTAGATCGCAGTCATTTACAGCAATATCCAAAGAAGTGCTAATGGATTCTAGATGTTGGATATCTTCAGCAGTTTCCTTTGTCTGAACTGTTAAAGCTTCATAGGTTCGTTTTAATTTTCCATAACGATCAAAATATTTTTTTCCGTTTTCCAAAGGTGTAAGTGTAGGATCTAGAGGAATGGTTATATCTTGACTGGTATAATAATTTAAACAGGTCATAGAACGTTCCCCTTCTGGAACTGTATAGCCATAAGTGTTGATCAATTCTCCATATACTTTATATTTTTCACGTTTTTCTGTATCTTTTAATTGCTTCATTTGTAGGTCGTATTTCTTACGATTTCGTTCTAAAGCATTATTAATGATCTTTCTTAAATCAGCAGATTTTTGATGCATACGAGAGTATAAATCTTTTGTTTCATAATAGTTTTCAAGTATATAAGAAATGGAATTATTTTGTTTGCTTTCTAATGTTTGATAACAGGAGAGAGGCAGGGCGGAAAATTCCTTTGGACGCTCTTTTTTATATATGATATTCGGTTGGAAATCACCAGCCGCAACCTGTTCCATAATACGGGAAAAATTGTGGTGTACATGTAGCTGTTCCATTTCTGACAAAGTGTTTGCTGGAGTTTCCGAATCAATAGAAGCTCTATAACAAACTTCATTTGCCATTAGCGGGCTAAATCCAGTAAGGGAAGAATAGATTGCTTTTGCCAATGGTTTGTTTTTGGAAAAAACAGTTTGGATAAAATCCTCTTCAGAAATGGTTAAAGGATTTTTCTTTTCCTGCTGTTTTGGGATGAAATAGGAACGTCCCGGTAAAACTTCTCTTACAGAGCTTACCATGCTGGAGATATGTTTAATACTATCTACAATGGTATAATCTTGATTACAAAAAATAATATTGCTGTGTTTTCCCATTATTTCGACAATGAGATATTTTGTACAAATATCACCAAGTTCATTAAGATGTTCGATTTCAAACTGAATGATACGTTCCATATCTGGTTGTGTAACAGAAAGGATACGTGCGCTGTTTAGGTGTTTTCGCAGTAGCATACAAAAGTTGGGTGCAACCATAGGGCTTGGTTTATTTTTTGCAGTTAAATAGATAAGAGGAAGACTTGCATTGGCAGAAATAAATAAACGTTCCTGTCCCTGTTTTCCTTTGATTGTCAATAATAATGCATCCTTTTCTGGTTGTGCAATTTTATTGATCCTGCCTCCAATTAAGTGTTCCTGTAGTTCTTTTACGATATTTGCAATTACAATTCCGTCAAAAGCCAAAGTGAATACCTCCTAGTTAAAAAGTAGTATATGGGTAACAGTTCTGCCTGGCTGAATTGTTACCGTATATAACTGTGTATGTTTATTTTTTTTTGATGGATCGAATATAAGAAAAAGTTTCTTTTTCTCCTTTTTCTGCCAGCATGACAAGTAAATTTTCTAGAATATTTGCTGTTTCGGGATGAATCATGCGATGATTTTTTCGTTGCCTGAAATATTCGAGTGGGCATCGGTCTGAATAATTTTCTTTCATATATATTTTACTTGCAGCGACTCGGTCACAGAACATTTCAATTATATATCGCATAGGCATGGGACAAGGTTCTAATTGTTTTGTCTCCCTGCTGTAATCCGTCCAATATTCAAAATGATGTTTGTTTCGACCTTTATGGTGCATCCATGCTTTTGAATAACCATAGGCATCTCGTTCCCCTTCGTTTGGACTACGATAGCCTTGATAATATTTTGCACCAACCCAAAACTCCGTAGGGCTATACTTAGAAAGATCATGACGAAGTCCCTGCCATAAAATTCCAGCACGATAACAATTGTAAATAACCAGATGTCGATGTTTGGTGATCGTTCTGAAATGTTTCCATATATTTGAAAGATGAATTTTCTCATCTGTTATCATAGGTAACCTCCTAATAATGATGTATTTTGTGCTTACCGTGTCAAAAGGTCTGATTCCATTTTCATTCAGGAATGGAAGAAGAACCTTATGATTTTGGCTAAATTGTTACTACTTTATTATAGAGAAAAAACAATTTATTGTAAACCTTGTTTCCTGGATACTTTTTGTTTCATAGGATGGTTTTATACAAAAGTGGATAGAGATGATAGTAAAGCTTACCTTGAGTGATAGAGTAAAGTATGATAAAATGAAACGGTTCGCCAGAAAAATATTGTAAAGCAAAATAAAAGATGGTTTTAGAGATGGCTGATAAAGTTACAGTTCAAAGTGCATTTGAAAAAATACCAAGTATACAAGTGTATATTCTGATTAGTAAACAAAATACAATGTGAGGAAATAGAATATGAATTGGAGAAAAATAGTAAAAATTTTAGCAGGAGCTTTTATTGTGATAGGTTGTTTGTTTGCCTTTCTTGTGTGGGAGGGCATTTGTTTTATCACAAACCCAATCGAAAGTAAATACCCAGTAAAAGGAATTGACGTATCCCATTATCAAGGGGAAATCAAATGGGCTTCTATTCAAAAGGATTTAGGGATATCTTTTGCTTTTATTAAGGCAACAGAAGGTAGTAGCCATATAGACGAAAAATTTGAAGAAAATTGGGAAAAGGCAACGGGAAGTGGTTTGTATATAGGAGCCTATCACTTTTTTAGTTTTGACAGTGATGGGAAAAGGCAGGCAAAAAATTTTATTTCTCATGTGCCCAAAAAGAAGAATATGCTTCCCCCAGTGGTAGATGTAGAATATTATGGAAAAAAGGCAAATAATCCACCAAAGGTAAAAGTTGTTCGAAAAGAGTTAGATGATTTGTTGTTTGAACTGGAAAAGGAATACAACTGCAAGCCAATTATTTATACAACCATATCTGTATACCAGAAATATATCAATGAATATTATAACAGTTATCCGTTATGGATACGAAATGTGTATTATCGTCCTTTTCTGATGAAAAACAGACAATGGACTTTTTGGCAGTATTCTGAAAAAGGAAATTGGCCCTATGGTAAAACAAAAACAGAAAAATATGTAGATATGAATGTATTTGCAGGAAGTATGGATGGCTTTTTGCGATACTTCAATTTGGAGTAATTGCTAACAATATGGAGGAGTAGAATATGGAAATGAAAGGTATTATTTTTGACATGGATGGTCTGATGATTGATACAGAAAAATTGCTACATAAATATTGGTGTGAAGCGGCGAATGCATATGGCTATCCAATGAAGAAAGAACATGTATTACAAATAAGAAGTTTGGCCGCAAAATATGCAATTCCAAAATTGAAGGAGATGCTAGGAGAGGATTTTGATTATTATAAAGTTCGTGCCAAACGAATGGAACTTATGGCAGCACATGTTGAAAAATATGGAGTGGAAAAAAAGAAAGGATTGGATGAACTTTTAACGTTTGCAAAAGAACAGGGATATCGAATGGCAGTGGCAACCGCTACTGATTATGAGCGAACAGAAAAGTATTTAACTTCTATAGAAAAATTTTCTTATTTTGATGAGATTGTATGTGGTCCAATGGTAAAAAATGGGAAACCAGAACCAGATATCTACTTGGAGGCTGCAAAGAGATTGCAATTAGAACCATGCCAATGTTTTGCAATGGAGGACTCTCCGAATGGAATATTATCTGCATATCGTGCAGGGTGTAAGCCAATTATGGTTCCAGACTTAGATCAACCAGACGAGAAAACAAAAAAGATGTTGTACGGACTGGCACAGGATTTAAAGGAGGTAATCCCGTTACTTGCTGTAGAAACGGTGTGAACAAGATATAGGCAATTTCACAATTCTTTCTACTAGACTGAACGGTTACATAAAATTGCCATAAAATGCAAGTATGATGAAAATGGTTGGACAGGGATGTGGCGGAAAATGTTTTTTGTGGAAGAATGGTAACAAAAGTAAAAAAAGTTTCTTTTTCAAGGGAGGTAAAATATGAATTGGAGAAAGAAAAGAGTATTTCAGATTATAGCAGTGGTATTGTTGTTATGTCTGAGTATACCCAATATTCCTTATGGAAGTGCAAAAGCAGCAAAGGCACCAATTACGCTAAAATATGGAGGAAAAAAGTATACATTTTCTTCCAAAAAACAGACAACAGCGAAAGTAAATGGGAAAAAGGTGAATACCCCGATTCCGGGGGTGATTATTGATGGAACAAATTTTGTTTGTCCGACCGTCATAAAAGTAAAGAAATTGGGAATTTCTTATAGTTACAGTAGTGCAAAAAAACAGGTAACTTTAAAACAGGGAAATAAAAGCATTATAGTAACAATGGGGAAAAAAATAGCCAAGGTAAATGGAAAGAATGTTAAGTTAAGCACAGCGCCACAAAGAGTATATTACATAGAAAAAAAGAAATATTATAATATTCTTCCGGCGAGATTTGTGTTTGAAACATTTGGTTTTACATACACATGGCAGCAGAATAGCCAAAGTTGTTCCATTGTTGATAAGGTGACCACAACAGCAACACCGACAAAAAAGCCGAATGTAACCACGACCCCAGAAGCAACAAAAAAACCACAGAATACAGCTACAGAGACACCAAAAGCTCCAACAGAAACACCAACCATTGCACCGACAAAGACGCCAGAAAGCAAAACAGAAATGAAGGCTATGTGGATCTCTTATTTGGAGTTTGGAAGCAGTGCAAAAACAGAGACGCAATTCAGAAAAAAGATGACACAGATGTTTGACAATTGTGTTTCTTATGGAATGAATACTGTGATTGTACAGGTTCGTCCGTTTAGTGATGCAATGTATCGTTCAGATTATTTCCCTTGGTCAAAATATGCATCTGGCACACTAGGAAAAAATCCAGGATATGATCCATTAAAAATCATGGTAGATTTAGCACATAAAAAAGGTTTGAAAATTCAGGCATGGTTAAATCCGTATCGTATTACGACTGGTGTTACAAATGTTTCTGGTCTGCCATCTAATCATCCGGCTAAAAAATGGGCGAATAGTACCACAAGCAGTGTAAAAAGAAGAGTACTTAGTTATGAAGGAAATCTATATTATAATCCTTCTAGTTCACAGGTACGCACGCTTATCATAAATGGGGTAAAGGAAATTGTAAAAAATTATAATGTGGATGGTATTCACTTTGATGATTATTTTTATCCAAACTTAGGTTCTGCGTATAAGACAAATTTTGACGCAACAGAATATAATGCGTATGTTGCATCTTGTAAAGAAAAAGGGAAAACAGCAAATACCATTGTAAAATGGCGTCGTAATAATGTGAACACTTTAGTAAAAGGTGTGTATGCAGCTGTAAAAGAAATAAATCCTAAGGTAGAGTTCGGAATTAGTCCGGCAGGAAATATTGATAATCTATCTAGTTCTTCTGCTTATTATGTAGATATCAAAACTTGGATGTCGAAAAATAATTATGTGGATTATGTTTGCCCACAAATATATTGGAGCTTTAACAATTCTGTGTGTCCATACAAGGCAACAGTAAAACGTTGGGCGGACTTAAAAACAAGCATTTCGGTAGACTTGTATATTGGTTTAGCGGTATATCGTGCCGGAACAACAATTGAAAAAGAATGGAGTACTTCCAATACCGTTTTAAAACGTCAGGTAATCTATGGAAGAAGTGAAAAACGTGTATCTGGTTTCGCGTTTTATCGTTATGACTCTTTTCAGACAACTACAAGCAAAAACGAGATAAAAAATCTTTTACCAATATTAAAGTAGTTACATATGCAAATTTAAAATATAAAAATACATCATAATTATGTGAAGAAAATATTAAAAAAAAGTAAAAAATATTATGGGTTTATTAAAATGTGCTTGCAATTTTTTACGCTTTTTGATAATATTTAATTGTTCTGTTTCATATGTGTAGTTTTTGTTGCGAAAAAGGAAGGATAGAGCACAAAACTTCACAAAAAGGAAATAAGCACAAGAAGTATATTTAGGTTTTATAAAGGAGAAATGAGAAATGAAAAAGCAAAGCAAACTATCAAGAACAGTTGCTGCTGGTTTGGCATGTGCGTTGGTTCTTTCATCCAATCCAATTGATGCCTCTGCAGCAAAGGCGCCAAGCTGGGGAAAGACAGTAAAGACAATGACTGTAGGTAAGAAATATACATTTACAGTTAAGAATAAGCCAGCTGGTGGAAAAGTTTCTTTTAGCAGTTCGAAGAAAGCAGTGGCAACCGTAACAGCTAAAGGTGTTGTAACGGCAAAGAGTAAAGGAAAGACAGTTATAAAGGCCGTTGTAAAGAATAAAAAGAAGAAAACTGTTAAGACATTAAAGAAAACCGTTACAGTTAATGCAAAACGTGTAGTTGCTACAGCAAAACCAACCGCAACACCAACAACACCAACAACACCAACACCATCAACATCCACAACACCTGTTGTACCAACCGTTGTACCAGAAGTGACACCAACTATGGCACCAACCGCAACACCAATTACATCAAATAACGATAAGAATTGGGCATTGGTAATCGATGCAAATGATAAGACTTTGATTGCAGATGGTGGGGATAATACAGTATTAACCTTCAAGATGATTAATACAAAAACTCAGAAAGTAGATACATCAGCAAATGATATTACATTAGATGTATTTTCATCATTTGGTCAGCTTTCTAATACCTCTGTTACTATTAAGAATGGTACAGGTACACTTGTATTAAATTCAGAATTTTCAGCTAAGGAGTTAACAACAAAGGTTACAGCTGATATTTCCAGACAGTCTAACAATGGTACAGATTTAGTAGGAAAGGTTTCAGGTGAAACATTTATTACTTTTGAACCATTTAAGATATCAGAGGATAAATCACCAAAGCTTGTAAAAGCAGAATCAGATCAGGCAGACCGTGTGACAGTATTCTTTGACCGTGAAGTATCGATTGATGATTTTGTAGTAAAAAATGCTGCAACTGGTACATATAAAGTAGTAGATGGTAAACAGGTATTTATTGCAAACAGTGCAAATGCTCCTATTTTTACAATTTCCCAAAAAATAGGAAAAGATACTGCAAAATATCCTGTTGTTGGTTTGGCAACAGTAAAGAATGATGATGGAACAGTAGCAAATAAAAAAGCATTACAACTTTTGATTGCAGAAAGCAGTGCTTTAGATGATAACAACAGAGTGTATGTAAATTATACAAATAAACCATGTGGTATCAACACAAATACCTCTTTCATTTTGACAGATACAAAGAAGCCACAGTTTACTGCAATTGAATCTGTTGGTATGAAAAAAGTTAAAATTACATTTTCAGAAGCGATTCCTGCAACACAGAATACAGAAAAAGCGAAGTATACAATAAATGGTTCTATTTACAAAGATGGAGCAGTTACATATGGAACTTATAAGCCGGCTACTGCTGAAGATGATCGTGCTGTTGTTATGTTGACTTTAGGAAAAGATGACAAGGGATTACAGACTTATTTTAAAGCAGGTACAGCTAAGTTAGCAGTAACAAATGTAATTGATTATGCTGGTATTACAGATGTTGGTAGAAATGTAATTTCAAACCAGAGCAAAGATTTTACTGTAACAGAAGATGCTAATAGACCTGTTGCAAATATTACTGTAGAATCTCCAGAACAGTATAGAGTTAAGTTTACTGGTGATAAAACTGGAAAAGAGTGCCCTGTATTCTTTACAGAAGATAAGAATAAAACACAGATTGATGCAGTGGAATATTTCTCAAAAGCATTAAAGGTAAAAGTAGGAGATAAATACATCTCATTAATGGATACTGTAAATACATTTAATTCTAAAGTAGAGTTAGGAACAGAAGAAGGAAAGAAAGTAAAACCTACTTTAGAAGCAGGATTAAATAGTTTCTTAAAAGTAACACAGGTTAGCGATGGTGAATTTGTAATTGAGTTAACAGAGGACTGGACAAAGTTCTATACAACTTCTTTAACAAATCGTAATTACTACAACGATTTATATCAGTTTGAATTGCCAGAAGATACGGTTTATAATGATAATAATGGTTTGACAAATGATGCTGTTATTAAGCTTGATTTAAATACAACAGGTTCTCCTATGAATCAACAGGATGATGTAAGTCCACAAATTCAGGCTATTATGCAGACAGATGAAGATCAGTATTTTGCAGTACAGATGTCTGAGCCAGTTGCATTTTCTAAAGATGGTAAAGAAAGTAATAATATTACATTGGCAGAGACACAGTCACTTCAGGTTGCAAAGGCTGAGTTTAAGGGTAAAAAAGCAAATGGCGAGATTGTAACATTTGATGGTGCTGTATGTGGTTACTATGATACAGAAACAAAGAAGAAGACAGATACCTTATTACAGGTACAGGCTCTTTATAATGGAAAGACAATTCAAGAGTTAGTAGATGAAGGATATGCTACATCATGGACTGTTGCATTGACATATGTATACGATGATGTAAAGAATGCGGCTGAGACAAAGGTAGCAAGTTTTGAAGTACAGCCAACATCTGGTTTGTTCTCTATTGAGTATGTAAAAGGAACAACAGCAGCGGTAAATAAAACTGAAAATGATATTATTACAGTTAAGTTTACACAAGGTGTTTCAGAAACATCAGATGCATTAGATATTACAAGATGGAAGATTGATGGTTACAATTTCCCAGAAAATTCTAGAGTTGAAGTTCAGAAGGAAAGTGGAAATGAATATGTTGGATATCATGTTCTTGTATTTACAATTCCAGCTGGCACTATTCGTACAAAGAAGAGCCATGTAATAAACGTGGATAAGGGAATTAAATCTATTAAAGAAAATACTTTAATTGGAAGTTTTGAAAATCAGTTTGTTGCAGATGCAGACTAATCTTTGAATAGTAGGTATAATAATTAAGTAAGTGGGTTATTTCATAAAACAATACGGAAAAAAGCGTCGCAAGTAATTGCGGCGCTTTTTATACTAGTGTTTAGAGGATGTGTTTGTATATCTGACATTTTTTGAAGGGCACCCTATAAACGGTAGTTTCTTTTTAGGAATAAAAACGATAGCAGAATATTAATGAGTTTTTTTTCATTAAAAGCAAAGGGTGTTGTTCTTAGAACGAGATATGGTTATAATAAAAAGCATTAAAAGAAATTTGTAATGTTATAAGGTAGAAAGGGTGTTCCTACTTTGCTATTGCTGCGTTAAAACGAATTACAAATTTTCTTTACAATAAGAAAAATTATAGGAGGTACAATTATGTTAGATTGTTTAAAGAAAATAACATGGAAGAAAACGGGGATTTTTACAGCAGGTGTATATTTGGTACAGCAGGACTTAAGGTTTTGTCTAGCAGTGATGCAAAGAAATTTTATACAAATTGTACAGCTGCAATTTTAAGAGGTAAGGATTGTTTGATGAAGGTAGCATCTTCTGTTCAGGAAAATGCAGAAGATATTTATGCAGATGCAAAGATTATCAATGAAGAACGCGAGGCAGCAGCAGAATTTGAAGATGCATATGATGAAGAAAACGAAGAAGTGACAGAAGAAGAAACTACAGAGACAGAAGAAGCATAATTTGTGGAAAGATGGAAAAGGCGCCTGTGTAATATGGGGGTCTTTTTTCCTCTACAGAGGTATGGTGGATAAGGAATAAATGTAGTTATCGAACAAACAAAGAAAGGGGATTAATCCTTTGAAATTTCAAATTTTACATGAGGCAAAGAATCGAATGCGTATTCATTTGGCACAAAGGAAAATGTCTTATGCGCAGGCAGATATATTATTGTATTATTTGCAAAATTTAGAGAGTGTCAATTACGCAAAAGTATATGAAAGAACTGCAGATGCTACGATTTGTTTTACAGGAAATCGTCAGGAGATTATCACTGCAATACAAAAATTTTCCTATGAGAGATGTGTTGTACCAGAGGGTATAGTTGAAAATTTTGGAAGAGAAATGAATGCGCATTATCAAGAAAAACTTGTGGAAAAGGTTGTTACCAGATGCATGGGAAAAATGTTTCTTCCAGTTCCAATTCGAACAGGAATTGCTATAATTCGTTCTGTAAAATATATTTGGATTGGTGTCAAAACTTTATGGAAAAGGAAAATTGAAGTTCCCGTTTTGGATGCAACTGCAATTGGTGTTTCTATAGCAAGAGGTAATTTTGAAACAGCGGCATCTATTATGTGGCTTTTGGGCATTGGAGAATTGTTAGAGGAATGGACACATAAAAAATCAGTGGATGATTTGGCAAGAAGTATGTCTTTAAATGTGAAGAAAGTTTGGGTCAAACAGGAAGAACAGCAGGTTTTAGTTCCGGTTTCACAGATACAGGCAGATGATCTTGTTGTTGTACATATGGGAAAAGTCATTCCTTTTGATGGTGTAGTGGTAGAAGGAGAAGGTATGGTAAATCAAGTTTCTCTTACTGGCGAATCCATGCCTGTCAGAAAGGCAGAAGATGATATTGTATATGCTGGAACAGTTTTGGAAGAGGGAGAAATTACGCTTCGTGTTCGAAATGCAGGTGGATCTAGTCGATTTGAAAAGATTGTAAAAATGATCGAAGAGTCAGAAAAACTAAAATCCTCTATTGAGGGAAAAGCATCGCATTTGGCAGATAAATTGGTTCCATATAGTTTACTTGGTACCGGGCTTACCTACCTTTTTACAAGAAATGTAACGAAAGCATTAGCAATATTGATGGTTGATTTCTCTTGTGCATTAAAACTTGCAATGCCAATTTCTGTTCTTTCGGCTATTCGTGAGGCAAGTGCGCATCATATAACTGTAAAGGGTGGTAAATTTTTAGAGGCAGTGGCACAAGCAGATACCATTGTGCTGGATAAGACAGGTACATTGACAAAAGCGCAGCCAATGGTTGTAAAAGTGATACCGTTTGCTCAATACACAGAGGATGAATCTCTTCGTATTGCTGCCTGTTTAGAAGAACATTTTCCACATTCTATGGCAAATGCAGTAGTGACCGCTGCAAAGAAAAAGCAGTTAGAGCATGAAGAAATGCATTCTAAGGTACAATATGTAGTCGCACATGGTATTGCTAGTACCATAAAGGATAAACGAGTTGTTATTGGTAGTTATCATTTTATTTTTGAAGATGAAGGTTGTGTAATTCCAGAGGGAAAGGAAGAACTATTTGATTCTCTTCCAAAGGAATACTCTCACTTATATCTTGTAATAGAAGGAAAACTAGTTGCCGTTATTTGTGTGGAAGATCCACTGCGCGAAGAAGCAGCGGATGTAATACAAGCGTTGCGTGAGGCAGGCATTTCAAATATTGTTATGATGACAGGAGATAGCAAACATACTGCAAAGGCAATAGCAAAACGTGTTGGAGTGGATCAATATTATGCAGAAGTGTTACCAGAAGATAAAGCACATTTTGTAGAGGAAGAAAAGAAAAATGGTAATACTGTAATTATGGTCGGAGATGGAATTAACGATTCTCCGGCATTATCTGCGGCAGATGTAGGAATTGCAATTAGTGATGGAGCAGAAATTGCAAGAGAAATTGCGGATATAACCATTCAGGCAGATAATTTAAATCAATTGGTAATTTTAAAACGCTTAAGTAATGCTTTGATGAAACGTATTAAAAGCAATTATCGAAACATTGTTGGATTTAACGCAGGGCTTATTGCGTTAGGGGTAGCAGGTGTGATGGCACCGACGACAACTGCAATGTTGCATAACTCATCCACACTTATCATTTCGCTAAAAAATATGAGCAATTTGTTAACGGATATATAGAAGATAGTGTTATGAGCAAGTAGCAGAGCGAATTGCGAATATCCGTTTGACAAAGGAGTACATTTTATTACATCTGAAAAAAAATCGTCAATAGAATACTTGATTCTTTCACGATATTTCGGTATGATAAAAAAGAAGTTAGTTAAGACTAACAACCTTTTAACAGAGTATACTACATAAGATTGGGTAGAATCTCAAAACACCCGAAGTATTGGAGGAATAAAATGAGCGTAGTAATTATTGGCGGACATGACCGTATGGTATGTCAATATAAAAAAATATGTAAGCAGCATAATTGTAAGGCAAAAGTATTTACACAAATGAGCGGAAATTTGAGTAGTCAAATTGGAAGTCCGGATTTGGTTGTTTTATTTACGAATACGGTTTCTCATAAAATGGTTCGCTGTGCGGTTGCAGAAGCTGCTAAGTGTAATGCAGATGTAGTAAGATGCCATACAAGCAGTGGAAATGCACTCACTGCAATTTTAGAAAAGGCATATGCATAAAAATTGAAAAACATAGAATTCCCCTTGCGCAGATATGGCGAAAAACCAAAACTGCTTGAGGGGAATTTTTTGCTCTATATTGAAAGAAAAAGCAAAAAGTGCTATGATAAAAAGTTGTAGATGAGCAAAAATTCTCTGAGTGAGACAATGAATAAAGATAGGAGTTTTGTTTGTGAAAAAATTACTGGTCTATTTGAAAAATTACAAAAAAGAGAGTCTTTTAGGCCCTTTTTTTAAATTGGTGGAAGTTGTATTTGAATTAATGGTTCCAATTGTTATGGCGTCTTTGATTGACAAGGGTATTGGAATGCAGAATTGTGAATATATCCTAAAAATGTTTGCGGTTTTGATCCTGTTTGGTGTGTGTGGATTGGCAGCATCCATTAGCGCACAGTATTTTGCGGCAAAGGCGGCAACTGGATTTGCAAAAGAAGTAAAACATGCATTATTTGAGCATATTCAAACATTATCTTTTGCTGAAATGGATAAACTTGGAGTTTCAAGTTTGATTACAAGAATGACAAGTGATATGAATCAGGTGCAAACAGGCGTTAATATAACATTGCGTTTGCTTTTACGTTCTCCATTTGTGGTATTTGGCGCAATGATCATGGCATTTACAATTGATGTGCAGGCAGCGTTGATCTTTGTAGTTACGATTCCGGTTTTATTCATTGTAATATTTGGGATTATGTTATTTTGTATTCCAAAATATCGTAAAGTACAGGAAAAATTAGATCGTGTATTGTCTACTACTAGAGAAAATCTAGAGGGAACAAGGGTAATTCGTGCGTTTTGTAAAGAAGAGGAAGAAATAAAAATATTTGGTCTATATAATGAAGATTTGACGAATATACAAAAAAAGGTAGGTTGTATTTCTGCGCTGATGAATCCGGTTACGTATATTATTATTAATATAGCCATTGCTATTTTAATTTGGAATGGTGCAATACGTGTAGCAGCAGGCGTATTGACACAGGGAGCCGTTGTAGCACTTTATAATTATATGTCACAGATTTTGGTAGAGTTAATTAAACTTGCTAATTTGATTATCAGTATAACGAAAACAATTGCATGTGGAAATCGTATTCAAAGTGTTTTTGAAACCAGTTCTGATATGGAAGAAGGAAGGGAAACGGCTGGAAAAAGTAAAAATGAAAGCATGGTAGAGTTCCGAAATGTGAGTATGCAGTATCAGGGTGGTGGAGAAGCTGCGTTGGAAAATATTTCTTTTGCAGCAAAACCCGGACAGGTAATTGGTATTATTGGTGGAACTGGTTCTGGTAAATCTTCTCTGGTAAATTTAATCCCTCGTTTTTACGAAGCTACAGAGGGGGAAGTTTTGGTAGATGGTGAAAATGTAAAATCCTATACTTATGCAGCGCTTCGTACAAAGGTATCTACTTGTTTGCAAAAGGCAGTACTATTTCATGGTACCATTCGCGAAAATTTGCTTTGGGGAAAGAAGGATGCTACAGATGCGGAATTGTGGGAAGCTCTTTCTATTGCACAGGCAAAAGATGTGGTAGAATCAAAAGATGGCGGATTGGATTATATGATTGAACAGGGCGGAAAAAATCTATCCGGAGGACAAAAACAGCGCCTTACTATAGCTAGAGCATTGGTACAGGATGCAGATGTATTGATTTTAGATGATAGTTCTTCTGCGCTTGATTATGCAACCGATGCAGCATTGCGAATTGCATTAGCAAAAATGGAAAAGAAAATGACCATATTTATGGTATCACAGAGAACCTCTTCCATACAGCATGCGGACTGCATTTTAGTTTTAGAAGACGGAAAGCTAGTTGGTAAGGGAAAACATGAAGAATTATTAGAAAGTTGTGATGTATATAAAGAAATTTATTATTCGCAGTTTAAAAAGGAGGCGATGGAAAATGGAAAATAAAAAGAATACTTCAAAAGCTACAATTCAAAAGGTACTTACGTATATCAAACAGTATCGTATTTTGCTTTTTTGTTCTATTTTACTTGCTTTTTTAAGTGTACTCCTGACCTTGTATATTCCAGTTGTTGTAGGAAATGCGATTGACAAAATTGTAGGTCCGGGGAAGGTGGACCAAACAATCCTTCCCTTATTGATACGCATTGTCGTTGTTGCCTTTCTTACCGCATTTTTTCAATGGATGATGAACACAATAAATAATAAAATAACGTATCAGGTTGTGCAGGATATTCGAAATGAGGCTTTTGAAAAAATACAAAATATACCTTTAAAGTATATAGATGCACAGTCTCATGGAGATATTGTAAGCCGGGTAATAGCAGATGTAGACCAATTTGCAGATGGACTTTTGATGGGATTTACACAACTGTTTACAGGAGTTGTGACGATTTTAGCAACCTTACTTTTTATGTTTTCTATCAATATTTGGATTGCTTTTGTAGTGGTATTGTTAACCCCATTATCCCTTTTTGTAGCACGTTTTATTTCTGGGAAAACTTATCATTTGTTTTTAAAACAATCAGAGACAAGAGGGGAACAAACTTCATTGGTGGAAGAATTAGTTGGAAACCAGCAGGTTGTAAAAGCGTATCATCATGAAAAGGAAGCTATGGAACAATTTGATGAAATTAATGAACGTTTGGCAGAATGTTCGTTGCAGGCGACATTCTTTTCCTCTCTTACCAATCCAGTGACTCGATTTTTAAATAGTGTAGTTTATGCTGGAGTTGGTTTGACGGGAGCGTATTTTGCTATTGGTGGTATGTTGACAGTTGGTGAATTATCTTGCTTTTTGAGTTACGCAAATCAATATACAAAGCCTTTTAATGAGATTTCAGGAGTAATTACGGAATTACAAAATGCATTGGCATGTGCAGCGCGCGTATTTGCTTTGATTGAGGAAGAACCGGAAAGAGAAACAGAGGTAACTTGCAGATTGCAAAATGCAACCGGAAAAGTTGACCTAGAACATGTATCTTTCTCTTATGTTCCAGAAAAAAAATTAATACAGGATTTTAACTTATCTGTAAAGCCTGGACAAAGAATTGCAATTGTAGGACCGACTGGCTGTGGAAAAACGACGATGATCAATTTGTTGATGCGTTTCTATGATGTGGATCAAGGAAGTATTAAAATTGATGGAGTGGATATCAGAGATATTTCTAGAAAAGATTTGCGAAGCAATTTTGGTATGGTATTACAGGAAACCTGGCTAAAAACAGGCACGATATTGGAAAATATATCTATGGGGAAACCGAATGCTACAAGAGAAGAAATTATACAGGCAGCTAAGGATTCTCATGCACATAATTTTATAAAAAGACTTCCAAATGGGTATGATACAGTTATTGGAGAAAGTGGTGCTTCGCTTTCACAAGGACAAAAACAGTTACTTTGTATTGCGCGGGTTATGCTTTGTCTACCACCAATTTTGATATTGGATGAGGCAACTTCTTCTATAGATACCCGTACAGAGGTAAAAATTCAGGAGGCATTTAGTCACATGATGCAGGGAAGGACTAGTTTTATTGTTGCGCATCGTTTATCTACCATTCGTGAAGCAGACGTGATTTTAGTTATGAAAGATGGTAATATTATAGAACAGGGAAATCATGATACATTGCTTGCGCAAAATGGATTTTATGCAAACCTTTATAATAGTCAGTTTGCGACAACAGAATCATAAAAGGGAGGCAATTTGAAAATGAAAACAGGTATTATGTTTGATATGGATGGAACCTTATGGGATTCAACAAAAGAAATATGTTATATATGGAATGAAGTGTTAAAGGAATACGGAGTAGAATTGAGCATGGAACATTTACAAAGTCTTATGGGAAAGACGATGGATGTGATTGCAGAAAATGTTATGCCGGAGAAAACAGTAGAAGAGAGAAAAGAAATATTTGATCGTTGTTTACAAGTTGAAAATGTTTATTTAGAACAGCATGGAGGTGTTTTATATCCGGATTTAGAAAAAACACTCAAGCAATTAAAGGAAAAATATCCTTTGTATATCGTAAGCAATTGTCAAAGCGGCTATATAGAAGCATTTTTGAAATTCTATAAATTTGAAAAATATTTTGATGATTTTGAATGTTTTGGAAATACTGGGAAAGGAAAAGCATATAATCAAAAACTTGTTGCAAAACGAAATCGATTAGACCATGTGATCTATGTGGGCGATATTCAGGGTGATTATGAGGCAACAATGGAAGCAGGGTTTGAGTTTATTCATGCGGCATATGGATTTGGTACGGTAGATGCAGATGTAAAACGAATCAATACTTTTGCAGAATTACCGGAAAAAATAGCAGAATAAATAAAATAGGAATAATGCTAGTTTTTCAATCTGCTTGTAAAAAAAGTATTTGAAAAATTATATTTTTAGTGCTAAAATAGATAGGCTGACTTAGAAAGGGTTTTCCGTATGTGCGGGAATACCCTTTCTTCTTCATATAAAAATAAGTGACTATTCAGAGGGACATTTGTAAAATGGCTAAGAAATTTTGTTATTAGTTAAAAATATCACAGACGCACCCTTGAAACAGTTGCAAAAATAAAAAAGGAGATGGAATACATGATAAAACAATTGACTGGATGTTTACGAGAATATAAACATTCTGCGGTTATTACACCGATTTTTATTATCTTTGAAGTAGTTCTTGAGTGCATAATTCCGTTGATTATTGCAAATCTTGTCAATGAAATTCAAAGTGGATGTGGATTGGACGTAATTGGAAAATATGGAGTTATATTGGTGATAATGGCTTGTCTTTCTCTTTTGTTTGGAGGTTTGGCAGGAAAGACAGCTTCTACAGCATCCTGTGGTTTGGCGAAGAACCTAAGAAAAGATATGTTTTATAAGGTACAGGAGTTTTCGTTTGAAAATATTGATCGTTTTTCTACTTCTTCATTGGTGACTAGAATGACGACGGATGTTATGAATGTGCAGATGGCATTTATGATGACGATTCGTCTTGCGGTTCGAGCTCCGCTTATGTTTCTATTTGCTATCATAATGGCATTTATTATGGGGGGAAAACTTGCTACTATTTTTGTTGCAGTTGTTCCAATTCTTATTTTGGTATTGGGATTTGTATTAAAGATAACAATGCCATTATTTCGGGCAGTATTTAAAAAATATGATAAATTAAACAATTCTATTCAAGAAAATGTAAAATCAATGCGAGTAGTAAAATCTTTTGTTCGTGAAGATTATGAAAAACAAAAATTTCAGGTTGCAGCAGAGGACGTATGCAAAGATTTTACAAAAGCAGAGAGAATTTTAGCGATAAATGCGCCTGTTATGCAATTTTGTCTATATGTGGTTATGTTATTTGTAATGTATTTTGGTGCATATTTTATTATTTCCACAAAAGGGGCAACAGTTAATGTAGGGCAATTGTCTTCTTTACTTACTTATGGATTTCAAATTTTAATGAGCCTTATGATGGTATCTATGGTTTTTGTTATGGTAACAATGTCAATGGAGTCAGCGAAACGTATTGTTGAAGTACTGGAGGATGAAAGTACAATTAAAAATCCGGAAAATCCTTTGATGCAAGTTAAGGATGGCTCTATTGATTTTGAAGGTGTTAATTTCAAGTATGCAAAGACGGCTCATAAAAATGCCTTATCGAACATTGATCTTCATATCAAGTCTGGAGAAACTATCGGAATTATTGGAGGAACAGGTTCTTCTAAGTCTTCCCTGATTCAGCTTATTTCTCGTTTGTATGATGTAACGGAAGGTGTAGTTAAAGTTGGTGGAGAAAATGTAAAAGCATATGATCTTGATACATTGCGTAATCAAGTTGCAGTTGTATTACAGAAAAATGTATTATTTTCTGGCACGATTAAAGACAATTTGCGTTGGGGAAATAAAGAGGCAACAGACGAAGAAATGATAGAGGCATGCAAGCTTGCACAAGCAGATGAATTTATTCAAAGATTCCCAGATAAGTATGATACATACATTGAGCAAGGTGGAGCGAATGTATCAGGAGGACAAAAGCAGCGTTTGTGTATTGCCCGCGCTTTGTTGAAAAAACCCAAAGTAATTATTTTGGACGATTCGACCAGTGCAGTAGATACGAAGACAGATGCATTGATTCGGCAGGCTTTTGCACAATTTATTCCAGAGACAACAAAAATAATTATTGCACAGCGAATTTCATCTGTGCAGGATTCGAATCGTATTGTTGTTATGGATGGGGGTACCATTAATGGAATTGGTACACATGAGGAACTATTAAAAACAAATGAAATATATCGTGAAGTATTTATGTCACAAAATAAGGCAGGTGAAGAAGATGAATAAAAGAAACGGAAAACAGGGTGTAGTGAAAAAAGGTACGTTGCCACGCTTGATAAAAACATTATTTGAATTTTATCCTGTTATGATGCCGGTTGTATTGATTTGCATTGTTTTTAGTGCAGTGGTTTCTTCTATACCAAGTGTTTTTATGCAACAGGTTGTTTCTTTGATAGATCAGACATATAAGACAGGAGATTGGAATGGAGTATCTGGAAGGATTATTCATCTTGTAACAATCTTGGGTATATTTTATATATTATCTTTAATTGCATGCTTTGTCTATAATCAGATGATGGCAGTGATTACGCAAGGTTCTTTGATGAAGATGCGTGAAAAAATGTTTAATGGTATGCAGGATTTACCAATTAAATATTTTGATGTGAATAATCATGGAGATATTATGAGTTATTACACAAATGATATTGACACGCTTCGTCAGATGATTTCACAGAGTATACCACAGTTGATCAATGCGGTGGTGGTCGTTTGTACTACATTCTTTTTGATGTTATATTTTAGTTTCTGGATGGCAGCGGTAGTTGTTGTGGGTGTTATTATTATGACGGTTGTCACAAAAAAGATAGGTGGAGCTTCTGCAAAATACTTTGTCAGACAGCAAAATGCAGTAGGAAAAGTGGAAGGTTATATTGAAGAGATTATGAATGGCGAAAAAGTTGTAAAAGTTTTTTGTCACGAAGAAGAAACAGAAAAAGCATTTGATTCTATCAATGAAAAGCTGTTTCAAGATGCAGAGGCGGCCAATAGTTTTTCTAATATGCTTATGCCTATTTTGAATAATATAGGAAATATTCTTTATGTTTTAGTGGCAGCAGTAGGTGGTCTGCTTATTTATTTAAAAGTGCCGAATATAGGTATTTCAGGTTTGGCAATGGGCGTAAGCATTGTTGTTCCATTTTTAAATATGACAAAACAATTTTCCGGTAATGTCAGTCAGGTATCTCAGCAGGTAAATTCTGTTGTTATGGCGCTTGCAGGTGCGGATCGTATTTTTAATCTGGCTGATCAGAAACCGGAAGTAGATGAGGGATATGTTACATTAGTAAATGCAAAAGAAGAAAATGGATCTATTGTAGAATGTAAAGAACATACTGGAATGTGGGCTTGGAAACATCCACATGCGGCAGATGGAACGGTTACGTATACAAAATTAACCGGGGATGTTCGTTTGTTCGATGTAGATTTTGGTTATACAGAAAAAAAATTGGTATTGCATAATATTGATGTATATGCAAAACCTGGACAAAAAGTTGCTTTTGTTGGTTCAACTGGTGCAGGAAAAACAACAATCACAAATTTGATTAATCGATTTTATGATATTGCAGATGGAAAAATTCGTTATGATGGTATTAATATCAATAAGATTAAAAAAGCAGATTTACGTCGCTCTCTTGGAATTGTTTTGCAGGAGACAAATTTGTTTACTGGTTCTGTGATGGATAATATTCGATATGGTAAACTAGATGCAACGGATGAAGAATGTATAGCGGCAGCAAAATTAGCTGGGGCAGACGATTTTATTGATCGATTGCCAGAAGGATATGATACAATGCTTTCTGGAAATGGTGCAAATCTTTCACAAGGACAGAGACAATTGATTGCAATTGCCCGTGCGGCGGTGGCAGATCCTCCGGTTATGATATTGGATGAAGCAACTTCTTCTATTGATACTCGTACGGAGGCTATTGTACAAAGGGGAATGGATTCTCTAATGAAAGGAAGAACCGTTTTTGTAATTGCCCATCGTTTATCCACGGTAAAAAATTCTGATGTGATTATGGTACTGGAGCAGGGAAGAATTATTGAGCGTGGAAGTCATGATGATCTCATTGCACAAAAAGGAAAATATTATCAGTTATATACTGGCGCATTTGAATTAGAATAATTGAAAAGCGTGAAACATGAAAAAGTGGATGATGAAATTGTTTTTAAAGGTAAAACGATTTCATCATCCACTTTTTTCTTGACAAGCATTAAAATGGTGTGTAGTATAAAAGAAGTATGTGTAAATAGACAGTTATCCTATAAGCAATAGGAAGAAACAAGTTAAAATCACATTTTGTAATTGTGAAAAGGTTCGTTTTCATGATTCTGATTATTGTATATTGTATAAAGGAGAAGTTGGAAACAAATCTCTCTATACTATAGAAGAATAGAAAAAGAAAGGCTTAGGTGTTAAGTAATGAAAAAAGTTGTAAAATTCGGTGGAAGTTCGTTAGCAAGTGCAGAACAGTTTAAGAAAGTTGGAGATATTATCCGTGCAGATGAAAGCAGAAAGTTTGTTGTACCATCTGCTCCTGGAAAACGTTTTCCAGAGGATATCAAAGTTACAGATATGTTATATGGATGCTATGCATTGGCTGAGGCTGGTAAGAATTTTACGAAGGAATTAAAGGCCATTAAGACAAGATATGAAGAAATTATCAAAGGATTGGGCTTAAAGCTATCATTAGATGAAGAATTTAAGGTGGTAGAAAAGAATTTTAAAGAAAAAGCCGGTTCTGATTATGCTGCTTCCCGTGGTGAATATTTAAATGGTATTGTTATGGCTGATTATTTAGGTTATAACTTTATTGATTCTGCTGAGGTTATTTTCTTTGATGAAGAAGGTACATTTGATGCAGATAAGACACACAAAGTGTTAAGTGAACGTTTAGCAAAAGAAAATCGTGCAGTAATTCCAGGATTTTATGGTGCAAATCCAGATGGATCGGTTCGTACATTTTCAAGAGGTGGTTCTGATGTAACAGGTTCTATTGTTGCAAAGGCTGCAAAAGCAGATTTGTATGAAAACTGGACAGACGTTTCTGGTTTCCTTGTTGCAGATCCAAGAATTATCAAGCATCCAAAGGTAATTAAAGTGATCACTTACAAGGAGCTTCGTGAGTTGGCATATATGGGAGCTTCTGTATTACACGAAGATGCAATCTTCCCAGTAAGACAGGCAGGAATTCCAATTAATATCCGTAATACAAATGCACCAGAAGATCCAGGAACAATGATCGTAAAGAGCACATGTCATACACCAGAATATGTAATTACAGGTATTGCTGGTACAAAGGGATTTGTTGCTGTAAATATTGAAAAAGATATGATGAATTCAGAAATTGGTTTTGGTCGTAAAGTATTAAGTGTATTTGAAAAGAATGGTGTATCTTTTGAACATATGCCATCTGGAATTGATACTATGACAATTTTTGTGGATCAGGAACAATTTGAAGGAAAAGAGCAACGCATTTTAGCGGGCATTGATCGTGAGGTAGAACCAGATTCTGTTGATTTAGAAAGTGACTTAGCCTTGATTGCTGTTGTTGGACGCGGTATGAAGGCAACAAGAGGTACTGCAGGACGTATCTTCTCTGCATTAGCGTATGCAAAAGTAAATGTAAAGATGATTGACCAGGGTTCTAGTGAGTTAAATATTATTATTGGTGTAAGTAATTGCGATTTTAAAGCAGCAATCAAGGCAATTTATGATGCGTTTGTGCAAGAATAAAAGTTTTCAGGTAGGTAGTGTTGCTGTATAGGATTAGGTGACAAAGCATATTGTGAATATTCTTGATTGGTAAATTTATAAAATAGGTTAGAAAGGAGTTTCTTAGCGGGAGACTCCTTTCTGTTATTTCAAATTTGATACCATTTGAATATTTGCGTTTTGTGCGAGTTGCTATTCTTACTTGTTAAATGATATAAGGCAGTTTAGAAAAGAGAAAGACATTTGTAAAAGATAATCAGCGGTATGTGTGACGAAAATGGCTTTGGAGAATTAAAGATGGAGGGAAAATAATATGGAATGGACTCGACCAAATTATTACGACGAATTTCAATGTATTGCGGACGCCTGTCCGGATACTTGTTGTGCGGGCTGGCAAATAATGATAGATGAAGAAAGTTTGAAACATTACCAAAAAACAACAGGTGGATTTGGGAATCGTTTGACAAATGAGATTGATTGGAAAGAAAAATCCTTTTGTCAATACAATGGGAATTGTGCATTTCTAAATGAAATGGGTTTGTGCGATATCTATAGCGAATTGGGAAAAGAGGCATTATGTGAAACTTGTAAAAAATATCCAAGATATATCGAAGAATTTGAAGGAGTAAGAGAGGAGTTTCTCTGTATTTCCTGCCCGGTTGTGGCGGATATGCTTCTTGGAAGAAAAGAAAAGGTAAGTTTAAAGATAACAGAAACAGAGGAAGAGGAAGAATGTTATGAGGATTTTGACTTCTTTTTGTTTACAAAATTACAGGATAGCAGAGAATATTTATTGAAAATGTTACAGGAGCGAGAGCATAATATAGAAACAAGAATGGCTTGCCTTGTTGCATTCGGTCATGACATGCAAAGGCGTTTACGGATGGATGCTGTTTTTCAAATGGATTCTTTGCTTGAAAAATATACAGATACAGACAGTATGCATTTTTTTGAAGAAAAGAGAAAAATCTTTCAGAAGGAATGGAAGGAAAGATATGCATTATCACAAAATGTATTTGCGTTGCTACAATCTCTGGAAATTCGTCGTTTAGAATGGAAAAAATGGTTGGAAAAGTGTCATACTGTATTACATAAAGAAAAATATACTACATACATGGAGATGCGAAAGCAATATGAGGCAAAGAGTGTAGAATGGGAAGATTCCCAGTATAATACTGCATTATATCAGGAGCAGTTAACCATCTATTTTCTTTTGCATTATTATTGTGGAGCAGTATATGACGATGCTATTTTGTCAAAAACGAAGTTGGCGGTTATTTCTGCTTTTGTAATTGAAGAAATGCTATTTGCAAAATGGATTATTAGTAAAACAAGAAATAAAAAAGCAGACTGGATTGCGATCACATACCAATTTGCGAGAGAAATTGAGCATTCAGATGAAAATCTTGAAAAGATAGAGAAGACCCTCACAAGTAGTGTGAAATTTAAAGCGCAATCAATCATAAAGGCTATTTGTACCAAATAAGATAGGAAAAAGTGTTATTATTTTCTATAAGAAGAAGTGGAAATTCGAAAAGGTAAGTACTGTACAATTTGGATTCCTAAAAAAAGGGTAAAATCGTAGTAAAAAAAGAAAAAAGAACAGAATTGTACAAGAATAGGTCAGATATGTGCTTGAAATAGTGTCGTAGATATTGTATAAATAGATTGTTGAGTTTGTTACGTGAAAAGCGATAGACAAATTTAGCAGAATTGTTAGAATGATAACAAAAAGTTAAAAGAAGTACTAGCATAATTAGTACTTATAGTGTATAATGTTAGAGATTAAGCCGATTTTGAGATGTAAAGTCCGTATGGATTTTCCAAATAAGCAGGCACATAAGAAAGGAGCACATTTAATGTCAAATTTAGCAGAAGTAGTAAAGAAACAGTTTGGTAGATCAATCGCAGAATGTACCAACGAAGAAGTTTATGTTAGTTTATTAAGCCTTACAAAGGATGCACTTAAGAACAAGGGGTATAACGAAGGAAAGAAGAAAATTTATTATATTTCAGCAGAATTCTTAATTGGTAAATTGTTATCTAACAATTTGATCAATCTTGGAATTTATGATGAAATTAGTAAAGAACTTGCAGAAAATGGAAAGAACATTGCAGAGATTGAAGAAGTTGAAATGGAGCCATCACTTGGTAACGGTGGTTTAGGAAGACTTGCTGCATGTTTTATTGACTCAATTGCTACACTTGGCATGAATGGTGCTGGTGTTTCATTGAACTATCACTTAGGTTTATTTAAGCAGGTATTTGAAAATAAATTACAGAAAGAAACTCCAAATCCATGGATCACAGACAACTGCTGGTCTACAAAGGTACCAGAAAGATCTTACACAGTACCTTTCAAGGGATTTGAATTAAAGTCTACTTTATATGATATTGATGTAAGTGGATATGATAGCAAATCTATCAAGTTACACTTATTTGATGTAGATACAGTAGATGAGAATTTAGTACAGGGTGACGGTATCAGCTTTGATCAGCATGATATTGCTAAGAACCTTACATTATTCATCTATCCTGATGATAGTACAAGAGAAGGTCAGCTTCTTCGTATTTATCAGCAGTACTTCATGGTTTCAAACGGTGCACAGTTAGCAATCGATGAAGCAAAAGAAAGAGGAATGAAGGATTTGCGTGAATTAGCAGATTACGTAACAATTCAGATCAATGATACACATCCAAGTATGGTAATTCCTGAATTAATCCGTTTAATGACAGCAGATGGTCTTTCAACAGATGAAGCAGTTGAAGTTGTAAAGAAGGTATGTGCATATACAAACCATACAATTTTGGCAGAAGCTCTTGAAAAATGGCCAATTGATTACTTAGAAGAAGTTGTACCACACTTATTACCAATCATCAGAGATTTAGATGCTCGTGTAAAGGCACAGTACAGCGATCCATCTGTAGCAATTATTGATAACACAAACAGAGTACATATGGCTCATATGGATATTCATTTTTCTTACAGTGTAAACGGTGTTGCTGCTGACCATACACGTATTTTGGAAGAAAGCGAATTAAATAACTTCTACAAGATTTATCCAGAGAAGTTTAACAATAAGACAAACGGTATTACATTCCGTAGATGGTTAATGCATTGTAACCATGAATTAACTGATTTTATCACATCTAAAATCGGTGATGGATTTAAGAAGAATGCAGACGAATTAGAAAAGTTATTACAGTTTGTTGATGACGATGCAACATTAGAAGAATTATTAAACATTAAGAAGAGTGCTAAGAAGAGATTACAGGCATTTATTAAGTCAAATGTTAATCAGGATTTAGATGATGAAGCTATCTATGATATCCAGATTAAGCGTTTACATGAGTATAAACGTCAGCAGTTAAATGTTTTATACATTATTCATAAGTATTTAGAAATCAAAGAAGGAAAGAAACCTGCAACACCAATCAACTTTATTTTTGGTGCAAAGGCAGCTCCTGCTTACATTATCGCAAAAGATATTATCCATACAATTATCTGCTTACAGGAATTGATCAACAATGATCCAGAGGTAAGCCCATACATGAAGGTTGTTATGGTTGAAAACTACAATGTTACTGCAGCAGAGAAGTTATTCCCAGCATGTGATATTTCTGAGCAGATTTCACTTGCATCTAAGGAAGCTTCTGGAACAGGTAACATGAAGTTTATGTTAAATGGTGCAGTTACTTTAGGTACAGACGATGGAGCAAACGTAGAAATTCATGGACTTGTTGGAGACGAAAACATCTATATCTTTGGTGAGTCTTCTGACCAGGTTATTGAACATTACGCAAAGGCTGATTATTGCTCATTTGATTACATCAAGAAAGATCCAGAAATCGCTAGATGTGTAGGATTCTTATTAAGCCCTGAAATGTTAAGCGTTGGTCACTATGATCACCTTGCTAGACTTCATAAGGAATTAGTTACTAAGGACTGGTTCATGACATTACTTGACTTCAAGGATTATGTTAGAGTAAAAGATCAAGCATTTGCTGATTACGCAGATCGTAAGACATGGGCTAAGAAGATGTTAGTAAACATTGCAAAAGCTGGATTCTTCTCATCTGATAGAACAATTAAACAGTACAATGATGATATTTGGAAATTAAATGACTAATTATACGTCATAGATGTTTGTGATAAAATAGAGAACAACATAGGTTTGTGTTTGTTTCAGCCATTAGTATTTTTGCTGATGGCTGGCAGATACAGCTGTATGTTGTTCTTTTTTGCACTTTGTCAAGCGTGGGGGTAACCCAATTTCATAGTGTAGCAATAACAGTTGTATGTTATTACTACATTTCGGCTTTAAGAACAGGTTAACCGTATTTGTAATAGTATATGTGTGATATCAAGTTGCACTTTGAGGAGATGTCGGGAAGAGTTAAAGGAGAGGCAATTCGTAAAATTTGAAGAAGGATTATGATATATGGGTAAAATTCCTAATTTTTGTGGAGAATATACTTTTGCAGATATAAAAATAAATGTAAAAAAGTAAAGTACGTCTTTATGGCTTTAAAATAAGGAAAACAGGGAATAAAACCTATGGAAAAAGTGGAAAATGAAATAACTTTTCAAAAAAATTATAATAAATGCTTGAATTATCCATAAAATTCAGTTAAAATTTTTAAGAAGGTAATAGATAGAAATATCTAGATATGAAAAAAGAAATAACATGCCAAATTTACTTCTTTTTTTATAAGATTTATTATGCAGAGGTTTGCACTCTGTTTGATAAAATGTTATCTTACAATATTTTTAGGAGGGTAAAATACCATGTCATATGTTGATGAAGTGATTGATTTAGTAATCAAAAAGAATCCTAGTGAACCAGAATTTCACCAGGCAGTAAGAGAAGTATTGGAATCTTTAAGACCAGTAATTGATGCCAACGAAGCCTTATATCGTAAAGAGGCTTTGTTAGAGCGTATTGTTGAGCCAGACCGTCAGTTCAAGTTCAGAGTACCTTGGGTTGATGATAAGGGACAGGTTCAGGTAAATACAGGTTATCGTGTTCAGTTTAATAACAGCATTGGACCATACAAGGGTGGGTTACGTTTACATCCATCTGTAAATGTTGGTATTATCAAATTCTTAGGTTTCGAGCAAATCTTCAAAAATTCTTTAACTGGACTTCCAATTGGTGGAGGTAAAGGTGGTTCCGATTTTGATCCTAAAGGAAAATCAGATAGAGAAGTTATGGCATTCTGCCAGAGCTTTATGACAGAGCTTTGTAAATATATCGGAGCAGATACAGACGTTCCTGCTGGAGATATTGGAACAGGTGCTAGAGAAATCGGATATATGTTCGGTCAGTACAAGAAGATTAAGAGCGTATATGAAGGTGTTCTTACAGGTAAGGGATTATCTTATGGTGGTTCTCTTGCAAGAACAGAAGCTACAGGATATGGATTATTATATTTAACAGAGGAAATGTTAAAGTGCAACGGTAAAGATATTGCTGGAAAGACAGTTGTAGTTTCTGGTGCTGGAAATGTTGCAATTTATGCAATCCAGAAGGCTCATCAGTTAGGAGCTAAGGTTGTAACATGTTCTGATTCTACAGGTTGGATTTATGATCCAGAAGGTATTGATGTAGATCTTCTTAAAGAAGTAAAAGAAGTAAAACGTGCAAGATTAACAGAGTATGCTGCTGCTCGTAAGAGTGCTGAATACCATGAAGGTAAGGGTGTATGGACAGTAAAATGTGATATTGCACTTCCTTGCGCAACACAGAACGAGTTAGACCTTGATGATGCAAAAGCTTTAGTTGCAAACGGATGCTTTGCAGTTGCAGAAGGTGCAAACATGCCTACTACATTAGAAGCTACAAAATACTTCCAGGACAACAAAGTATTATTCTGCCCTGGTAAAGCTGCAAATGCCGGTGGTGTTGCAACATCTGCGTTAGAAATGTCTCAGAACAGTGAAAGATTAAGTTGGACATTTGAAGAAGTAGATGCTAAGCTTAAAAATATCATGGTTAATATCTTCCACAACTTAGATGACGCTGCTAAGCGTTATGGAAAAGATGGCGATTATGTTGCAGGTGCAAACATTGCCGGATTTGAAAAGGTTGCAGATGCTATGTTAGCCCAAGGTGTTTGCTAATAAAAAAATTATATCGTATTCTAAAAAAAGCGCTGAAACTAATGGTTTCGGCGTTTTTTTGATATGTTCAGAAAACTCAGAAAACTTATGTTAATAGGTAGTATTTTGAGGTCGTTAGTTACAAGTGTGACACACCCAAAAATACAAAAAGTCATATGGATATAAGAGTAATAGCTACATTATTAATAATTTATAGACTATTTTAAAGAAATACATTTTTTTGCCATTAAAACATGTATAGATAGGCATAGTGGGGTCAGTATGCTTGAAATCAGGGGGAAAAAATTTATCTACTAAGGTATCTTTGTTAAATTCTTGACCTTTTTGGGTGAAAGTGCTATCATAATGTATGGTACAGCGTTTTGTTGTAACAAAATCAAAAGATATATGGAGTGTAATTGTTTCCAATTAGAAACAGTTATGAAGGATATGTTGCAAAAGAGTACATATTCGGATATATGAGAAAAAAATAGAATACGAGGTGCAAAAAATGAGTAATTTTGACAATTTATTAGCAAAGGTTTCACAGTGTAGCCGTAAAAAGGTAGCAGTAGCAGTAGCACAGGATTCAGAAGTGTTACAGGCTGTTCGTGAAGCAAAGGAAAAAAATATTGCAGATGCAATTCTTGTTGGTGACGAAGCAAAGATGAAAGAAATTGCTGATTCTTTAAAAATTGATTTATCTCAATTTGAGATTATCAATGAGCCAGATACAATTGAGGCATCATTAAAGGCTGTAAAGCTTGTACATGATGGAAAAGCTGACATGTATATGAAGGGACTTATTGATACAAAGAACTTTTTAAAGAGCGTATTAAACAAAGAAGTTGGTTTAAGAACAGGAAATGCATTATCTCATGTTTGCGTATTTGATATTAAGGGAATTGATCATTTATTATTTTTAACAGACGTAGCATTTATGACATATCCTACTTTAGAAGAAAAGGTACAGATTATTCAAAATACTGTTCCTGTTGCAAAGGCATGTGGCATAGATTGTCCTAAGGTTGCACCTCTTGCAGCAGTTGAAGTTGTAAATTCTAAGATGCCAGTTACTGTTGAAGCTGCAGAATTGACTAAGATGTGTGAAGAAGGAAAGATTAAAGATTGTATTGTTGATGGACCTTTGTCTTTAGACCTTGCAATTGACCCAGAAGCAGCAAAACATAAAGGTGCACTTGATAGAAAAATTCAGGGTGATGCTGATATTCTTTTGTTCCCTGATATTCATGCTGGAAACTTGGTATATAAAGCGTTGGTTCATACTGCTGAAGTTAAAAATGGTTGCATTTTAACAGGAACAAAGGCACCAGTTATTTTAACATCGCGTTCTGATACATTTGAAACAAAAGTAAATTCTATTGCATTAGCAGCGGTTGTTGCTGAAACAATGAACAAATAGTAAATAGAATAGCTTAAAAAAATAGCAAACTGTTCCTGTTTTGGTAGCTGTTATGTTGCATGAGCAGGAACAGTAATTATGTATTTTTACATTTGAAACGAAGAACTTTCAATCCAAAGTTGGAATTAAGAGGCTCATATCATGGGCATTTTATAACTAGATATAAGGAGGACATAGGAACATGGCATATATTAGCTTAATTTTGAACCCAGGTTCTACATCAACAAAGATTGGTGTTATGGAAGACGAAACATTATTATTTGAAGAGACACTTCGTCATTCTACAGAGGAAATTGCAAAGTATGATTCTATCTATGCACAGAAGGATTTCCGTAAGGATGTTATCCTTTCTGTATTAAAAGATAAGGATTTTGATTTGAAGAAGTTAGATGTTGTTGTTGGCCGCGGTGGAATGTTAAAGCCAATACCAGGTGGTACATATGCAGTATCAGACGCTTTATTAGAGGATTTAAAGATTGGTAAACAGGGACAGCATGCATCTAACCTTGGTGGTATTCTTGCTCGTGAAATCGGCGATGAATTAGGAGTGCCTTCATTTATTGTTGACCCTGTAGTAGTAGATGAGTTAGCTCCTGTAGCAAGATTATCTGGTGTTCCAGAATTACCTAGAACAAGTGTATTTCATGCATTAAATCAGAAAGCAGTAGCAAAGAGATATGCAAAAGAAAACGGAAAGAAATACGAGGACTTAAATTTAATCGTTGTTCATATGGGTGGCGGTGTTTCTGTTGGAGCACATGATCATGGTAAGGTTGTAGACGTAAACAACGCATTAGACGGTGATGGAGCATTCTCTCCAGAAAGAGCTGGTGGAGCACCTTCAGGAGCTTTGATTAAGCTTTGCTTTAGTGGAAAATATACAGAACAGGAAGTATATAAGATGTTTGTAGGAAATGGCGGATTAAACGGATACCTTCATACAAATGATATGCGTGATGTTTTAAAAGCAATGGCAGAAGGCGATGCAGACAACAAGATGGTATTTGATGCCTTTATTTATCAAGTATCAAAGGATATCGGAGAGATGGCTACTGTATTAAAAGGAAAAGTAGACCAGATTGTTGTTACAGGTGGTATTGCATATTCAGATGTTGTTGTAAACGCATTAAAAGAGCGTACAGCATGGATTTCTGACTTTACTGTATATGGCGGTGAGGATGAGTTGTTAGCTTTGGCACAAGGCGCTATTCGTGTACTGAGTGGTGAAGAAAAAGCTATGGAATACTAAAAGCTGAAATAATTAAATATAATTATTATAAAATGTTTCTTTCTAGGTAAGTATATTACCTGGGGAGAAACATTTTTGCTTATAAAAACAAGTTTTATCAGTGAAGATTCGTTTTATAAGGATATTCTATTCGTTAATTTTATAAGTTTGCGAGAATAAGTTTAATAAACGGGACGTTCAATCAAAAGAAAGTACCACAGCAAGTGGCAGAGTGGATTGCGAATCTGTTTGACTAAGCAATTCATATACTAATGTGAATACGGATGATAGGGTGTGTAGAAGCCCTTTTATTAGATTTAATAAGAAATAGAAGACTAAGGTTTTAAAGTGCCTAGTATGTAATAGAAAAGAGGGATTCAAGATAACTTGAATCCCTCAAAAATTGTTAAAACAGAATTATTTATTTGCAATTGCAGCCTTTAATTGTTCTGTTAACATAGGTACAATCTTATTTAAATCACCAACAATACCGTAGTCAGCTACGTCAAAGATTGGAGCATTCTCATCTTTGTTAATTGCGATAATAAGATCTGAATCTTCCATACCTGCTGTATGCTGAATAGCACCAGAAATACCGATTGCGAAGTATACCTGAGGACGTACAGTCTTACCTGTTTGTCCAACCTGAAGTTCTTTCTCTTTCCAACCATCATCAACAACGGCACGAGAACAACTTACTGTACCACCAAGAACTTCTGCAAGATCATCTAATAACTTGAAGTTTTCAGCGCTACCAACACCACGACCACCAGATACTAAAATCTTAGCTTCAGAAATATCAACCACATCTTTTACTTCTTTTACAATGTTTAAGATTTCTACATACTTATTATCTGGAGTAAATCCAGGGTTAAATTCAATTACTTCAGCCTTAGCACCTTTGATTGGGTCAATCTTTTGCATAACACCAGCACGAACAGTAGCCATCTGAGGACGGTTGTCTGGGCAAGCAATAGTAGCAATTGTGTTACCACCGAATGCAGGACGAGTCATTAATAACTGGTTTTCTTTCTGTGGCTGGTTACCAATCTTGTTAATTGGGAAGTTACCAATTTCAAGAACTGTACAGTCAGCAGTAAGACCTGTCTTAACACGAGCAGATACTCTAGGTCCTAAATCTCTACCGATAGCAGTAGCACCAACTAAAACGATTTCTGGCTTGTATTCATTGATTACAGAAGCCAATGCATGTGTATAAGGTTCTGTTCTGTAATCCTTTAATTCTGGATCGTCAACAACGATAACCTTATCAGCACCATATTCAGCTAATTGATCAGCTAATCCTTTTACATTATAACCAACTAATACAGCTGTTACATCAGTATTTAAATCACTTGCTAAGTCTTTTGCTTTTCCAAGTAACTCGAATGCGATTGAGCTAATCTCATTGTCTACCTGCTGAGCAAAGACAAATACACCTTTATATTCTTCTAAATTCATTCTTGTCACCATCTTCCTTTAATAATTAGATTACATGTTTTTCTTCTAACTTACCGATTAAGTATTTAACTGCTTCATCTGGATCAAGAGTAACTTTTTCACCAGCACCCTTTCTTACCTTATCAGATGCTTTGGCAATCTTTGTAGGAGAACCTTTTAATCCAAGGTTAGAATCATCTACATCCTTAAGATCAGCTCTTCCCCATACTGTAATTTCCTTATCGTAAGCATCGAAAATTCCACCTGGAGTCATGTAACGAGGCTCGTTTAATTCAGAAAGTGCAGTAACTAAGCAAGGCATTTTAGCCTTTACTTCATGATATCTATCTTCGTACTGACGCTGAACAATAACAGAATCTCCATCAACTTTAATATCCTGTGCGTAAGAGATAACAGGAATATCAAGATGCTCAGAAATCTGAGGACCAACCTGAGCAGTATCACCATCAATAGCCTGACGACCAGTGATGATTAAATCATAATCAATATTTCTAAGAGCACCTGCAATAGTAGTAGAAGTAGCCCATGTATCAGCTCCACCTAAAACTCTATCTGTTACAAGAATACCATTATCAGCACCCATAGCCATAGCTTCACGAAGAACTTCCTCAGCCTTAGGAAGTCCCATTGTCAATACAGTAACCTCAGCACCATACTGATCTTTTAATCTAAGTGCAGCTTCCAAACCAGCCTTATCATCTGGGTTCATGATAGTAAGCATTGCACCTCTGTCCAAAGTACCATCTGGGTTAAATTTAACGCCGCCTTTTGTATCTGGAACCTGTTTAATACATACAACGATTTTCACAGTCATTCACTCCTTATTTTTTTATTCGGGATTTGATCCCGTTCTGTTTATCTACCAGTTGTAGAAATTATTTTAAAAGGTTAGCAGAGATTACCATACGCTGAACTTCACTTGTTCCTTCGTAGATTTCAGTAATCTTAGCATCACGCATCATACGCTCAACGTCGTATTCTCTAATGTATCCGTATCCACCGAATAACTGAACAGCCTTTGTTGTAACTTCCATAGCAACTTCGGCAGCCATTAATTTAGCCATAGCAGCTTCTACAGAATAAGAAGTTCTATGATCCTTCATATACTGTTCTTTCTTCATAGCAGCCTGATATACTAATAATTTAGCAGCTTCCACCTTTGTTGCCATATCAGCAAGCTGGAATTGTGTATTCTGTTGCTGAGCAATAGAACGACCAAACTGTTTTCTCTCTTTTGTGTATTCGATTGTACGCTCAAGAGCACCTTCAGCAAGACCAAGAGCCTGAGCAGCGATACCAATACGACCACCATCAAGAGTGTGCATAGCGATTGGGAATCCCTTACCACGCTGTCCAAGAAGGTTAGCAGCTGGAATTCTACAATCCTGGAAAATTAATTCATAAGTAGCTGAACCACGGATACCCATTTTCTTTTCTTTTGTACCAAAAGTAAATCCTGGAGTTCCTTTTTCAACGATGAATGCAGAGAATTTCTTCTGCTTCTTTCCACGTTTGTTTTCAACGATATCTGTATAAGCAATGATGATATAAATATCAGCTTCTTTACCGTTTGTGATAAAGCACTTAGAACCATTTAATACCCATTCATCACCATCTAATACAGCTTTAGTCTGAACACCCTGTGCATCAGTACCGGCACCTGGCTCAGTTAAACCGAAAGCACCAAGCTTTTCGCCTTTAGCCAATGGAACTAAGAACTTTTCCTTCTGTTCTGGAGTACCGAATGTCTGAATTGGATCTGCACACAATGATGTATGAGCAGAAACAATAACACCTGTAGTACCGCAAACTTTAGAAAGTTCTTCTACACACATAGTGTATGTTAAAGGATCACAACCTTGTCCGCCATATTCCTTTTCAACTGGAATACCCATAAAACCGTATTTCTGCATCTTTTTAACGATTTCAGTAGGGAAATGTTCTGTTTCGTCAGTTTCCTGAGCGAAAGGTTTTACTTCTGTCTCGGCAAATTCTTTGAAAAGATTTCTTGCCATTTCATGTTTTTTACTTAAAGAAAAATCCATCTCAATTCCTCCATCTTTATTTGAACTTAAGAGTTCAATATTTTCTATAGTAATGAAAGGTGCATAAGCATCCTGACATTCGAACAGTAAAATACCGATACCCAATTATTTGCAATTAGGTATCAGGCATAGTGGAAGAGTAGTAAGCTACTCTTTATATTACTTGCTGTAATCGTAGAAACCGATACCAGTTTTTCTACCTAATTTACCAGCACGAACCATTTTTCTTAATAATGGATGAGGGCGATACTTAGGATCACCAGTCTCAGCCTGAAGAACTTCCATAATAGCTAAGCAGATATCAAGACCTACTAAATCACCTAAAGCTAAAGGTCCCATTGGATGATTAGCTCCTAACTGCATAGCTGTATCAATACCTTCTACAGAAGCAACACCGTCAGCGTAAATACCAACAGCTTCATTGATCATTGGAATTAAAATTCTGTTTACAACGAAACCAGCAGCTTCTTTTACTTCAACAGGAGTCTTTCCGATTTCTTTAGAGATTTCGATAACTTTATTTGTAACTTCATCAGTTGTATTCTCGCCACGGATAACTTCTACTAACTTCATTACTGGAGCTGGGTTAAAGAAGTGCATACCAATAACTGGTCTGTCAAGTCCAGCACCAATCTCAGTAATAGAAAGAGAAGACGTATTTGTAGCAAAGATACAATCTTTCTTGCAGATGTCCTGTAATTCTTTGAATGTCTGTTTCTTGATGTCCATTACTTCAAGAGCAGCTTCAACTACTAAATCGCAATCTGTACAGATTTCTTTTGTACCTGTTGTGATTTTTGCAAGAATAGCATCAGCATCAGCCTGAGACATTTTGCCTTTTGCAATTCTCTTTTCGAATCCCTTTGCAATCTTGTTTTTTCCGTTTGCAGCGAATTCATCATTGATGTCACATAAACATACTTCATATCCCTCTGTCTGAGCGAAAGCCTGTGCAATACCAGAACCCATTGTTCCAGCGCCAATAATACCAACCTTCATGTTAAATCCTCCTTAAAATTCTTTATGTTCACAGGTATCATACCTGTAATAATAGCATATTGTCAATATAAAAGAAAATAATTGACAAAAAAATCATAAATTTGTCATTATTTGTTCTGGAATGGAACTACCTTTAATTTCTTTTCTTTATCTTTTTCTAAGAAGTTACCCATTCCAGCTTTTTGGTCTTCTGTTTCAAAACAATCACCGAAAAGTTTTTCTTCAATAACGATTGCCTGATCCATATCAACCTGTAATCCATCATTAATTGCTTTTTTACAATTACGAACAGCAATAGGAGCATTCTTAGCAATTGTAGAAGCTAACTTCTTAGCCTGTGCCATTAAATCTTCCTGTGTATATACTGCATTTACAAGACCAATACGGAATGCTTCGTCTGCTTTGATGTTTCTAGCAGTATAGATAAGCTGTTTTGCCATACCAACACCAACAGTACGAGCAAGTCTTTGTGTTCCACCGAAACCTGGTGTAATTCCAAGACCAACTTCTGGCTGACCAAATACAGCATTATCAGAGCAAATACGAATATCGCAACTAAGTGAAATTTCGCATCCACCACCAAGGGCAAAACCATTCACAGCAGCAATTACTGGAATAGGGAATGTCTCTAATTTACGGAATACATCATTACCCTTCTTACCAAATGCTTCGCCTTCCGCTTTTGTTAATGTACTCATTTCTCCAATATCCGCACCAGCAACAAAAGACTTATCTCCAGCACCTGTTAAAATTAAACATCTTGTTGTGTTGATATCAACATTATCCAAAGTTGTGTTTAATTCATCTAATACAGAACTGTTTAATGCATTTAATGCCTTTGGTCTATTGATTGTAATAATACCAATGAATTCTTCCTGTTCATATGTGATAAATTCCATTCTTTACAAATCCTTTCTAAATAAAATCTAAAATAGAAGAGCAGTGTTATGTGATGAAACACATATAACCCATGCCCCGTATGAGACATGGGTTCTAAAATTAATCTCTCTTAACGATTGTTGAGCAGCCCATTCCACCACCGATACAAAGAGTAGCTAAACCAGTCTTTGCATCCTTAGCTTCCATTTCATGAAGAAGTGTAACTAAGATACGGCATCCAGATGCACCAACAGGATGTCCTAATGCAATTGCTCCACCATTTGGATTTAATTGTTTCTCAGTATCAATTCCTAAGTCTCTACCAACTGCAACAGACTGAGCAGCGAAAGCTTCGTTTGCTTCGATGATATCGAAATCAGAAATGTTCATACCGGTCTTAGCAAGAACTTTCTTTGTAGAGTATACAGGTCCAATACCCATAACTTCAGGTCTGCATCCTGCAAGAGCACCTGTTACCCAAGTAGCCATAGGAGTTACACCTAATTCTTTTGCTTTTTCTTCGCTCATTACAACGATAGCAGCAGCACCGTCATTGATACCAGAAGCGTTACCTGCTGTAACAAATCCGTTTGGATTGATTGGACGAAGTTTAGCAAGACCTTCGATTGTTGATCCTGGACGAGGACCTTCATCAACCTTAAATTCGATTGTTTCTTTTCTCTTCTTAACAGTAACAGGAACGATTTCCTTATCAAAAGCACCGCTCTTTTGAGCAGCTTCTGCTTTCTGCTGACTCTTTAAAGCAAACTCGTCTAATTCTTCTCTTGTGATACCCCATTCTTCGCAAATGTTATCAGCAGTTTTGATCATATGGTAATCATTGAAAGCATCCCATAATGCATCATTTACCATAGTATCTTTCATGGTAGCATTACCCATTCTGTAACCAAAACGAGCTTTGTCTAAAGCGTAAGGAGCCATAGACATGTTTTCCATACCACCTGCTACAACGATATCAGCTTCACCAGCCATGATCATATGAGCAGCCTGGTTTACACAGTTAAGACCAGAACCACAAACAACGTTCATAGTAACGGCTGGAACTTCGATAGGAAGTCCTGCTTTAATTGTTGCCTGACGAGCTACGTTCTGTCCCTGACCAGCTTGGATTACACAACCCATATATACCTGATCAACCTGATCACCAGGTACGCCTGCTCTCTTAAGAGCTTCCTTAATAACGATAGCACCTAATTCAGCGGCTGGAGTAGTGCTTAATGAACCACCCATAGTACCGATAGCTGTACGACATGCACCTGCTAAAACTACTTTTCTAGACATAATAAATATTCCTCCGTTTCTTTTTTTGCTTTTCTTTCACATCGTGAAAAATTTAACATATTGGTTACAAGCACCCTTGGCACTGTATGATGTGTTAATTTTATCACAAGCAAAATGGTTTTGCAATAGATTCTACATTTTTCTCATATTCTTTTTTTATTTGAAAAATGATTAAGCATCGGTTACCCCCTTGCAATTATAGTATGGCGTTGCTAAAATGATAATTAGATGGTGAAATTAAAAAACTAATTATGATATGACAACAATTGAAAGGTTAGTTGTTTTTGATATACGAAGGTAATGAGCTGAGTTCTCACATATGCAAGGAATTTGGTGACTGTCGTGATGACTGTGAGTGAATTGCAAAGTATATTTTCATAAATAAAATCCTTTCTGTTGTTGTAGGCGGAAACCCACTGCCCTTGGGCGGTGGGAGGAGCCTTGTGAATTCGTAGCCATTAACCTTGGCTCTCGATATACTTTTGTATAGTGGATGATGATACTTCGCCTATACTACAAGCAAAATATCCGTCAGACCAAAAGATTTTCTTCTTCCAATACTGTTTAGACAAAAAGTTTGGATATTTCTGCCAAAGATAGTATGTGGTCTGCTGTTTAATAAGTTTTACCATGTCGCAAACTCTATCCGTGGTATCATA
>Ga0256404_1001323_pt1 | contig 61045 bp, 53 predicted proteins | sample RumenRJG_01DNA_FD_185990 | JGI IMG/M metagenome (GOLD analysis project Ga0256404, IMG submission 185990) | Bovine rumen microbial communities from Lethbridge, Alberta, Canada - RJG_01 | ecosystem: Host-associated > Mammals > Digestive system > Stomach > Rumen | place: Canada: Alberta | collected...
AAGTCTATCTTTTCTTGTTCCATGACCGCAAAGGTAAGCAAAAAAAATAGTTTTAGCACGCTATCATATCAAGTTCTTTGGTTAGGCAGCGGCATCCGTCCGCCACGGACAATCCCCCTTGGGCCGTTACATCCTCGTTGACCATAAGAACAAGACCGTTTTCAAAGGCGGTGAGTTCCTCAGCATCAAGGAACTGCTGCAGTTTGAAGATGCCGACACCCGGTTTGCCAAGATTGAAAAGACCATCGATGAGCTGTTGGCCGACAATCCGAAGCTCACCACGCTTGACATCAACCGCATCCTCTATCGGCAGTTTGGCACACGTATCCACAAGGGTACCGTGTCATGGAACGGGGAGACCATTCGGTTGAAAGAGTCCGTTGTCCGTCAACTCTATGCCAACTACTTGGAGTCGAAAGGCATCGTCAAAGTTGCAATACCTGTTCATCCAAAAGCAGAACAGAAACCACCCCCGTCTTCCTCCGCACCTCGTCCTTCTGTGAATAGTAATGCCGGTTCCAAGGATGCCAATCGTGAATACGAGGTTGGCGGTGGCATGAAAGTGAATGATGTGGATGACGAGCAGAGTCAGCAGGCAAAATGGCGCAGATAAAGATTAGAACAACCGGGGGTCTTTATCGAGGAAACTTACCTGATGCAGAGGGACAAGCTTGTCAGTGGGCAAAAGATGACCTATCATCAAGGGAGAATGTGGGTCGTGAAGAGCATAATTCTCCTTCGCCTTATCATGGTCGTAGTTGGCATAGCAGTACCGGCAACCATTGATGCAAGTGTTGTAGTCGCCGAGTCCACGACTCTCCATGCACCTACACCCGGGCCGGTTGCCTTTTTCGGCCACCTTTTTGAAATGCAGACCGAGTGAATGCTCGTAGATAGCTCGGGTCATACAGCCACTGTTATGGATGCCGAATCGCTCGTAGCTCTCTTTCGTCCCACATGTCTGAATATACAGATGATGCCTGGCGGCAATCTCTTCCAATCCCTTAGCAATCCGTTCTTTCTGCTGTTCTGTTATCGGCAGCAACTCGGGCATGTGCAGCTTCTTATACCACACTACAAAACTGAAAAGACAACAGTCAACGTATGGCGCAAGCTGCCTGGCCATATCGTCAAAAGTTTCGAAATGCTGTTCTATGGTGTATTTGTCGGTCAGCAGCACAGGGTCGTATCGCCAAATGATTTTCTCTTTGCCGACCTGAGCCGACAGTTCTTTCAGGGTCTCGATACTCTCGTCAATGCTGGGCACGTTGGGCTCTATGTCCTTTCCATAGGCTGTTATGGTGTAGTGGAAGTGGCAGTTGAAGCGGTCGGTGATCTCATGCAGTCGTGGCAGAATCGGACGATAGTTCTTGCTACAGAACTCCACCACATCGATGGTTTCCGGCGTGAGCTCAATTCTGTTCACTACATCATGGTAGAACGGATTACGGCTTAAAACATAGCCTTCCTGGAAGCGGTTGAGTAGCCACTCCGAGAAATAGTTCACCGTATCGGTTCTTCCACCTGTATTCAGTATCATAGTAAGACGGGTAATGTTAATGAGACAACCTTATAATATCTTTTCTATCTCCACCAACTTGTCAACGATGTAGTTCGGTTGTCGTTCCAAAATTGGTGGGTCAACATTCCAGCGGTTGAAGTAGATGGTGTCCATCCCAGCGTTGATGGCCCCGCCAATATCCGTGTCGTAGTGATCGCCAATCATGATGGTCGTCTCGCGCTGAGCACCGGTCTTGGCGAAGGCGTAGTCAAAGAACTCCTTGCGGGGTTTGTTTGCACCGGCATCCTCACTGAGAATGACAGTTGAAAAATATCCCTCCAAACCTGCCGACTTCAATTTTCGGTACTGTACCTCATGGAAGCCGTTGCTACAGATATGCAGCCGATATCCCTTGCCCTTGAGATAGTCCAAAAGTTGCTTAGCCCCAGGCACGATACCCAGCTCACGGGAGATGATGTCTCCATAGCGGTCACTGGCCGCAACGCACCACTCTGGCGTTATCCATGACGTATTACCGCCACATGCCTTCACCATCTCTGTTACCGGTCTGCGATACCGTTCCACAATCAGCGTGTCACGGTCAATCTCGCCGTGTGCATATTTCGCCCACACGTCAACATTAGTGGCAAAGTACGCATCGCGGAACGCCTCATAGGACGGCATGATTTTTTCCCAATGTCGCTCGTCAAAGAGTTTCTTCAGCGCAATCATACTGTTCCCGTGCGTGTCGTAGAGCGTGTCGTCGAAGTCTATGAATAAGTCTTTGTTTTTCATTATCTTTAATGTTTTGAGGACTTATACCGAATGGTTTATCAAATGATTCATGTAGATGATACTGAGCCTTACTCATCCAACGATCGTAGCCACCACCTTCCGTGCTCCTCCTTCGTTACGGAACTCACAGAGATAGATGCCTTGCCACGTGCCGAGGTTCAATCGGCCGTCAGTAATGGGGATATTGATGCTCACGCCAGTTATGATGCACTTCGCATGGGCTGGCATGTCGTCCGAACCTTCAAGAACGTGCCGATAGTCAGGCATGTTTTCCGGTATGAGTCTATCGAAAATCGTCTCCATGTCACCTCTCACGTCCGGATCCCAGTTCTCGCAAATGCTGAGCGAGCAACTCGTGTGCTGCACAAAGAGATTAAGCAGACCCTTCTTTGGCAACTGCGGCAGGTTCCGGAGCACCTCATCCGTTATCAGATGGAAGCCACGGGACTGAGGCTTTAACTTAAAGGCTACTTGCTGTATCATCAGAACTTCATCTTAAATCTTTAGCATAACAAACCGCGTCATCCATGTGCTGGTATGGCGGATAGTTCTCTATGCGTTTATATCCCAAGCCTTCATACAACTTGATGGCATAGTCCATCCTTTCACGTGTCATAAGCACCGTCCGCTTATATCCGTGCTCACGAGCGAAACTTTCAAGTTCATGCATCATGAATGTCGCAAGGTGATGACCGCGGAAGGGCGGCTGCACCCAAACACGCTTTATCTCCACATCACCTTTACCATGTTCCTTCAAACCGGAGCATGCCACTGGGACATCATCTTTGGAATAGACTATCATCGCATATTTCACGTCCTTCGACTGATTGCCAGGAACAAACGACTGCCTGTTCTGAGGGCCACCGACAAGCTGGTTGTAGTAGTTCTCAGTTATAGCGTGGAACTCCTCAAACTCCAAGTCATGGCCGTCAGTCCATCGTATTCTATAATTGCTCATTTGCTCCTTATTGGCATGCGGCATAAGTGCACGTCTATCTGCCATTATTTATTGCTTATGTGTCTCTTTAATTCATTCTTGTCTATCACGACATACACCGTATCGATAACGTGTCCGCGATCAGCACCTGCAAAACGTTTGGAGACATTGGCGAAGTCTTTATCCAATACAGTTACACCGTCTACAAAATAGTCCGTCTCGCCACGGTTGCTCAAAACATTTTTGAAGCCCCATACCTCATGGTAGCGTATCTTGATTTTCCAGCCTTCGACCTGTGCCTTCTGCATCAGCTTAATCAAGGAGTCCTGATCATTACGGTCATTGTCAAAGGAAAAACTGAAAGGCTCGCCGCTTGTGTTCATACCAGTCTGAGTGAGGTTCAGCCGTCCTTCCCAACTGTCCCAGATAACACCTTTCTTGGTAAACTCAATAAGGTTACCTACCTTCTCGCCGTTGGAATAATTCTCCTTGCAGCCTGACAATAAGGTGATAATGCAAGCCACGAAAATGTACAATATAAGTCTTTCCATGTCATGATAGCTTTTAATTAACAATCTAAATTCTTATTTAGTAAAGTCGATGGTTTCAGGCGAAAGTCCTATTCTGTTCACCACATCGTGGTTAAACGGATTACGCCTAAGCGCATACCTTTACTGGAATCTGTTCAGCAACCACTCCGAGAAATAGTTCATCGTATCAGTTCTTCCACCATTGTTGAGTATAAAAGCTAAGAATAAATAAGTTGAATAGTATTATATGCGAAAGATAGAATCCAAACTTCGTCTATCTTTCGTTTTCCAATCTTTCCAACCGTTACTAGAGCATCCTTAGCAATATGAAGAGGCTGTACTAGGACTATCAAATGAATAATCACTTTTCAAATATGGTTCACCATTTTTTTCATATGTATATTTCATAAGCCACTCTTCGCGCTTTGATCGATTCTTGTAACTTGCTGAGCATTCTTTTACAACATGGCTGTCTCTAAGTACGGTCATACCCTCTGATGTATAAACACCTTTTGCATTACAATTCCTTCGAGTAAGATAGAAGGTCAATTGTCCGGTCTCATCTTCCTTTTTCTCTTCCTCGAACAGGTTACAGCCTATAAAAGAAGCCAAGAACTTGCAATCCTCAAAATAATCATCCATAGCATCCTGCTGATGTTCTGGAAGATGTGGTTTCTTCGGTTCCTGCTTGTTTTCTGTTAGATTATAACGTTTCACCGTATTTGCAAGCTGATACCCCTTATATTCCAAATATTCTACATCAGCCTTAGTCATGGCACCACCTATAGAAATAAAGATTATAGCCTTATTCCAAAATTTCTTTTTATTGTCATGTTGCCTGACTCGTTCTGTAAAATCTTCTGTCTGTCCTATATATGCCATTGGATTTGCATCTTCGTCCTGTCCGAGGAGTATATAGAAGGATGGAGTTTTCAACTCCTCCCTCTCATAAACTGTAGACAACTCAGAACGTGGTATCATTATCATCTTACAGACTCTATTACTTATTAGCACATATTGTGCTCCTTTGGGGTCGCCTGTCATCAAATATGTAGTAATGGTTTTACCCATGTCTTCTTTGCTTTTAGTACGTCAAATTTATAGATTCATTTTTTGCATTTCTGCAGTTGGTATCGAATGCCTTAACTCTGCAAAGTTAAGAAAAAAAATACGAATATGCTAGTAATTCTAAAAGTTTTATTCTCATCGATAAATGATTATTTAGAGGCGATGGCAAAGCAACTATACGACTACTGGTTTGTGCAGTTTTACTTCCCGAACAAGGAGGGCAAGCCGTATAAGTCGAGTGGCTGAGCTATGGTGTGGAATGAAAAACTGAAGCGTGAGATACCGCAAGAGGTAGATGCCAAAAAGATTGGAAATATAGATAATAACATCATAACAGGCAAGATTCCTTCATGCGTAGATAAGGATAATTTTGGAGGAGATATACCTTTTGTGACGATAGATGATATCGGAGCTTAATGTCCCTACGGATGCAAAATATCGTTAAACTTGGGTGTGGATGCTTGTTGTTCGAAAGTTATTCGTAAATTTGCGAACGATATGAAGAATAAGAAAACCAATGGACGCAAAGAAAGACTATAGCCTCAAGGCGGAGCAGATAGCGCGCTTTGCAAAAGCCCTCGCCCATCCGGCGAGGATACAGATATTGCAGTTCCTTGCCCGGCGGCAGGAATGCTACTTCGGTGACATCCACGAAGAGCTGCCCATCGCCAAGGCCACAGTGAGCCAACACCTCAGGGAACTCAAGGACGCGGGTCTCATCCAAGGCACCATCGAGGCGCCTAAGGTAAGGTATTGCATCAACCGCGACAACTGGCAGTATGCCCGTGAGCTGTTCACCGATTTCTTCGCCAATGAAATCAAGGGCGGCAGCTGCGGTTGCAACTCGAAGTAGATGGCGCAAGGCGGACAGCCTGTCCGCCTTATATAATAAGGTATTTATTCGTAGTTTTACAAACAACTAACATGATGAAATTCTTCAAGATTTATCTGTTCATGACTTTGCTGCTGGCCATATCTCCATTGCGGATGTCCTCGGCACCTCCGAAGTCTCCAACAACCTATGTAGAGGTTCTTTATTTTCATGGCAAGGTGCGGTGTCAGACCTGCAACGACATCGAGGCCTCCGCAAGCAAGGTGGTGAGAGCTTCGTTTGCCAAGGAGTTGAAGTCACGACAAGTTGTCTTTCGCGTGGTCGACTTCTCCCAGTCTAAAAACAAGGCTTTGGCAAGGAAATACCAAGTAAGCTGGTCGTCGTTGATACTTGTAAGGCATCATGCCGGAAAAGAGAAGACGGTCAACTTGACCAACTACGCCTTCAGCCATATTGCCAACAAGCAGGCATTTCAGAAGGAGCTGGAAAGGCAGATACGTATGTTGCTGAAATAGGACTATTATGGAATGGTTGCAAGAATTGCTGAACAACAGCACGACACCCGCCTTGACAGCCCTCATCTTAGGACTGCTCACCGCCATGTCGCCTTGTCCGTTGGCAACAAACATAGCGGCGATAGGCTACATCAGCAAGGATGTGGAGGATGGCAGGCGCATCCTTCGCAATGGCATTTCCTATACGTTGGGGCGCATGGTGGCCTATTCGGTATTGGGCATCGCCCTCATCCTGCTGATACGCAAAGGAGCCAGCGCATTCGGCATACAAGAAGTCCTTGCGCAGTGGGGAACCTATCTGCTTGGTCCCATGTTGATGGCCATAGGCATCTACATGCTGATAGCCAAGTATGTCAGCTTTCCCCAATTGGGCTGCCATGGTTGGGGAGGAAAACGGTTCAGAGGATGGGCGGGGGCCTTTTTGTTGGGCGTGCTCTTTGCCATGGCGTTTTGCCCCACGAGCGCCGTGTTTTATTTTGGCATGCTGATTCCCATGTCGGCCTACGCCCACGCAGGGTGGCTGCTTCCAGTAGTCTTTGCCTTGGCCACTGCCATTCCGGTGGTCCTTGTGGCATGGGTGCTCGCGTTTAGCGTGGGAAAGATAGGAGATGTGTATCATAGGATTGAGGTTGTACAAAAGTGGGCGTCAGTCATTGTCGCCGTTGTGTTTTTGCTGGTAGGGACACTTGTATGTGTCAGAACTTATATTCTTTAAAAGGGAAACGTATGGACATTAAAATTTTAGGCTCGGGATGCTCCCGTTGCAAGAAAACTTATGAGACAGTGAAGCGTGTGGTTGAAGAGGGCCAATTGGAGGCCACGGTGGAATATGTGACCGACATTGCCAAAATCCTCGACTACAACATCCTCTCCATGCCCGCCATTGTCATCGATGGCAAGGTAGTGTTGAACGGCCAAGTGCCAACGGCCGACAAAGTTAGGCAACTGCTTGAGGCTGGGGAGTAGAAACAAGGAACGCACATGAAGAAGGCGACCTACCTTACACTGCTCCTCTGTCTGTTCAGCCTCTTCACCGTCTGCGCGCAGAGGAAGAAAGCAACGGACATGAAAATCGGTGGTGGCAACATGGAAGACAGTGTCAGGCTGCAATTCGACTATACGCTGAATGGCAAGCCCTACGACTATACGCTCATAGAGTTTGGCTCGCACTATTGCGTGCCCTGCAGGCTGATGGAAAGCGTGGTTGACTCCGTAAGAGCCACCCGCCCTGAGGTGAACATCCGCTTTGTCGACGCGGCAAAAGAGGCAAATGCCTGTTGGCTGGACTATTTTCGTATAGACATCATTCCCCAGCAGGTCGTCATGGACCGACGAGGGAAAACCATTTTCCGCCACAGGGGATATATACCGTATAAAGAATTAGTTGAACACTTTAAATAACGATTGGTTATGAAAGAAATTGAAATTTTCGACCCGGCCATGTGCTGCTCTACTGGCGTTTGCGGTCCTAATGTAGACAAGAACCTGCTGCGTATCGCCACGCTTATTGACGCATTGAAGAATATGGGCATTGAGGTGAAACGCCATAATCTGAGCAGTGAACCACAAGCCTTTATCCATAACGAAAAGGTGAAGCAACTGCTTCAGAAGAAAGGCGCCGACGTGCTGCCCATCACCCTTGTCGACGGTGAGATTACGGTCACCGGCAAATATCCTTCCACTGCTCAGATGAGCGAGTGGACAGGCAAGGACCTGGGATTTGTTCCTGTAAGACAAAGCGCTTGCTGTGAAGAAGAATCCAGCGACGGCGGTTGCTGCTGCGGTGGAGAGCATGAGGACAGCAACGACAACTGTTGCTGCTGCAGCAAATAGATGAAGCTATGAAGAAATATGCGATACAAGAGGTGGAGCAGCAGAAATATCTGTTCTTCACCGGTAAGGGTGGCGTTGGCAAGACAAGCCTTGCCTGCGCCACAGCCATTGCCATGGCTGACAGCGGTGAGCAGGTTCTGCTCATCAGCACTGACCCGGCTTCCAATCTGCAAGATGTCTTCCACCAAGATATCTCGCAGCACGGCACACCCATTGCAGAAGTGAGGGGACTGACGGTTGTCAATCTCGATCCCATCAAAGCAGCCGACGAATATCGTGAGTCGGTAGTAGGCCCTTACCGCGGCATTTTGCCCGACTCAGCCATCGCCAACATGGAGGAACAGCTGTCGGGTTCCTGCACGGTTGAGATAGCCGCCTTCAACCAGTTCGCCGACTTCCTCACCAACGAGGCCGACGCGCGCAGGTACGACCACATCATCTTCGACACGGCTCCCACTGGCCACACGCTGCGCATGCTCCAGCTGCCAACGGCCTGGACATCTTTCATTAAAACGAGCAAGCACGGAGCTTCGTGTCTTGGACAGCTCTCTGGATTGGAGTCGCGCAAGGAGGTCTACCGTCAGGCGGTGGACAACCTCGCCGACGGCAACAAGACCCGACTGATTCTCGTCAGCCGTCCGCAGGAGGCAGCTCTCAAGGAGGCTGAGCGGTCCGCGCGTGAACTCCGGCAGTTAGGCATCGCCAACCAACTCCTTGTGGTCAACGGACTCATGGAATCTCCCGAAAACAACAATGATGAGTTAGTCACCCAAATGTACACCACACAGCAGCAGGCTTTAGGCGTGATGCCAGATACGCTGGCAACAATGCAGACCCTGTATGTGCCGTTGCGCTCCTACGACATGGACACGGTGGACAACATCCGAAAGTTGCTCCATGAAGACAATTCCGCAGAAGCATCGCCTGCAAAAAGCATCGGCGACTACCAAACTCTCGACAACCTCATCCGCACGCTCCACGACGAGGGCAAGCGCGTGGTGTTCACCATGGGCAAGGGCGGCGTTGGCAAGACGACCATCGCCACGAAAATAGCCTTGGGGCTGAAAGCGTTGGGCGACGACGTACTGCTCACCACCACCGACCCGGCCAATCACCTTAACACCCATTTAGCCGAAGAGGCCGGTATTGAGATGGCGGTCGTCGACGAGCAAAAAGTGCTGGAGACCTACAAAGATGAGGTAAGAGCTAAGGCACGCGAGGCCGGTGTGACCGATTTCTCCTATATTGAGGAAGACCTGCGTAGTCCTTGTACCCAGGAGATTGCCGTCTTCCGCCGTTTTGCTGAGATTGTGATGCAGGCAGACAACAAGACAGTGGTCATCGACACCGCTCCCACGGGTCATGCCCTACTCCTACTCGACTCCACGCAAAGCTACGACCGACAGATTGCCCACAGCGAAGGCGATGCGCCTATTGCCGTTCAGCGCCTGTTGCCCCGGCTGCGCGACAAAGACCAAACGGAGTTCGTCATCGTCACCTTGCCTGAGCCCACTCCTGTGTTAGAGGCAAAGCGACTGCGCACAGACCTTGAGCGAGCCGGAATTCATCAGCAGTGGTGGGTGGTCAACCAATGTCTAATCCTCAACGGCTCCACCGACAGCTTCCTGCGTACAAAGGCAAATAGCGAGACCAAATGGATAGAAGAGGTCAGACGCATCACCGACGGTCACTTGGTTTTGCGGCCTTGGATCAAATAGCAACAGTATTTACAAGTTCGACCGATACACCACAGCCGGTCTGCTGCTCACGCTCAGCCTCCTCTTCTCTTTCGAGGGCGAGACCATTCTCTGCAATCCACTCCATATCGTGCTCATCGCCGTTCCTCTAATTCTTCAGGCCTACCTCATCCTTGCCGTTGCTTACGGATGGGCCAAGGCCTGGCACCTGCCCTACGACATCGCCGCACCGGCAGGCATGATTGGAGCCTCCAACTTCTTTGAGCTGGCCGTGGCCGTAGCTATCAGTCTGTTCGGCATGCAGAGCGGTGCTGCTCTTGCCACCACCGTTGGCGTGCTCACCGAAGTGCCCATCATGCTCTCGTTGGTTAGGATCGCCAAGTCGACGAAAAGCAAATTCGCAGGATAATGAAAGGCCTGCGACATCAGCATTCTTTTTGCTGGTGATACCGGCTTGACGCAAGTGTCAATTTCATACGGCACCGCACGATTCCGTGTTTTATGCCGGGATTTCCGATCCCCGGCCATCGGACTGTGATTGGTGAAGATTAGTGTAGCTTCGCGGCGGAAGAGACAAGGCCACGAATCCTCGCGCATCTAACGAATGCGGATTGCGAAATGAAAAGACGCCAGAGTGGATTCTTTATGTTCCGCCGGTGGATGGCGGTCATGAGTCTTGCAGCCTAAAAGTGTGGGCCGGCTGTTGTGGCCAAAGCGCAAACGGGCCTCCTTCCCTCACGGGGAGGAGGTCCGTCAAAATGATAACTACTATATACTATTCTCATTCGCAGCGGAAGAGCCAGAAAGTGGCGTCGCCCCAGCCTTCAGTGCCGTCGGGGGCGGCGCATAGCACCATCTCGTGGTCGTTGATGGTTAGGATGCGGTATTTGTAGACGGGTTCTGAGCCGTAGACATAATGGCCGCTGAGGACGGTCACGCCGTTTAGGGTGAGTGTTCCGATTCCCCATGCCGCGCCGTTGTCGCATTGGGGCAGCTTGTCGCTCATGTCGAAGGTGAATGTCCCCTTGGCCTTCACTTGGCCATCGCCGCCATAGAGTGTCAGGTTGGGGCCGCCGTTGAGGTCGAACACCATATACCCGTTGGGGTCATCGGTCTGGTCGGCCGTGCGCGGGTCCCAGTTGGGCGCATAGATGGCAGCCCATCCGCCGTCGCCGTAGCAGGCGGGTGCCGTGGTGTCCCATGTCCATTTCTTTCCACTTGTTCCTGTCCCTGCAAAGTAGTTCCAGGTCACGTCGGCGGGATGGTCGATTTGCGTGATGTTGACCGTGCGTGTGGCCTCAACCGTCCCACCGTCGCATAGGCCGGTGAAATGGATGGTCTGCTGGCCAAGAAAGGGGATGACCGCCACAACGGAGTCGCTCGCAGTCTTGCCTACGATGTAGTTCCAGTAGGATCCCACGCCTTTGGTGTGGTTTACCATGACAATTTCATTTCCGCCGTCGGTGGTGCTGTAGACGCTCAGCTTCAGGGCCGATTCTTCTACGATGCCACCCATCTCAGTCTCGTCGGTGAAGGGGTCGCAGGCGGATAGCAGCCCCAACATACCGAGAAAGAATATTGTTGACTTTTTCATTGCTGTTTGCTTGATGTTGTTCTTTATTTTGAATGCTGGAGAAGAAGAGACCGCAGCTTCTTTTTGCTTTCGTGATGGCCTCTGTCTCTATCCGTTTCGATGCTCACCATCCCTGGTTTTGTTTCAACACACCGTTGGAGAGGTCTATTTGGGCTTGAGGAATCTGTAGGAAGCCACCCGTTTCTTTCACCCTCAGGGCCACACCGCTCATGTCGACCTTGCTGTCAGCGTTGTTGTTGCGGATGGCAGTGCCATTCTCTGCCGACAGGGCTTCGGCGGCTTGATGCCAGCGAAGCAGGTCGAACCATCGCTCGCCCTCGAAGGCCAACTCAAACCGGCGCTCGTTGCGCAGGGCCTTGTCGCTATAACCCGAAATGGGCGCCAGCCCCACACGGGCTCTTACCTGATTGATGCCGTCGGTGGTTTGGGTGAGCTCGCTGTACATGAGTAGCACGTCGGCGAAGCGCAGCGCCACGATGCTCTGGATGTTGTTGAGCTGATAGTCGCTGTTGATATCGGGATAGAGCGCGCGTGAATAATTCTCGATGACGGTTTCCCCATTCGAAGTCTTCTTGTAGGTGATGGCGCAATATTTCTTTTGCCAAAGTCCCGTCTCGTCCTGTTGCTTGTCGGCTCCCCAAGAGTAGTTGGGGGCTTCCTTGGCCACATCGAACACAGATCCGTCGATGCGCGGGTCCTTGGCCTCGTAGGCTTTCCAGTCGGTTATCATCTTCGGGCTTACGGTGCCGGCTCCCCAGCCCGTGCCGAGGGGGAAGTTGTTTTCCAAATTGCCGTCGCTCTCGCGGGGAGAGAAGAAGAGGTCCACCTGGTTGTTGATGCATGCCAGGCCATTGCCCCAAGAAGCCTTTGAGCTGTACATGATGGCGAAGATGGTCTCCAGGTTGGCTCCGCCCTCTCCATACCAGCTCAGGTTGTTGTCTTTGGAATAGGCGTAGTCGGGCTTAGTGTAGGAGTTGGAGTAGGGCCAGAGGTTGCGGAAGTCGGGCATCAGCTTGTAGCCGCTGTGGTCGATGCAGTCCTTCAGATAGGCGGCCACTTTTGCATTGTCGAGCACAGTGCCGTCTGCGGCCTTGAGCGACTCCTTGTCGTAATAGCCCGTATAGAAGAGGTAGGCGCGGCCCAAGAGCGCCTCAGCGGCCCACTTGTTGGCATGTCCCAGCTCAGAAGTGGGGATGGAGGTGGCGGCGGTTGCGGGCAGTTCGTTGATGGCCGTCAGCAGGTCGGAGGCGATGAGCGCGTACACATCGTCGGCAGAGGCTTGGGCGGGATTGTCGGAGAGCGATGTGGTGATGAGGGGGATGTTACCAAAGAAGCGCACAAGGTTCAGATAGAAGTAGGCACGCAGGAAGTGGGTCTCGCCATCCACCTTTTTGCGGTTGGCGTCTGAGGCCCAGGCAATTTGGCTCATCTGTTCGATGAGCTGGTTGCAGCGGTGTACACCTGTGTAGCCGTTACTCCACATTTCGTCGAACATGTTGTTGTTGTAGGCCGTGAGATGGTCCACATTGTGGAGGAAGACATCATCGGGTCCTCCTCCGCCGAAGCGCTCGTCGGAGAGGATTTCAGAGACGATGAGGGGGTGTTTGGCCTCATTGCCCGAATTGATGAAGCGGAGCATGGTGTAGCAGCCGGTGAGCGCCTGCTGGGCGTCGTCCTCGGTTGTGGGGAAGTTGGATGAGTTCTTGCGGGTGAGGTCTTCCGTGGAGAGGAAATCGTCGCAAGAGGCCAGGGCCAGCATGGAAGCCAAGGCCGCCATGATAATGTATCTTGTTTTCATTGTTTTTAGAATTTAACGTTGAGTCCTACCATATATGTTCGCGGGCTGGGATAGAAGCCCAAATCGATGCCCGAGGCCCAGCTTGCTGAGCCGCCGTAGCCCACCTCGGGATCCATGCCGGAATAGCCAGTGATGGTGAAGAGGTTGTTGGCGGCGAAATAGAGGCGCAGCTGCTGAACGGGAAGGTTCTTCAGCAGTCGCTTGAAGTCGTAGCCCAAGGTGATGTTCTGGCAGCGCAGGTAGTCGCCGTCCTCCATGTAGAGGTCTGAAACCCACTGCCAATTGTTAGATGTAGTCGATGTGAGTCGCGGCCAGCGAGTAGACGTGCCGTCGCCATGCCAGCGCTTGAGGATGTCGGTGGTGTAGTTGTTGTTGGGATAGTCCACGAATGAGCGGTACGACTTCATGATCTGGTTGCCCGTCTGTCCGGCGAACGTGGCCGCGAGGTCAAAGCCTCGCCACGAGGCGTTGAGCGAGAAGCCTATCGTGCAGTCGGGGTGTGGGTCGCCAATCATTGTCCGATCGTCGACGGTGATTTTCCCGTCGTGGTTGGTGTCCACCCAGATGACGTCTCCCGGCTTGGCCCCATCGAGCTTGGCTCCCTTGTAGGTGGCTATCTCTTCCTCGTTCTGGAAGATTCCCGCCGTCTTGTAGCCATAGAAGAATCCGATGGGCTTGCCCACCTGCGTGCGGTACATTTCGTCGGTGGCGTTGCTCAACACATTGATTTCTCCGTGGATGATGCCCTCTGTGTTGGCAATGCGCGTCACCTTGTTCTTGTTGTAGGCAAAGTTGAGCGTGGCGCCATAGTTGAGTTCGCCCACTTTGTCGTTCCATGAGAGGGCCACCTCGATGCCGGTGTTCTTCACGTCGCCACCATTGATGAAGGGAGCTCCTGTTCCGGCCGTTGCCAGGATGGGAGCTTGCACCAGCCAATCCTTGGTCTTCTTGATGTAGTAGTCGAAGTTCAGTCCCAGTCGTCCGCCGAGGAAGCGTGCGTCAAAGCCGAGGCTGGTCTGCTCAGAGGTCTCCCATGTGATGTCGGGGTTGGCCAGGATGTCGGCGTAGGCTCCGGTGGTTGTCACGCTCTTGTCGGGACCGAAGGTGTAGTCGGCGTTGTTGAACGAATAGGTAGAGAGATATTGGTAGCCGGCGATGTCCTGGTTGCCGTTCTGTCCCCAGCTGCCGCGTATCTTGAGGAAGTCGAGCCATGAGCGTGCGCCCTGCATGAACTTCTCCTCAGTGATGACCCAACCTGCGGAAACGGAGGGGAAGTAGCCCCAGCGGTGTCCCTTGGCGAAGCTGCTGCTGCCATCGGCGCGCAGTACCACCGAGGCCATGTAGCGGTGCAGGTAGTCGTAGTTCACGCGGCCGAAGAAGGAGGCCAGCGTCGACTTGCCCTCGGGGCTGCCGCTGAGCGTGGTGCGCGCGGTCACGATGGGCGTGTTGGTCAGGTAGGCGTGGCGGAAGTCGTCAAAGATGCTGTTGGTGTTGGAGCCATCCATGCTGTCGCCCAATCCGTTGGCCTCCACGCTCTGGCCGAGCAGCACGTCGAAATGGTGGTTCTTGTTGAGGTCGAAGGTGTAGTTGGCCGTGTTCTCCCATTTCCACATCAGCGATGTCCCCGAGGTTTGGCTCACCACGTCCTGGTCGTTGATGTTGGCCGACGAGAGCTTGTAGGCCGGTTGGTAGGAACGGTAGGAGTAGGCGTAGAGGCCGATGCCAAAGTCACTTTTGATTTTGAGGTTCTTGATGGGCTGCAGCGTCACGTAGGCCTGGGCGTGGAGCGTGTGGCCCTTGGTCTTGTTCTGTCCGTCGTGGTAGTACATCAGGGCCACGGGGTTGGGCTGCCGCTGTTCCCATGGGATGGAGTAGTGGTAGTTGCCATCGGTGTCATACATGGGTAGGAAAGGCGAAGTGCGGAGCATGTCGCGGATGTTGTTGCCGTAGTTGTCGCCCATAGCGATTCCCTGGCTCCTGCTGAAGGTGTAGGTGGCTCGCTCGCCAAAGGAGAGCAGGTCCAGTCCTTTCGCGGTGCGTATCAGCACGTGGTCGGAGTTCATGCGGGCTGTGTAGCGGGTGAAGTTGGGAGCGCAGGGCTTGCCCAGAATGCCGTCCTGATAGGTGTAGGACAGTCCGGATGAATAGGTGTCCTTGTCGTTCCCTCCCGTGACGTTGAGCGTGTGGTTGGTGATGAGGGCATTCTTGTTGCGTATCTCCTCCATCCAGTTTGTGCCCTTCCATTGGCCCGACTGTATCTTGTCCCAGTCGGGAACAAGCGAGGCGAAGTCGTAGGGATCCAATCCGTCCATATACCGCTCCTCGTTCATGATCATGGCGTATTGCTGCGCATTGAGCAAGTCGGGCATCTTGTACACATTCTGCCAGCCCATGTAGCCGTCGTAGGATATCTGTGTCTTTCCCGCCTTGCCCTGCTTGGTGGTGACCAAGATCACGCCGTTGGCGGCGCGGCTGCCGTAGATGGCTGCTGTGGCGGCATCTTTGAGCACGTCCACGCTCTCAATGTCGGCGGGGTTGAGGTCGTTGAGGTCGCCCGCGATGCCATCTATGAGCACAAGCGGGGTCGCTCCACCCGTGGTGCCAATGCCACGGATGTACACTTTGTAGCCGCTTCCTGGCATTCCAGAGGTCTGTGTGAGCTGCACGCCTGGCGTATTGCTCTGTAGGGCGGTGAGGGGATTGACGGTGCCCAACTTGGCGATGTCGTCGCCCTTCACCTGCACGGTGGAGCCAGTGACGAGCTTCTTCTGCTGCACCCCATAGCCGATGACCACGACATCATTGAGCGTCTGCGCCTCATCCTTGAGCTTTATGGAGAGCGTGGGGCCGCTGACTTTCACGTCTTGGGGCACGCTGCCCACGTAGGTGATGTGGAGTGTGCTGCCCTTTGACGCTTTGATGGAGAAGTTGCCGTCCAGGTCGGTTACGGTGGCCTCGTTGGACCCCACTTCCTTTACAGTGGCTCCGATAACCGGCTGGCCTTGGGAATCCAGCACGGTTCCTCTGACCGTGCCATTGGTCTGCGCCCACACCGAAAGCGACAAGCAAAGGCTTGCAACAGCAGCCAAGGTCCGTGGCTTTAAATGTAGGCCCAGATGGGATTGATGATGGATAAAGTGGTTCATATATTTTAAAGTTTTGGATTGTTTTGTGCAAAATTAACGACTATTTTGCAACATGGGTTACGATTATGCGAAGTTCTGTATTCATTTTGCGAATATATTTTCTTGTGTGAGGCGGGGGCTCCTATCACCAAGAAATAATATTTTTTTGCTTCCTGTCCGTTCCTTCTCCATTCACCCGTGTGCATGGAAGACTTCATCGTTTCTGGCTTCAGATTGCGGTTGCTGACATTTGTCAACAACCGTAAACGTGAAGAGTACGGCATCCGCGGGAGATGTGCCTCGTGCATCCAAAAGCGGGGGACTAAAACGTGCATCCAACTGCGGCGGCCGTGTCCTTTGCGTTCCATACGCGAAGCTGCTTGTTGGCCGCCCCCCTACCCTGCCAACACGGCCTCAGCGGCGGAATACGCACGAACAGTCTCTCGCCGAGGGGGAAGCCAACGAGCATGATCAAATGGGATGTTCCTTAACTTCTGCCTCATAGCTCCAAAGGAGTCAAAACCCCAAGATGAGTGTATTCCATTACATTATTGGTAATTTAATTGGCATCCATGAGGCAATATTTGTTGCCCCTTTTGAGTTATTGACAATGAAGTGTGCAATATGAATCTTGAGCAAAAAGGAATATGATCCGACTTATTATGCTGACCGATTTCACAGAGACCTTCTCCCATCGGCTCCTGCGTGGCATCCTTGGCTATGCGCGACAAAGCAGGGAGCAGTGGGTGGTGTGCCGCATGCCTCTCTCGTTTCAGGAGCAAAGGGGCATCGACGGAGTGCTGCAATGGGGGCGAGAGTGGAGGGCCGACGCCATTCTTGGCAAATTCTCTACAAGTGGGGATGTATGGCGATACGCCAAAGAGGGACTCGTGGTCGTGGCCCAGGACCACTACCGCTTGGTGGAGGGCATCCCCAACCTCACGAGCGACTATCGGGCCACAGGCCGTCTTGTGGCTGAGTATTTCTTGGAGCGGGGATTCAAAAACTTCGCTTTTTGCGGCTATGCCGACACCGTATGGTCTCAAGAACGCTGCGAAGGCTTCAAGCAGCGGCTGGAGGAAAAGGAGGGATGCGGGTTCAGCCGGATGGACGAAGAGCTGGCCGACCAGCCCTGGCAAACCAACGACATGAGGCTCATACATTGGCTTAGAACTTTGCCTGAACACACGGCTGTGATGTGCTGCGACGACCGTCAGGCGTCGTCGGTGCTCATGGCCTGCGATGAGGCGGGCATCAAGGTGCCGCAGGATATGGCGGTGATGGGGGTGGACAACGATGACCTTTGCGACGAGTTCTGCTGTCCCACCCTGTCGTCGGTCAACCTCGACATCGAACATGGCGGCTTTGAGGCTGCGCGGGTTATAGAAGGAATACTCCGCGGTGAGCGAGGATGTATACGCGACATCCTCATCCCCACTTTGGGCGTGGTGACGCGCGGCAGCACCAACACGTTTGCCGTGAATGATCCCTACGTGGAGAAGGCTGTCGACATCATCCACGACAACCTGACCCGCTCGTTCAGCGTGGGCGGTTTGACGAAACAACTCCCCCTCTCGCGGCGATTGCTTGAGATTCGGTTCAAGCAAGCCACCGGAAAGACACTTCATGAATACATCACAGATCGCCGTATTGACTATTTCGCATCCTTGCTTCTCCAGTCCAATGAGCCGGTAAAAGTCATTGCCCTGCGGTTGGCGTTCAACAATTATGGAAACCTCTCGCGCGTGTTCCGTGAGCGCATGGGCTGCTCACCCACGGAGTACCGAATCCGCCACAAGCGCCATTTCGAGGGTTGAAGGCTTTTTTAAAATCACATTTTTTGGCTTTCGTTGTACTTGTGTGCGATTTGGTTGTCCTCCCTTTGTAGGAGGGCTGTGTATTGGGGTGGATCCTTTTAGGGGCGGCAAAGCCACGGGCCCTGCGGTCGGTTGAGTTCCCCTCTTTGTGGGTATTTGAATGAATGTGGATATCCGTTTTTACCTACATGATTCATGGGTGCCAACCACAGTTTGCTGAATGTTGAATAATCAAGAATTGACCACGAATTTCTTACCTATAATCATTTTGTAAGAAATTCGTGGCCTTTTGATGTGTATTCTTGTAAAATCATAATGTCCATGGATAATGCTATGTCCCTAAGAAGATCCATGGCTCGGGATTTTTTGAAGGCGATTCACCAAACAGACGCCTTTACGCCATCTCGGATAGGATACTAATCTCCAATCCTAACTTCCTGCTGTGGCGTGTTCCATGTACGCAGTCTTACAGCGGCGGGATAGGTGTCTGGAGCGCAGTGGATGGTGAGTGTGAGTTGGCTGTGGGGGCGGAGCGTGACATAGTTGTCGTTCAACGTAGCATAGGGAACAGGAAGCCCTTGGGCATCCACCACCACCAGCTCGGTGAAGAAGGCCATTCGGTCGTTGTCGTTACGCAGCTGGAGGGTCAGCCGGCCGCCGGCGCGCGTGGCCTTTGCTGTGAGAGGAGCGGGGGGCAGAGCGTTGAGAGCCTCATAGGAGGCGTAGTCCTCGATGGGTGTCATATACCAGTTGGCTCTCTTCCAGTCGTAGTCGTCGCTCTGTGCGGCGACGAAATATTCAGAGCTGCAGCTCTCTCCCCTGCCGTTGGTGAAAGAAAGGAACACCACACAGTCACTGTCCATCTGGCCGAGATCGTCAACTACTTGCGGCTGGTTGGGCTCCACCGTGAGCGGCACACTAAAGGAGTGGATAGACTCGGAACTGAGATTCAGCACCTGTATGTCGGCAGTTCCTCCCACTGCAGCCAGCGTGTCATTGACGGCATACACCTTTCGGCTGGCATAGTCGTAGGTAAGCTGCACAGGACGGTTGGCACGCTTCGCACCATAATAGGCCGAGGTGGGCACGTCGAACCAGTCGTAGAGCTGCCAAAAGAAAGAGGGCCAGGCCGAATTGAGCATCCAGTGGATGACACCCGTGGAGCGCGGCTCGTTGGAGCGGAATGCCTCGAACATTCCCTGCGCGCCCTCCAACTGCATCAAGTTGGCGCGCTGCAGGAAGACGGCCAGGTTGTTAGAGGGGCCGAAGCGCCGGTCCATGGCCTCACAGAGCTGGTCGAGGGTGTTCATGGCAGTGGCCGAGGCCGTGCAGTGGTAGTTGTAGTAGTCGTTGCCTCTTACTGGCCACGCATGCTCGCGCCCCACGATGCGCTCCACATTCTCCCTAACGGGCAGTTGGGCGCCGATACTGGTCTCTGAGTTGAATCCGTCGGCTCGCCCTACACTCTTGTCCATATAGTAATAGGAGGGGCCTTCAAACTCGTAAGGTCCCGACATCTTCATGCCCGACGGGCCAGAGAGATTGGATGTGCGTTCGGCGGCGCTCAGCTGCAACACTCTGTCGTCAATGGGGCGCACGAGGTTGTAGTACTCTTGTTCCCACTCGGGGTAGGGGGTATGGTCGGAGCCTATCATCCAGCAGATGATGCTGGGATGCTGGCGCAGTGCCATCACCTGGTCGCGGAGCGAGAGGCTCACCAAGCGGCGCATCTTGGGCGTGTTAGGGATGCTGCTGTAGTCGTTCTCCACTCCTGAACGCAGATAGGCGTCCCACTCCCAGTGGCAGCTCAGCCCCACCATCACCATCAGTCCCAAGGAATCGCAGGAGTCATAGAATTGGCCTGTGGTGCCCCAAAAGCCCTCCAAGCGAACCGTGTTCAGCCCCATGTCGCGGGTGAGCGTGAGTTGGTTGATGTAGTCGGCAGAGTCATGGCGTAGGAACAAGTCGTCGACCCATCCGCCACCGCGAATCACCACGGGGCGGCCGTTGAGGCGGAACAGCCGGTGGCCGTTGGTGTCTATCGAGGCATCTATCTGCCGGATGCCGAATGTCAGCCTGTCGGTGGCCAAGGTACGCCCTTCGGCCTCGAAGTCCAGCTGTAAGTGATAGAGTTCCGGCTTACCCATGCCCGCGCACCACCACAGGCGGGGATGCCTCACGCAAAGGACGCTGGCCTGGTCGGGTGTGAGGGTCAGATGGCGCCGCTCGTGCGGAAGGAGCGTGACAGGGACAGCGAAGACGCCTCCCTCAAACCGTCCTGTCAGTGTGCCTTTGAGAGTTTTGTTAGTGACATTGGTGAGCAGGGTGGTGAAGGTCAGCTCGGCCTCGTTGAGCGTCTGCGTGTTGACCTTGCTCCGCATGGCCGGATGGCTGATGGCCACTTGGTCTATGACCGAAAGCGACATGGGACGCACCAAGCCCATGTTCTCGTCGGCAGGTCTGACGTTCCAGTCGCAGAAGCCGTGGTTGGGTTCTCCATCTTGTGCGCGCCAAACGGTGAGGCAGAGTTCGTTGTCGGCCTTGGCCCATTGGGTCACGTCGATGTCAAAATGGCGCAGGGGACCCTCAAGGGTGTCCTTTGAGGCTACGAGATGGCCGTTCCATCTCACGTCGGCGCGGTAGTCCACACCCGCAAGATGCAGCACGACGCGCCGTCCCCGCCCCAACTTGCCAAGGAAGACCTTGCGCGAGAATGTCCATGGGTGGTCGAAGCGCGAAGTGTCTATCTTGCGGTAGTTGAGTTGTGTCATCACGTCGTTGCATTCCCCGTTGGCGGTCAGCACCCCCATGGCCGTGGTGGGCAGGGAGCAGGAGTAGGTGTTGCCCTTCTCGCCCACTGTCCAATTGTCGTTGAGCGGGATTTGTCGAGTCTGTGCTTGGGCGCTGCCCGCCATCAGCATACAAAGGGGCAGGGCAAGTGACAATAATTTCTTTTTCATTTTTTCAGGGTTGTTTTGTATGGACACCATGCAGGATTTCAAGGCGCACAGTGTAGGCATTTTACATTAGAACAGGCTTACCGCGCCTTTGAGGTTGGCGTCTTTCAGATGGGTGAAGATGACTTTCAGCCGAGAGGCGACTTTAGGGTAGTAGAAGCCCTCATTGAGCGACTCGGTCATGGCCGACTTGAACCACTGGGCGGCGTCGGCCAGTCCTCCACCGATGATTACAGCCTCGGGGTCGTAGGTGAGGATGGTGGTCTGCAGCAGCTTGCCCACGTGGTGTCCGAATTCGTGGAATATTCCCATAGCCTCAAGGTCACCTTGTTGGGCCTTTTGGGCGAGCTCAAGGCCCGACAGGGCCGACTGTCCCTTGAGAAACAGGCTGCTGGTGTAGTGCTCATAGTCAGAGCCGAGATAGGGCACACCACCCAATTCTCCCGCTGTGTCGTTGGCTCCGCGGTAGATTTTGTCGTTGATGATGATGCCGGCGCCGAGTCCTGTCCCGAGGTTGATACCCACGAAGTTGTGGAACTCACGCCCCTCGCCATAATATTTCTCGCCTAAAGCGAAGCAGTTGACATCATTGTCGACCCGGGTCTCAATGCCAAAGCGACGTTCTATGATTTCCTTGAGGTGGACCTCTTTCCATGAGGGAATGTTGCACACATCATAGACGATTCCTTCATGAGTGTCAACTATAGAGGGCACGGCAATGCCTATACCTTCAGTCTTTGGTGTAACGCAGCTGGCAATGAGGCCGATGATGGCATCCACCACTTCCTCTTCGCTGCCTTGTGACGGACAGCAGATTCTTATGGGCGCCTTTTCCGGCAGGCCGCCATTGAACCGTTGGGCTCGGACGTAGGTGCCGCCCAAGTCGACGGCCACCCTAATGGGATTGTTTTGGATATATTTTTCGCTCATCATTGTTAGTTAATTGGATTGCTGTTGCAAAAATACGAATAGAATAGAAAACGCAAGATATGAAAATGCGAATAATATATCTCTTTTTGCGAATGCCGAATGATTTGCTTATCTTCCCCAAATATCATTGGAAGTCTCTGGGAGTGACGGATGATAGGTCAACAGCCGATCAACATTTAGTGCTGGCACAATGCCCCCTGCAGTTCGAGCCTTCGCCTACATTCATTGGCGAGGTAATTCACCAGCATTTACGGCGAACGTCAATTATGTTTATTGAATTCACTTATACTTATTATGGGCTTCTATAGTTCATTCTGCAAGTACAACAAAGAGTACTAAGTTGCTCTATCTGAACACCATGGCCGAAAGCGATTATGGATATCCTTCATGCCATTCACTAATTGGTGTACCTCTTTCGATGTTAAACAAAAATTAAAATTAGCCAACACAGTGGATAATCAGCAATTTATTATTATTTTTGCATTCTAAGAAAGAATGATAGAAAAAGACAGCATACATGAGCGAACCTTTAGCTGAAAGAATGCGCCCGCAGACATTGGACGAATATGTTGGACAGCAGCACCTTGTTGGAGAGGGTGCTGTATTGCGTAGGATGCTTGAGTCTGGTCGGATCCCTTCTTTTATTCTTTGGGGACCTCCGGGTGTGGGTAAGACTACCTTGGCACGCATTGTGGCCCGGCAGTTGAAGGTGCCTTTCTATACCCTCTCAGCCGTAACGAGCGGCGTGAAGGAAGTGAGGGAAGTGATAGAGCGAGCTAAGAACAGCAGTTTCTTCAATACTACCTCGCCCATTCTCTTTATTGATGAAATTCACCGCTTCTCCAAATCCCAGCAAGATACCCTGTTAGGAGCTGTGGAGCATGGTACAGTGACGCTCATTGGTGCCACTACGGAGAACCCCAGTTTCGAGGTGATCCGTCCGTTGCTCTCGCGGTGTCAGGTCTATGTGCTGAAGCCTCTCGACAAGCAAGATCTACAACGCCTGCTGGAAAGGGCCATCACAGAAGACGCCGAATTGAGCAAGAAACACATTGAGCTTAAAGAGACTGGGGCGATGATGCGCTACAGCGGAGGAGATGCCCGCCGATTGCTCAACATCTTAGAACTCGTGGCCGGCGCGGCCGGTGAGAAAGATGTCATCATTACCGACCAGCTTGTAGAAGAGCGCCTGCAGGCCAATCCTTTGGGTTATGACAAGCAAGGTGAACTGCACTACGATTTAGCGTCGGCTTTTATCAAGAGCATCCGCGGTAGCGACCCCGATGCAGCACTCTACTATCTGGCTCGTATGATTGAAGGCGGTGAAGATCCGCAGTTCATTGCCCGTCGCCTGGTGATCAGTGCTGCTGAGGATGTGGGCTTGGCCAACCCTAACGCCCTTCTGTTAGCCAACGCTGCCTTCGATGCCGTAAGCCGGATTGGTTGGCCTGAGGGCAGAATTCCCTTGGCTGAGGCTACGGTATACCTGGCTGCTTCGCGCAAAAGCAACTCTGCCTACAAAGGCATTGGCGCGGCACAACAACTCGTGAGAGAGACCGGCAACCTGCCCGTACCCCTCCACCTGCGCAATGCCCCAACGGCACTTATGGCTCAGTTAGGTTACAATGACGGATATAAGTATGCCCACGATTATACAGACAACTTCGTAAACCAACAGTATCTACCAGACGCCATAAAGGACCGTCGACTCTGGCAAGCCCAGCACTCGCCCATGGAAGAAAAACTCTATCAGCAGATGGTCAACTGCTGGGGCGAACGGTATAAATAAACGTTGCTAATAAAAGAAATTTAAGGATTTTCGGATAAAAATAAGAAATCAAACAAAATAGAAATAACATTATGAATATTGTAATATTGGACGGCTATGCCGCCAACCCCGGTGATCTGTCGTGGGACGGATTCAAGACTTTGGGCGATCTGACGGTTTATCCCCGCTCTCGCCGCGAGGAAGTGGTGGAACGGGCACATGATGCAGAAATTATTCTCACGAACAAAGTATCTATTGACGACGAGCTGATGGGGAAACTGCCCAAACTCAGATATATCGGCGTGCTGGCCACGGGCTACAACATCATTGATACGCAGGCTGCCCGCAAACGTGGCATTGTGGTGACCAATATCCCCGCCTACAGTACGATGTCGGTGGCACAAATGGTGTTCGCTCACATTCTCAATATTACCAACCATGTGGCTCACTACGCTGATGCAACACGCAAAGGAATATGGAGTAGCAAACCCGACTTCTGCTATTGGGACACGCCGCTGCCCGAATTGGCTGGAAAGACATTAGGAATCGTGGGACTGGGACATATCGGCACAGCTGTAGCGAAGATTGGACATAGCTTCGGCATGTATATTTCGGCCTATACGCGAAAGAACTCCCAAGACCTTCCCGAGTGGATACAAAAGACGACAATGGACGGACTGTTTGCGGTGAGCGACATTCTGACCCTCCACTGTCCGCTCACCCACGAGACCCGGGAGATCGTGTGCCAAAAGACGCTGTCACGAATGAAAAAGGGAGCTATCGTCATCAACACGGGTCGAGGTCCACTTGTCAACGAGGCAGATGTAGCCGCAGCTCTCAGGTCAGGACACTTAGCTGCCTACGGAGCAGACGTAATGACCGAAGAACCTCCCAAGAGTGACAATCCCCTCATTGGTGAGCCTCATGCCTTTATCACTCCCCATGTCGCCTGGGCCACACTCGAGGCCAGAAGCAGACTCATGGACATTGCTCTGGGAAACGTCAGGGCCTTTCTCAATGGGGAGACGAAAAACGTGGTAGATTAAGATGGTGGAACATTTCGACGATCCTGAGTTAGTACACAGTCTGCAACGTGTCATCGAATTTCTTGGCACTTTTGCCTTTGCCATCTCCGGGATTCGCCATGCCGCTGCCCTGCATTTTGACTGGTTCGGTGGATTTGTGTGTGGATTTGCCGTAGCCATCGGTGGAGGCACCATACGCGATGTCATGCTCGGTGCGACACCATTCTGGATGACTTCGCCCATGTATATTCTCTGCACGGCACTCGCCCAAGTGTTTGTAGTTCTCTTTGCTCAATCGCTGAAGCGTCTTGATAACGCCTGGTTTGCGTTTGACACTTTAGGACTTGCTCTATTCACCATCGCTGGTATCCAAAAGACACTCGCCTGCGGTCACCCCTTTTGGGTGGCAATCGTTATGGGATGCATCACGGGAGCCGCTGGAGGAGTGATTAGAGATATCCTGCTCAACAAGGTTCCCGTGATCTTCCACAAGGAAATCTACGCGATGGCCTGTGTGGCTGGTGGCGGACTCTATTGGGCAATGCTGAAGTTGGGCGCTGGTCTTACGTTTACAGTAACTGCCGTTTTCATAGTGATCTGCCTCATTCGATTCTTAGCGGTGAAGTATCATATCTCATTACCCCTGCTGAAAGGCGAAGAACAGCCTTCGCATATCTCACGACGGCAAAGAGAGAAATGAGGGAGTGTGCCAAGTTTTGATGGATCCAGTTGGCATTACAGAATTTATTTTTTAATTTTGCACGGTAAAGGAGAACTCACAGATAAATGTAAATCCACAAAAAATGATGAAATGATCTTAGCAACGATATCAGACGAGGAGCTGCGCAAGGCGGCAGAAGAGGGGACTTGGAACTTCATTGAAGCCGTTAACGGTGCCCTCCTTAAGGCCATCGGAGGAGAGCTAACGGCTGAGAACATAGGTGAACTGAACTCCGATCAAATCACGCTCATAGGCTATGCTGCCCTCCACGAGGAAGTAATGGACGGTGGATTTGTTGAACTCATCCACAATGGCTGGGGAAGTTTCATCTTTCTCAACCCTTTTGCAAAGGCCATACGTCTTTGGGGCGTAGATGGGCTCGCCACGATGCTTAACAAGGGGCACCGACTGTACTGCAAATATCATAGTGAAATTGAGCGGGACTGCACAGACGAGGAATTTATGGCCTTGTTTGAAAAATATCCAGAGTTTGACAGCTTGGACGACACTTTTGTGGAAAATGAGGAATCGTTTACTGACACGGTGGCACGCTACGTGGACGACCACCTGTCCAACTTCGTAAACATAGTATGAATAAGCAAGAACAAGAAATAAGAAAGAAAAGTCCTGTACAGATCAAGAACAAGAAGGCTTCATTTGAATACTTCTTTGTTGACACATACACTGCAGGAATCGTGTTGACTGGGACGGAGATCAAGAGCATCCGCAACGGCAAGGCGTCGCTCGTGGATACCTACTGTGCAATTTACAATGGCGAAATATGGGTAAAAAATATGTATGTGGCCCCCTATTTCTATGGCAGCTTTGCCAACCATTCTGTGCGCCGGGACAGAAAGCTCCTCCTCACCAAACGAGAAATCAAGAAATTGCAGGAAGCTGAAAAAACACCCGGCATGACCATCGTCCCCACCCTGATCTACATAGACGAGCATGGACGGGCAAAGATGGATATTGCACTGGCCAAAGGCAAGAAACTCTATGATAAGCGTCAAACCTTGCGAGATAAAGAAGACCGACGTGAAATGGACCGGGCAAGAAAGAACTTTTAAAGACCGATATGACAATTCAGGATACTGCCAGACACAAGATTATCGTCCTTGACGGAGCATTAGGAACAAAGATCCAGAGCTATGGCCTTACGGAGGCCGACTTCAGAGGAGTACTTTTCAAGGATCTGCCGGGCCAACTGAAAGGCAACAATGACATGCTTTGCCTGACCCGACCGGACATAGTGGCAGAAATTCACAAGAAATACCTCGAAGCTGGGGCAGATGTGATAGAAACCAACACCTTTTCCTCCCAAACCATCTCACAGGCCGACTACGGTCTGCAACACGCAGCCCGCGAGATGGCTCTCCAAGGAGCAAGGATAGCCCGGCATGTAGCCGATGAATGGTCGACAGCAGAATGGCCTCGGTTTGTGGCCGGCAGCATGGGACCCACCAACCGAATGCTCTCGATGAGCGACGATGTAGACCATCCTGCAGCCAGAGCGATCAGCTATGACCAACTTCTTGAAGCCTACACAGAACAGGCTACGGCATTGATAGAAGGAGGAGTGGACTTGCTGCTGATAGAGACTTGCTTTGACACGCTCAACGCCAAGTGTGCGGTAGATTCCGCGCGAAGGGCCATGGATAATACGGGACGCGAGGTTCCTGTCATGGTAAGCGTCACGTTCAGCGACAATTCCGGAAGAACATTAAGCGGACAAAATTTGGATGCTTTCATGACGAGCATGGAACCACTTGGACTTTGGGCGATCGGAATGAACTGCGGCATGGGGGCACGCCAATTGATGCCCTATGTAAAGCAGATGGCAGCCAAGTCGCCTGTACTTGTCGGCGCATACCCCAATGCCGGACTGCCCAATGCCATGGGAGAATACGACGAGTCACCAGAAAGCATGGCCGACGAAATGAAGGAATTTCTTGATGAAGGGCTGCTAAACATCATCGGGGGATGCTGCGGTACTGACGAGCATTTCATCCAACTGCTTGCACGCATGACCAAGGACCGTGTTCCACGTCAACCGGCCGCACGCGACGGGCGACTGAGGCTGTCGGGCCTCGACATGCTGGAAAAGACCGATGAGATCAGATTCGTCAACGTAGGTGAACGCTGCAACGTTGCCGGATCGAGAAAGTTTCTCAGACTCATCAACGAGAAGAAATACGACGAGGCACTGGCTATCGCCCGCAAGCAGGTGGCCGACGGTGCGCTCGTGATTGATGTGAATATGGACGACGCCATGCTTGATGCAGGCAAGGAGATGACGACATTTCTGAATCTCATTGCAACGGAACCCGAGATAGCAAAAGTGCCAGTCATGATCGATTCATCCAACTGGGAAGTTATCATGGCCGGACTGAAATGTTGTCAAGGCAAGAGCATCGTAAATTCCATCTCGCTCAAGGAAGGCGAGGAAACGTTCATCCGACATGCCAAGGAGGCACGGCGCATGGGCGCAGCTGTTGTGGTGATGCTATTTGACGAACAAGGGCAGGCTGTGAGCTACGAGCGCAAGATAGAAATCGCCCAAAGAAGCTACGATTTGCTCACTCAAAAGGCAGGCATGCCCGACTGTGATATCATTTTCGATCCCAATATTCTCTCCATTGCAACAGGAATGGCAGAACACGACTCTTATGCTGCTGATTATATCAGAGCCGCCGAATGGATCAGAAAGCATTATCCGTTATGCCATATCAGTGGAGGGGTAAGCAATCTAAGCTTCTCTTTCCGCGGAAACAATTATATCCGCGAAGCCATGCATGCTGTCTTCCTCTATCATGCCATCCAGCATGGTATGGATTTTGGTATCGTGAATCCTGCGACTAAAGTCACCTACAACGACATCCCAGCTGATCAGATAGGCATTTTTGAAGATGCCATTCTCTACCGGCAGAAGGGTGCTGCCGATGACCTGATCTGTCTCGCAACAAAGCTCAAAGAGCAACAGGCGGGGAAAGACAACTCTTTGAAAGGCAATCAGTCGGATGAATGGAGAAATGGAAATCTGGAAGATCGCTTGAAATATGCCCTCAGAAAGGGGGTGGGCGACTGGCTAACGAAAGATCTGACCGAGGCACTCCGTTTATATCCCCATGCCATCGACATCATTGAAGGACCACTCATGAATGGGATGAACGAAGTGGGCGATCTGTTCGGCCAAGGCAAGATGTTTCTACCACAGGTGGTGAAAACCGCACGCACCATGAGACAGGCCGTAGACTTCCTTCAACCCTACATTGAGGCAGAAAAGGCGGAAGAGAAAACATCGTCGGGAAAGATTGTCCTGGCAACTGTGAAAGGTGACGTGCACGACATTGGCAAAAATATCGTCGGCGTTGTGCTTGCCTGCAACAACTTTGACATTACTGATTTGGGGATCATGGTGCCAGCAGAGAAGATCGTAGAGACGGCAAAGAGGGAACATGCCGACATGATTGGCCTTAGCGGACTTATCACGCCCTCACTGACTGAAATGGCCAATGTGGCCCGGCTCATGAAAGAATCAGGACTGAATATACCGATTCTTGTGGGTGGAGCAGCCACTACCCTACCCCACACTGCCTTAAAGATTCAGCCGGTCTACGATGGCCCTGTGGTATGGATTAAAGATGCGGCACAGATTGTCGGTGTGGCCAACGCCCTGCTTTCCGAAGCTACTCGCGAAGCTTTCACCCACAAATTGGCAGGAGACTATGAGCTGATACGCCATAGCTATGAGGCCAAACAGCAGAAGCTTCAAGGCATTGAGGAAGCCAGACACAACAAATTGAACCTGTTTAACAATTAGCATAAAGATATGAGAAAGTTGATATTAACATTGTTCTGCGCCATGGCAACGATCTTGGCGCAAGCGCAAATAGAGATATGGAGCTCTATAGCCAAGGCTCCACGTGATATGAAGACAACTGACTATGGCAAAGCAGAGCCTCTGACACTCGACATCATCAAAGACGGCAGCCGGCAAGTGCTGGTCGACACGGCACGCTATGTCGTGGAGCGTATCGATCAGGAAATCTCGACAGACTCCATAAAGAGCACAGAACTAAGTGCTACCGACTGGAAGGGGGATGAATACGTGTTTAAGTTCAACCGGGACCTATACGCCGAAAGTCCGTTGATGCGCTACTGTGTGATTATGTTCTCAGCCAACAATCCCTACCAGTGGACTTATTATTTCTGTAAAGAACCCAAATAAAAGACAACACCCAGCCTCCGATTCCGCGTTGACGGATAAGGAGACTATAAATAATAGAAAAGAGAAAATGTTTCAAAAGAAAAGAAGATGGCACATGATTCCTGGCCAGCCCAAGACAGAACTTGATGAAAAAATAATGTATTGGGAAAGTAAAGGAAAACTGGTACCCACGCGGGATATGGTACGTACCCCCGAGCAGATTGAAGGTATTCGTAAAGCAGGCGCGGTTAACACTGGCTGCCTCGACGCTGTTGCTAACGCTATCCATGTGGGAATGAACACCCAGGAGATCGACGATATCTGCATGGCCTATTGCAAAGAGCACAATGCTAATCCCTCCTGCCTCAACTATGAGGGCTTCCCAAAAAGCGTCTGCACGAGCATCAATGAGGTAGTCTGCCACGGAATACCCAAGAAGGAAGACGTGCTGCAGCCTGGTGACATCGTCAATGTGGACATGACGCTAAGCGTTGACGGCTATTTCGGCGATGCCTCCCGCATGTTCATCATAGGCGGAAAGACAACCCCAGAGAAGGAACAATTGGTAAGAGTGACCAAAGAATGTCTGGACATCGGTGCAGAGGCTGCCAAGCCCTATTGTTTTGTTGGCGACATCGGTCATGCCATTCAGAAGCATGCAGAGAAATACGGCTACGGCGTGGTGCGCGATCTGTGCGGACATGGAGTCGGACTGGCCATGCATGAAGAGCCAGACATACTTCATTATGGACATAAGGGTACGGGTATGCTGCTCGTCCCCGGCATGGTGTTCACCATTGAGCCAATGATCAACATGGGCACATGGAAAGTGTTTATCGATGCCGACGATCCCTACGGATGGGAAGTCATAACAGGCGACGAAAAGCCCAGTGCACAGTGGGAGCATACTTTCCTCATGACCGAACACGGTGTGGAAATCCTGTCTTATTAATGTTTAGATTGAATGATGAAAGACATTTATATATTAGGTATAGAATCAAGTTGCGATGACACATCTGCCGCCGTTCTCCGCAATGGTGTGATACTCAGCAACGTCACTGCTTCGCAAGAAGTTCATCGCGCTTACGGCGGTGTTGTTCCCGAGTTGGCTTCCCGTGCTCATCAGCAGAATGTTGTTCCCGTTGTTGACCAAGCTATCAAACGCGCAGGCATCACCAAAGAAGACCTCTCAGCTGTAGCCTTCACGCGTGGCCCAGGATTGATGGGCTCACTGCTTGTAGGCGTAACCTTTGCGAAAGGTTTTGCCCGGTCATTGGATATTCCCCTCATCGACGTCAACCACCTGCAGGGCCACGTGATGGCTCATTTCATCAAAGAGAGCGATGATGACAACTCCCATCCACCCTTCCCTTTCATTTGCCTATTAGTATCGGGCGGCAACTCACAAATTGTAAAGGTGAATGCCTACAACGATATGGAGGTCTTGGGGCAAACTATCGACGACGCTGCAGGCGAAGCCATTGATAAGTGTTCAAAAGTAATGGGATTGGGTTATCCAGGTGGCCCCATCATCGACAAACTTGCCCGCCAGGGAAACCCGCAGGCATTCAAGTTCTCTGAGCCTCACATTCCGGGACTCGACTATTCTTTCTCCGGATTGAAGACCAGTTTCCTGTATAACTTGCGTAAATGGGTTGCTGAGGATCCAGACTTTGTAGAGCATCACAAGGAAGACCTCGCTGCCAGTCTCGAACACACTATTGTCGATATTCTTATGAAGAAGCTTCGCTTAGCAGTCAAACAGACAGGTATCAAACATGTGGCTGTAGCTGGAGGGGTCAGTGCCAATAATGGCCTACGCAATGCTTTTCGCGAGCACGCCGCAAAGTACGGTTGGACCATCTATATACCCAAGTTCAGCTATACAACAGACAATGCGGCCATGATAGCCTGTGTAGGTACATTTAAATATCGCGACAAGGCTTTCGCCTCTATCGACCTGCCCGCTTTTTCAAAGGTTACCTTTCAATAATTTTGGGGAATGAAGGGCAACAACTTCATTCCCAACAAATTAGAGATAAAGAATACAAAATAATTTACGATAATATGGAATTTGAATCAAAAGTCTTGAGCAAGGAGATCCAGCAGGTTCTCTATGACAACGGAAAAACGCTGGGTACAGCCGAAAGTTGTACAGGCGGTCGTATTGCCGAAGCCATCATTGCCACACCCGGGGCAAGCAACTACTTCAAAGGGGGCATCATCTGCTATACCAACGAGGTGAAAGAACGGCTTCTCCACGTATCTCACCAAGTGCTGGAAGAACAGACAGCTGTCTGCGAAGAAGTTGCCCGCGAGATGGTCATCGGTGCTTGCGACGCTCTCAATTGCGATTATGCACTTTCGGCTACGGGTATAGCCGGCCCCGACGGAGGTACTCCCGACATCCCCGTTGGTACAATTTGGCTGGGATATGGATCAAAAGATGAGGTGAAAACTTTTAAGCTCACTGAAGATGACGGACGAGACTTAAACTTAAGTCACGCGACGAATCAAGTATTGAAACTCTTTTTAGAATACTTAAAATCACATCTCTAAACCACATGAAGGTCAGATTATTCACTATAGCCGCTGTGCTGTTCCCCTTATGGGCGACGGCACAGCGGTTGTCGGTTGATATCAATAATTGGCAATTCTCAAGAGATCAACAACATTGGCAACAAGTGAAAGTTCCCCACGATTGGGCCATTGCTGGTCCATTCGACAAGAAATGGGATCTACAATATGTTGCTATCGCACAGAATGGCGAAACCGAGAAGACGGAAAAATCAGGACGGTCTGGAGCTCTGCCATGGATAGGCAGAGGCTATTATCGCACACACATCGATGGCACCCGGCTCCAAGGAAAACGGGTTGTCCTGGCTTTTGATGGAGCTATGGCTGATCCCCACGTCTTTGTCAACGGCAAAGAAGCAGGGCGTTGGGCTTATGGCTATAATGCCTTCCGTATCAATATCACCCCATTTATAAAACCAGGCGACAACCTCATCGAGGTAAATCTCAACAATCTTGAAGAGAGCAGCCGATGGTACCCCGGTGGCGGAATCTATCGTCCCGTCCACCTCATAACCACTTCTCCCACAGCTATTGACGACTGGTCGGTCTTCTGCCACACAATTTCTGCTAACGACAAAGAAGCGGTTATTGAGGTTTCGGCTGCCCTTACCGATAGCAGCAATCAGAAACTTACCTATACCCTAAAGGATTGCCAAGGACGCACTGTAGCTTCAGCCGAAGGAACAGGCCAACTTAGCCTCAGAGTGGCCAATCCAAAGTTGTGGTCGCCCGACCATCCTTATCTCTATACCCTCACGGTGGCCTATAATGATGGAGGAAGGTGCCGCGATGCTTACTCCTTGAAAACGGGCATTCGCACCCTCACCATTGACAAAGAAGGTGTCAGACTAAACGGCAGGCCTCTCCCTATCAAGGGAGTATGTCTTCATCATGACCTCGGACCATTAGGCGCGGCAGTCAACAAAGCTGCTATTATCCGGCAAGTCAATATTCTTAAAGACATGGGAGCAAACGCCATCAGGACCTCCCACAATATGCCCTCTCAGACCCAAATGCAGGTTTACGACTCTTTGGGGATCGTAGTGATGGCCGAGAGCTTCGACATGTGGCTCTATCCCAAATGCCAAAACGGGTATGCCCGGCTCTTCAAGGACTGGGCTGACAGGGACATTACCAACCTCGTCCTCGCAAATCGAAACCATCCCTCGCTTATCATGTACAGTATTGGCAATGAGATTCCAGAGCAGTGGAGTGACGAAGGACGTGAAATAGCGCGCCATCTGCAAGATCTCTGCCATCGTCTCGACCCTACAAGAATGGTCACGCAAGGAATGGACCGTCCCGATGATGCTTTGAAGTCAGGGTTTGCCCAAGTGATGGATATTCCAGGATTCAACTATCGGGTATGGAAATACCCTAAAGACATCAGCCACCTCACATGTGGTTATTTGCTCGGTTCTGAGACAGCCAGCACCATCAGTTCGCGAGGCGTATACAAGTTTCCTGTCACTTGGGGGGCAAATATCACCTATCCTGACGGTCAATGCAACGGCTACGATACGCAATGGTGTCCCTGGAGCAACCTGCCCGAAGAAGATTTCATGGCCCAAAGCGATGCATCCTATACCATAGGACAGTTTGTATGGACGGGATTCGACTACCTGGGGGAACCAACGCCCTACGACAGCTATTGGCCAGCACGAAGCAGCTATTTTGGCATTTGCGACCTTGCCGGCCTACCGAAGGACCGTTATTACCTCTACCGCTCAGTCTGGAATACGAAGGAAAACACTGTCCACGTTCTGCCACACTGGACTTGGCCGGGCCGGGAAGGACAGATCACTCCTGTTTTTGTCTATACCAGCTATCCTTCAGCAGAACTTTTTATCAATGGCAAAAGTATGGGCAAGCGCACAAAATTGTCCATCACCGATGGAGAGTATAATACAGGACGCCCAGCCACCCCTTCAGATGCAGAGCGGCGTGCTGCACGCTACCGACTAATGTGGAAAGATATTAAGTATGAGCCAGGCGAACTGAAAGTGATTTGTTATGATGATTCTGGCAATCAGGCAGCTGAAATATCAGAACACACGGCAGGCAAGGCATGTGCTATAAAACTCCAAGCCGATCGGGACACTATTCAGGCCGATGGCAGCGACTTGGCATACATAACCGTGTTCTTGACTGACAAAGATGGCTACCCGATACCAACAGCAGAAGACGAACTGCAGTTCACAGTTAGTGGGGCTGGCACATTTAAAGCGGTTTGCAATGGAGATGCAACAAGTCTTGAATCCTTTGTCAAACCTCAGATGAAACTTTTCAGCGGCAAGCTCGTGGTTACAATTCAAGCTTCTGAACAGAAGGGCGACATCATGCTGAAGGTGAATGATGTTAATCAACCTCAGCTTTCGGCAGAAATGAGACTGATAGCTGAATGATATATTCTTTTACAAATAGAGGATGCATCCACCAACATCTTGGATGTATCCTCTACTTTTTATTTACCAATAACCACTTTCCTATCTTTTCGAGGCCGTGGACTTCTCCTATCTGAATCCCCAAAGACTCCAAGACCAAGCCGAGAAGAATATCCTTGGAGGTGAGGCTTCAAACCACTTAGCAGCTATCTGTCAGCTACGCCCTGATTCCCAATTGGTAATGTCTCTCCATAGGGTATCTTCCTGTGGCTATTGGCACAGACACATATTGTTACAATTAGTCTTGTCGGACTGATCTTGCAGGTGTGTTTTGTCTGACAATGAGATGCAGAGAATTTGCAAAATAGGTTTATCGCTCCAATTCATATCATGATGAGCAATAGCTACAAGACAGTAGGTTATGATGGAGATGAAAATCTGAATGCGAACGCCATTTTCCTTAGTGCCCCAAAACTTCTCTTAAAGTGCGGGCTCCCAGATGGCAGCCGGCGGGCTCCCAATTGTCACCCCGCTGGCTCGCATAAGGCTGCCGACTGTCTCCCAACTGCAAGCTGCCATCAACAAACAGTCATTGAATAATGAAAAGACGAAAATTGGGAAGTGACTTCACCTTTTCTGGAGAATGCCTACATTCATACGTCTCCATAAGCATGCCGGTACACATCTCCAAAGAAAGACAAGCACCCGATAGCGCCAATCTATAATCTCTACATGACGATGTGCCTCAACGGCCCTCATGATTCTATCTACAGCGTAACCTAAAGGCATGGTCATTGGAAAATGACTGCCTTTCAGTAAAGGCGTATCAATGAATCCAGGTCTGATCTCCGTGAATCCGACTTTGGTCTTGCTTACGTGAGCTTGCTGCTCCAAAGCTTGTAAATAGAAATGCTGAAAAGCTTTTGTTGCGCTATAGCTTGGTGCAGCTCCCAATCCGCGGACACCTGCAATGCTTGAAACAACTGCAATATGTCCACCTCCTTGTGCTGCCATCAGCCGATAAGCTTCACCTACCATGCGGGTGAACCCATAAGCATTGGTGAGGACCGTTGATTCTTCGATGTCCGGAAGGAGCGAGGTGTTCATCTTGCCTATGCCCGAGACATGAAAATAGAGATCAACATGTCCCATGCGCTGGAAGATTTGATCCAGTAGAGTAACAGCCGAATCTTCACAGACATCTAATTGCACAGCTATGGAACCATTTGGGGCTTTATCCAATAGTGGCAACAACAAAGACCTGCGACGTGCTGCCAAGGCGACTCGCCAACCTTTGGTAATCAACCGCGAAGCTATTTCCTGCCCTATGCCTGAGCTCGCACCTACAACTATTGCTGTATTCATCTTTGGTTCTACTTTTTATAGTACTCTTTGTCCGTTCTCCCACACAAAATTGTTGTGCGCATACCCTAACATCTGTTCCGAAAAAGCCGTTTGAAAATTGACCTCTTTTATATAGTATCTTTTGTTCTATGTCTCTTTTCTCGTTTTATAACTGTAATGAGTCGTAGATCACCTGACGGTGATGTGGAAACATCCTTGGTTTACCTCATATTTGATGTAGCATCTGTTGGCTTGTCTCAGATCGTCAAGGACTTCAGCCAACACCCATTTCAACGTATCATTCCTTACAGCCCTTCGGTTCGGCCCTTCCGGATCTTCTATCGTTTTATAACGGTTGTAGCAGAGATCAAAAGTAGTACCATATCGATGACAGCTATTTTGTGACGCGTTGGAATTATGTCCACGCAATTTCTGCATGTCGTACTCACTACGCATCACACTGGTAACTATCACTTTGTGCAAAGGAATCCCCTTGTGCTGAAGGCTGTCGAAAAAATTTCGGCCGATATCCTGCAAAAGGACAGAAGCTCGGGGAACAAGAAATGGCTGGCTGTTGCGCAATCTGTCAACATAGAAATAGGGATTGCTGCCAACGTAGACAAGCCGGTTCTTCCGTTTATCCATATCGGCAGTATTATCGGAAGGCTTAACTCCCCAACGCTGGGCTGCGAGCAACTGAACGTCGTTGAGATCGGGAAAGGTGTTACCAAAATTAGGCACACTGTATATTCTCTCTTTAACAGGTCTTCCATCATGCTTGAAGAATTCGATTCCCTTGGGTAGAGGTATACTCATGCAGCTGTCGTAGCGAAAAGACATGGAGGTTGGTGTTACCTCAGAGACCGACAAAGATGTGTTCTGTGCTTCCTTATCGGGCCTCGTGATCTCCGCCGAAGACTTATGATCTGTAGCAATGCCTGGAAAAATAAGGCGCACGAGAGCTAAGAGGAATGTTGCAATCAGAAAGCCAAGCAGGAATTGTTTCTTTTTTATCTTTTTCATGAAAAACTTCTTTTGCGTTGACGAGCAGATCGGAAGTCGACAATTCTATCACATCATCTCAGCCTCTTTAAGCCATTGTGTCGACATAGCATCCGAAGGCATTCGCCAGTCGCCACGGGGACTGAGACTGACACTTCCCACCTTAGGCCCGTCGGGCAGACAACTTCGCTTGAATTGCTGGGCAAAGAAGCGGCGCAAGAAAGTAAGCAACCATTTCTTGATTTCATCGCCATCATGATGAGACGCAAAAGCACGATCAGGATGATCAAAAGCATTCTTGGCCATAAGAAAAATCTTTCGAGGTGAAAAACCCAACCGCAAAAAATAGTAGAGGAAGAAGTCGTGAAGCTCATAAGGGCCTACAAGGTCCTCCGTCTTTTGCTGGATATTACCATTATCATCGGCCGGTATCAATTCTGGAGATATTGGAGTATCTATAATATCAAGAAGAATAGCCTTTGATGTGGCATCAAGCTGCGATGCAGCATAAGCCACAAGGGTCTTAATGAGCGTTTTAGGAATGGAGCTGTTTACTCCATACATGCTCATATGGTCGCCATTGTAAGTGGCCCATCCTAAAGCCAATTCCGAAAGGTCACCGGTTCCAACGACCAAGCCTCCTACTTGATTGCTCAAGTCCATAAGTATTTGCGTACGCTCGCGTGCCTGTCCATTCTCATATGTGACATCATGAACATGAATGTCATGACCAATGTCCTCAAAATGCTGGGTCACACTCTTGGCTATAGATATCTCTCGGATACTGATACCAAGGCTCTCCATAAGATGAATGGCATTATGATATGTGCGATCGGTAGTACCAAATCCTGGCATTGTTACGCCATAAATACCTTTTCGGTCAAGTCCCAACAACTGAAAAGCTCTAACACAGACTAACAATGCAAGGGTCGAATCAAGTCCACCGCTGATCCCCAACACCACTTTGCTGCTATGGGTATGTTGCAGACGCTTCACCAATCCCATAGCTTGAATGGTAAAAATATCCTCACAGGTTGAATCACGCTTCTCATCTGTCGGAACAAAGGGAAGCGGATCAAAATGGCGTTCGAGTTTAAACGGATGATTATGCACGGACTCACAGTGAATAGTGCACACAGACTCGCTGAGCATCCTGCGTTGAGCATTAACGAATGTAGTATTTGTTCGTCGTTCTGTTCGAAGGCGTTCTATATCGATTTGTGCAGTTTGCAAGTAGGGATCCATCGAAAAACGCTTGCCTTCTGCCAACAGTTGCCCGTTCTCATAGATAATGGCATTTCCACCATAGACCACGTCCTGCGTACTCTCACCGAATCCACATCCACTGTAAACATAGCCGGATATGGTACGGGCACTCTGCTGAGACAGCAAACTCTCAAGATAGGCATGTTTGCCAATAAGCTCGTCGCTGGCCGAAAGATTGAAAATCAAGTCGGCTCCGGCAAGAGCCAAATGATTACTGGGAGGAGTTGGTGCCCAAACATCCTCACAGATCTCAATACCAAAGCGGACTCCTTCAGCAGTAGTAAACAACATGGGGTCGGAATGAACAATAAGCTGCTCACCAGCATAGTTTACGGGAGTAGGTCGCAAGTCTTGAGAAGAAGCGAACCAGCGCTTCTCATAAAATTCGGCATAATTGGGCAGATAAGTTTTCGGAACGATGCCCAACAACTTGCCTTTCTGGAAGACTATCGCAGCGTTGAGCAACAAATCTCCCGCAGGCACTGGCGCACCTACAATAACGATAACGTCTTTGTCGACAGAGAACCGGACAAGTCGGGCAACAGCAGCCTCAGATGAAGATAATAATTGAGACTGGCGAAACAGGTCTTGGCAAGTGTACCCGGTTATAGACAACTCGGGAAAAACAACAATTTCAACGCCCTGCGTCTCGGCCTGCAAAATAAGTTGCTCTATCTGATTGCAGTTGTATTCACAGTCGGCCACTCTCACCGTCGGGACAGCAGCCGCGACCTTTAAGAATCCATAGTTCATAGTCGTAGTCCTAATTATCTGATCGTAACTTGTGTGGCCCCATACCCATATTCCTGGAACGATGCATCTTGATAAGTATATTTCTTATAGCGGTATTGCAGATCATTGATGAGAGCACGTCGCAAAACGCCTTCGCCCTTACCGTGGATGAAAACGATCTTTGTCCCCTTAGCTTTCGCAAACTCGGCCAATGTGTCTCGGAAGATCTTCAATTGATAATTTAGAATGTCCACATTGCTCATACCATTTGTAGTCTCTAAAATCTCATTCGCATGAAGGTCTACGACAACGGTATTGTCCAAAGAGCGATATCTGTAATAGGGAGAATGCTTCTTATTGCCTTTACTCTGACTATCATCATATCGTCTTAAGGGCTCCTCAGCCGAAGACTTGGAATGGATTCTGGCTTGTGATTTAGTGTCTGTTTCCTTTGCTGTTTCGTTTGAAGAAAACATCTGACGTTTCATCTCCTGAGCGTCAATGGTTGTCGTTATCATGGGCTTGTCCTCTTCGACAAGTTTGAACATCAGCACAGGGGACTCGAAATATATCGTCTTTTCATAACAATGATATTTATAGAAACGAACCGGATTAATACGGAACCTTAAATCTATCGGTGACTTCGGCACATAAGGCTTTGTGGATTTAAAAGCCAACAACTGGATGCCGATATGCTGCATCTCATTTAAATCCTCAAAACCTACTTCTTCCAAGAAGAGCTTTGTATTTGGCTCTACATAGCCACGTTGTCTTAAAGTCCAATTGTTTCCCTCAGCAACACTGTAAACGTAAAGCATGTCGTAATTGCAGTCATTGATAAGGTATACCTCGAAACGGGTATTTGAGAGGTTCTTGACATCCATCGGCACAAAGGCAAGGATCACATTTAGTCTGTTTCCCTCCTTGCGCTCCTCTGGTTTCCGCTGATAGGTAATGTCCCCGTCGGCCGGATCCTCTTCTATTTCAGTTTCTGATTCCGTGGTGTCCTGACCGTCCCGAAGTAACGATGAGATTGATCTACCATCGTGATTTATCGTCTGAGGCTTCTTCTCCCCTCGTTTGCTTACCACACGCGTTGTTGAATAGTCACTATCCTCTTCAACAACTACGTCATTGACAGATGTAGGAATCTGGAAACCATCGGCATCCTCAACCAAAACTATGCTGTTACCCTGAAATCCAGCGACCACACCACCGCCAACATCATTCAGGAATCTTACTCTATCTCCAATTTTCATATTTTCAAATTTAGAAGTATGTATGTTTGTTTCCCAATCAGCCAATCCACCTTAAGGGATAAGCAACGAACTGTCGCCATAACTCAGAAACCGAAATCCATGGTTGAGAGCATAATCGTAGATTTTACGCCAATCACCATTGACAAATGCACTAACAAGCAACAACAATGTTGATTGAGGCTGGTGAAAATTGGTTAATAACATCTTAACAATCTTATACTTATAACCTGGAGCGATAATGATCTGTGTGCTGGTATGCAATGCTTCCAACCCATCACGTTCCAACCAATCAATAATATTATTAATAGCCTGCACTGGTGTTATGGGAGAACCATTCACAACAACCAATCCCTCGTCATTATGTGGTAAGTCGTAAGGTGCCCACTGCTCAACGTGAAGCTGATCTTCATTAGCCGTTGGATTGAGAGCTATAGCAACGCCCACATAGTATAAGCTCTCCAACGTACGCACACTGGTCGTGCCAATAGCAAAGGCACAAGCGTTATGCTTGACAAGGTTTTGCAAAGTATGCCGATGAACGCAGATAAACTCAGAGTGCATCTCATGGCCTTCAATCTCTTTACTTTTAACGGGCTTGAAGGTACCAGCCCCAACATGGAGTGTGACCTCCTCTCGCTCTACGCCCAACCTCTCAATAGCCTCCAGAACTTGATTTGTAAAATGGAGTCCAGCTGTTGGAGCAGCCACACTCCCTTTGATCTTAGAATACACGGTCTGGTAGGTAGTTTTGTCGCTCTCCTCCGTTGCTCTGTTAAGGTATGGAGGAATGGGAAGCTCACCAACAGAATCCAAAATCTCTGCAAAAGAAGTAGAAGGGTCATCCCAGTCGAAGTCAACCCAATAGTTGGTCCCCGTTGCACTATGCGCACTCCGTTCACGATCAAGAGTAGCTTTAAGCATAAGGGACTTGCCGTTAACCGTAAACTCTCGTTGGAGAGAGCCTTCCTTCCACTTCTTCAAGTTGCCAATCATGCATAGCCAGGAGCAATGCCCTGTGGTCTGAAATATTTGCTCATAGTCTGAAGGTGATGCCGGCTCCATCAAGAATACCTCGATCAAAGCCCCTGTATCCTTATGAAAATGTAGACGAGCCTGTATGACCCGTGTATTATTGGCCACCATCAGAATACCCGAATGCAAATGCTTAGGCAAATTATAAAAAATATCCTCATTCACCACACCATGATCATAGATAAGCAATTTGCTATGATCACGGGGAGTCACAGGGAACTTCGCAATTCTTTCGGCGGGAAGAGGATAATTGAAATCACTGATTTGTATATGTTTTGTATCCATAGCGTTATCAAATAAGCGATAGAACAAGTGCTGCAACTAAGGTCAAAGTCAACACGTTGAGCACTATATTTATATCAAGAAGGGAATAACCTGTTGAAGTGTATTGAGAGGAGACGTAAGTAATCTTAACACTTACACGTTTATAAATCTTCGCATAAAACAAGTAATAAACTACTACTCCAACCAATATGCCCAATGCAAGACCACAGACAATATCAAGCGGATAATGTAGACCAAGATAAATCCGTGTATAGCAATTGACAAGTGACCAACAGATCATGAATAGATTGAAAGTTTTATTACGGACAAGCAAGCAAAAAAATACTGCTAAAGACATTGTGTTAGAAGCATGAGCTGAGAAAAAGCCATAATCACCTCCTCTAAACGCATTAACGACATGTACTAAATATTTAATCTCAGGGTCATTAGATGGCCGATAACGTGCAACCAAAGGCTTCATGATCAGGTCAGCCATCACATCCGACAAAAAGACACATAAGGCCGCAGATCCCACGACAAGTATAATTTGCTGCATTGTCTCATTGTTTTTGACAACAAGACATACCAAAGCAATATACAAAGGGACCCATGTAAGTCCGGATGTAAGGACCTGCATAAATCCATCCATAAATAGAGAACCGCCTCCATTGAGGTTGAAGAACAGTTCGCGGTCTAAATCCAATAATGACTGAATGTTCATCATTTCACAGATCTGGTGGAGAGAAACACTTAAGAAGCATCGGCCTCATCAAGATGAATCACCCAACCATATTTCTCCTTAATATTATATTTCTTCCAATTGATGTGTAAGTACCCAGCCTTCTCTTCCGTCAGCAAGCTTTATGCCTCTCCAATCAGGAAGACTCTTATCCGATATCTCCACCCGCGTACCTTCGTGGAGAATAAAGGATTCACCAGAGTTCTTTGCTGGTGTTTTTTTCACATTCACAGAACTGGACATGATAATTGCCCCCCGACGATTAATCAACTGCTCTTTCTGCTGAAATGCGAAAAGATTACTCAGCAGGAAAACCACAAAGAAGACAACACCTCCAAAAAAGCCTATCTTACGCGAAAGAACTGTCGGGCCAAACAAGTAGGTCAGCACCAGCAGCAGCGCAGCTATTATGGAAACAATGGCAGTTGTCGCCCAATTGTCGACACTCGTAAAATTTACAAGTGCCTTATACCAGGTAACAAAAAACATCTCACTTTTCGGAGCTATCTGGTCAATTGTACGTGACCGAGCGAACTCAAGATTAAATCGTATATCTTTATCGCCGGGAGACAACATTGATGCACGCTCATAATTGAGTACGGCATGAGGGACATCCTGTGAACGAAAATAGGCATTGCCCAAATTGTAATAAATGTCAGCACTGGCTCCTTTCTTAAGCAGTTCTTGATAATCCTTTATGGCTTGATGGTAGTTGCCTTTAAGATATTCATTGTCAGCATTCTCCTTTGTAATGGCCCCAGCTTCCATTGGAAAAAGAATAGCCAGAAAAAGAAGTACTGACAAAACTGTCTTCTTAGACTTTTTGTTTTGTTTCATTACATTTTCAATATTCTCTATAGCCGTCATGGCCGACTCGAAAGTTTTACTCATATTGCCCTCTGAATCGCCTGGAGCAAAACGCTCATACTCACACTCATCCAAGGCATTAATAAACTTCTGGATGGTTTCGGGGTTAACACCATGACTTTCCAACATTTCTGAGATATTATCTCGCGAAAGTTTCTCTACAGGCATATTGAGTTTATTGCTGACATAGCCCCATAAAGCACGTAGCACCTCGTCGTAGAATTCACTTCTCTTGCTTGCGAACATTAAATCGCGGGCATGGCGAAGATGCTTGAATGCAATGCGGTTTGCCTTTTTCCCACGCATCTTCACTACATCGGCATTCTCAATGGCACGCTGACGGAAGATGACAAGCAGAATAATAAAAGCAATCAACGGGACTAAAAGGGCTACCCAATAGCTCACGCTGCCGAAAAAGAATTCATTCATTGGATGCAGTTCTGTCTCTCCCTGCTTAATGGAATGAATATCCTTATCCTTCATATCATCAAAACTTTCAGACGAACTGGAACCAACACCCTTCCCCACTTCTACTGTGAAAGACTGAGTACGAAGAGTCCGATACTGATTAACCTGAGTGTCATAATAAACAAACTCTACAGCCGGTATTGTAAATTTACCCTCATTGCGGGGAACTGCAAGAAAATCATAAATCATATTTCCTTCCACTCCATTTGCTGTGAGTTTGGTCTTGTCCGTCACCTTCGCATCATATTTATCAAAATCCTTTGGGAAGTTGACAACGGGCTGCTTCAATAACTTCAAATTACCAATACCACCGATAACGATACGTAAAGTTATCGGGTTACCAGCTTTCACCGACTGCTTGTCAAGTTGGGCCGAGATGTTGAATCTGCCCACTCCTCCGGAGAATCCAACCGGTTTGGCAGGTAGAGGGTCAACTTGTATAGTAAGCCCTGGAGCTACAATATTTTTCTTTACTTCCACATACCCAGAGCCCCCATTAAGGAAAGCCTCCATGGGATCAACTGTGCGATTCTGCTGCACGACTATACCGCGGTATGTGATTGGTGGTATCTCAAGTTTGCCCGTCATTTGTGGATACATCACATACTGGCTCCATGTGACGGTCTGATAATTTTTATTGCCTACGCGCTCTATATGAAAGCTTTTCTGCTGTGGCAATGGCACTTCTTGCACATGAAACCCCGTCAGATCAGGCATTTTACCTTCAAGCTGGGTAAGATCAACAGTTGTATAGACTTTGTAAGTAAGCAATACAGGTTCCTGTTCGTGAACCCGTTTCTTGTTGGCACTAACCTTGATAAAAAGTTCATTTCGATTTATTGGTGTTCCCGCCACATCCAATTGCTGACTACTACTCTGATGGTTTCTCGGTGCGCCACCATTAGTTTTTGCAGCTCCAGAGACAGACACTCTTGCTCCATTTGAACTAAGCCACCGACCATTCACCATAGCTTTTAATGGCGGCAGGGCATAGTTTCCGGCTTTGGAAGCATAAAGAGTATAAGTTACAGTGAGGGATGAAGAACTGCTCATGTGACCGTTAACCATCATAAAGCTGGATTGCCTTGAAGTATACGGTCCGGCGATAAGTTCCAATCCATTCGGGAAACCGCCAATGCGGAAATCCTCCACATCACTTGTAGAAATCGTATAGCTCAACCGGAAATTTTCTCCTGTAGCCACATGATGTGGCACAGACACAGAAATTCGCTGAGCCATGGCACCTAAAGTGCCAGTAAGAAAGAAAAATATGAAGAAAAGCCATAACAACTTTCCATCTATGCCATATAGAGTATTCTGTTTCATTTTCTTACAGCGACGGCCCAAAGGCCGCACATTAACAGAAGGCGAGAAGCCCTTCTTACTTTTTGAATCTTAATTAGTCTGGTCTATTTTACTGCAAAATTACAATTTTAAAATCAGCCCACATAAAGTCTGTCTCTAAATATTATTAAATAGAGTTCCTTTTTCTCAATTTAAGAATGATATTAAGCAATATAGATGCTCTACTCCCTCCAAACTCGAAAAAGGAATGATGAAACCAGGCCACATTCACTCTGCAAGGCGTTTCCTGCAAGGATCCATGCCGTCAGCAAGAAATACGCAATACGAGTGCTTATCTTCTTGCTGATAAAGGACGTGGAAGAAGAGACAGTTCACTTCTTTGAGAGTGTTAGTCCGACCTCTATAAGACTTATCAGAACTTACCAATTCTTCTGAAGTTTTCTACGCTGTGGTTGCCTCATAGCATCTTTCAACCGCTGCTGGGTAGCTTGCTCCTCCTGCATAGCCGCATTCAAAAGCTGCTCAGCATTGTCTTTGCTCATCTGCTCCTTAGGTTGTGGCTGGTTGTTCGGATTCTGCTTGTCTTGATTCTTATTGTTCTGATTCTGTTGGTTGTTCTTCTTATTATTTTGCTTATTCTTGTCCTGTTTGTTCTTGTTTTGATTCTGTCGCGGCTGATTTTTCAAGAGCTTTTTACACAAAGCGAGATTATAGCGTGTTTCATTATCATTGGGATTATTACGAAGGCTTTCTTCATAAGCCGTTATAGCCTGCTGATAAAGCTGGTGTTGCTGGCAGACAACTCCCAAATTATGAAATACCATTGCTTTTCGGCGGGATGTTTTCTCCAGTCGACCTGCTATCTCATACTGCTTCACAGCAGCCGAGTCTTTCTTTTGAGCAAAAAGAGCACAGCCCAAATTGTAGTGGGCTTGAGGATTTGCTGAATTCTTACCTACCGCCTTGCGATACTCCACCTCGGCCTGTTCAAACTTCTGTTGATGAAACAACCGATTACCCAGGCGTATATGCCCGCGATCGTTTTGAGCCTGAACGCCAAGAACAAAGATGAATGAACACAATATGGATAGTAAACGTCTCATTTCTTCTTAAATAATTTAAGTTTCAACAAAGCCGGATTTTTGCGGTCTAAGATGCATGCCTCGATGATAAGCAGCACAATCACAAGAATGGCAAAAGCCTGGAACTGCTCATCGAAATCGCTGTAGACAACGCTGTCTGTTTGCCCGGTCTGCAGCTTAGCAATAGCGTTATTGAGCTGTTCCTGAGCATCACTCGTGTTGTCAACATGGATATACATTCCGTTTCCTGCTTGAGCCAGTTGACGACACATATTTTCATTGAGCGCCGTCATCACCGTCTCTCCTGCTCCATCCTGAAGATAGCCCCCATTGCCCGTTGGTATGGGTGCCCCTTTGGTTCCGCCGACACCTAATATAAATACATTTATTCCTTTCTTACTTGCTTCTTTAGCGGCTTCTTCAGCACCGCCTTCATGATCCTCACCATCGGTGATGAGGATAATTGCCCGGCCAATTTTATCCTGCTGTGTGAAAGAACTCATAGACACACGCAGGGCACGTGCTATATCTGTACCCTGAGTCTGTATGAGAGAGGGCGATATATTCTGTAAGAACATCTTCGCAGAGACGTAATCGCTCGTTATGGGAAGTTGTACAAATGCGTCACCTGCAAAAACCACAAGTCCAATACGATCATTATTGAAGTGGTCTACGAGGTTTTCTACAAGCATTTTGCTTTTCTCCAGACGGCTTGGCACAACATCCTGAGCAAGCATCGAATTAGAGATGTCAAGCGCAATGATACATTCGATACCATTACGCTTCTCATGGCTGACTCTTGAGCCCATCTGAGGCCGGGCCAACATGAGAATAATCAGCGTCAAAGCAGCCAAGAGGAGTACGAATTTCACCATTGAACGAATGGGAGAAACCTCTGGTGATAATTGCTTGAGCAAATTCTTATCACCCAACTTCTTCCAGTATTTCTTCTGCTTGCGCCACATCCCAAACCTAATCAGCACAAGGAGGGGAATAACCAGCAACAGCCAAAGATATATAGGATCGTCAAATCTGAACATAATTATCTTTATTTACTATGATATCATGGAAGTCTTCTCAAAACTACCATTCGCAACAAGATCTCTAAAAGCAAGCAAATGAATGCCGCCAAAGCAAAGGGCTGATAGGCCTCATAGCGCTTGGAATAGGATTTCACGCTCATTTTAGTCTTTTCAAGCTTGTCAATATCTTTATAGATACGTTTTAACTCAGCGGTATTCGTTGCCCTGTAAAAGTTTCCATCAGTAGTAGAGGCAATATCCATAAGTGTTTTCGTATCAATTTCCACAGGAATATTGATATACTGTACTCCCCCGGCGACAGGCATTGGATAACGTGCCACCTTATTAGTACCCACGCCAATGGTATAGACACGAATGCCAAAACTTTTCGCTATTTGGGCTGCTGTCAGCGGAGAAATATCGCCCATATTGTTGCTGCCATCGGTCAGCAAGATTACCACTTTGCTCTTGGCCTTTGATTCTTTGAGCCTGGAGACCGCATTAGCAAGTCCCATACCGATGGCGGTTCCATCTTGAATAAGCCCCCGAGCGGAGATGTCGGTCCTCACATTGTTGAGCAAACTAAGCAACGACGCATGATCTGTCGTCATAGGGCACTGGGTGAAGGCCTCTCCTGCAAAAATTGTCAGTCCGATATTGTCATTGGGACGACCACTGATAAATTCAGACGCAACCTCCTTGGCAGCCTCCATTCTGTTGGGCTGCAAGTCTTCGGCAAGCATAGAGGTGGAGACATCGATCGCCAACATGATGTCAATACCCTCTACATTCTTCTCATCCCATGCATTATGAGTCTGGGGGCGTGCCAAAATGAATACGATCAATATATAGGTGACGCACCTCAACACCATCGGAGCATTGATGAGATTTACCCGCCACGAACGATGAGCATTTTGATAGGCATAGGTATCGCTCATCTTCAAAGTAGGCTCACTTCTCCTGCGTTTCAGGAAATACCACAAGATATATGGTATGAGCAACAGAAGAAGGAAGAAATATTCTTTATTGGCAAATTCCATTATCCCTCCAATTGATAAATGTTAAAAACAATCCAACCTATCATCGCAACAACTAAGATGGCGATTACCCAAAGCAAGACTTTGATGATACGACGGTTTTGCGTAGCCTTCTTCTCATTGTCGCTCAACTTGGGGACGATTCTCTCTTCGGTCGATTCTTCATCTCGTTTGGTCTCATCAATAAAATTGACTGCATTGACCAAATTCAGATCATCCTCATTGATAAGTGTTGAATATTTGGCAAACTTGACAAGGTCGGCAGTCTCAAACAACTCATGAAGCTCACCAATCATCTTCGTATCACCTACACTCTTTAACCGGTCGATGATCTCAGACGAAGTCATTTCCTTTGCATTGAATCCGAAACGCTCGCTGATGTACTGCCGTATAGTGTCGGTCAATTGAGTGTAGTAGGTTTTCGGATCATCAATAGCCGCACGTTTGTCACTTTTTATCTGCTCTATCGCAGTGAGGGCTTTCTGATGCGCCGGAATGTGACGCACTATACGAATGCGGGTGATGATAGGCTTATTCTCACGCAGACGGACATAGAGATAGAAACCTAAAGCGCCCAAAAGCAAGACGAGCAGACCCAATAAGAACAGCGGTGCCCATTCGCTCCACTGAAAGGGAACATCCTGGACATCTTTCGGAGGAAACATCTTGTTTGGATGAAGTGTATCTACTTCAACGGTGAGTACCTTCAGGCCCAAATCATTCGACTGATAGGCACGACCGTTGACCGTCACCTTCATTCCGGGAAGGGCATACACATTCTGGTCAAAAGACGTAATGGTATATGTTTTCCTTACCCTAATGTTGCCATTATCCACATCAGAAGTATCCGCCGGTGTAGAGGATAACACTTCCACACCGGGAACCAATAGCTGTGAGCGTTTAAAGGACGGCAAGGAAATACTACTGCCTTTCTTGGCGACAACATCCAAGGTGATATGGGCCTGCTGGCCAATAAGCATTTGGACAGAGTCCATATTGGCCTGCACCTGCACCTGACCTGTTGCCGACAGGGGCGACAAAAGCAACAGCAACAAGAGTACTAAACTTGAAATATATGTTTTATTTCCAATCATTTATGAACGTTGCTTAAATAGAAGAATTAGCTGCTTGACATAGTCCTCATCGGTGGCAATACTGATCCAGTCCACCTGACTTTTACTGAAGGTAGAAGAAAGTTGTTTCTGACGATTGAGAAAATAGTTACGGTGGGCAGCACGAAGTTTGCGGTCGGACGTATCGATATACATCTCATGACCAGTCTCGGCATCCCTCACTTTCAACAGTCCTACATCGGGCAGCTGACGACAAAGGGCATCGTAGATCTGCACGGCCACCACATCATGCTTACGGTTGGCAATCTGCAGAGGCTTTAAGAAATCCTTTCGGTCGAAAAAATCACTCAGCACAAAGCAGGTGCAACGGCGTCGCATAACACGAGTAAGAAACTCTAATGCCTCTCCGATGTCGGTCTTGCGTTGAGATTCCTCCTCGTCACCATTCTCGCCCCAAGTTAGCATCTCGCGGATGAGATAGAGAATATGCTTTCGTCCCTTCTTCGGAGGTATATATTTCTCAATATGGTCGGAGAAGAAAATCATACCGATCTTGTCGTTGTTTTCAATAGCAGAGAAGGCAAAGGTAGCAGCTATCTCTGTTGCCATATCGCACTTTAGCTGTTTGCGCGTACCAAAATCAAGCGAGCCAGAGACATCAATAAGGATCATGACCGTAAGCTCACGCTCCTCCTCGAAAACCTTAACGTAAGGTTTGTGGAATCGGGCCGTAACATTCCAATCAATATCGCGAATATCATCCTGATACTGATACTCGCGCACTTCCGAAAAAGCCATACCTCTTCCTTTGAAGGCACTATGATATTGGCCGGCAAAGATGTTTTGGCTCAGCCCTCGCGTCTTGATTTCTATTCGCCTTACTTTACTTAATATATCAGATGTATCCATATTATCGTATCACTTTTAGGTTTGAATATCAAACATTTTCAAAGCCTATTGGTCGGTCTTCACGGTTACGCTAAGTAACTGGACAGATGCGAATCAGCTCCATCGTCGTAGCCCTCGGTAGCACCTACACACCGTTACTAAATCGTTTAAGACACGATATTCGTACGACCGAATAAAACTACTCACTGCCGCATCTTTCGAAGAATGCCAGGGCATCCCCCCCTCTTTGGTGAATACTACGATTATGGTACCTCTATCTTATTGATAATTTTCGACACGATCTCCTCACTGCTGACATTGCTTGCCTCTGCCTCATAACTCAGTCCGATACGGTGACGCAACACATCGTGGGCCACGGCCCTGACATCCTCGGGTACAACATATCCGCGATGTTTGATAAAAGCATATGCTCTCGCAGCCTTGGCCAAATTGATACTGGCACGAGGAGAACCGCCAAACGTGATAAGGTCGGCCAACTCGGGCATGTTGTAATGGTCGGGGTATCGGGTCGCAAAAACGATGTCTGCAATATATTGTTCAATTTTCTCATCAATATAGACCTGATCAACAATTTCGCGCGCCTGGAGAATCTCCGCCGCCGTCGTCACGGGTTTAACCTCGGGCATAGAACCACGAAGGTTCTCTCTCATAATAAGCTTCTCCTCCTCTATCGTGGGATAGCCAATGATTACCTTAAGCATAAAACGGTCAAGCTGGGCCTCTGGCAACTGATAGGTTCCCTCTTGCTCAATAGGATTCTGAGTAGCCATCACCAAGAAAGGCTTTGGCAAAGGAAAAGTTTCCTCACCAATTGTCACCTGATGTTCCTGCATAGCTTCAAGCAAAGCGCTCTGCACCTTGGCCGGAGCACGGTTTATCTCATCTGCCAAAACAAAGTTGGCAAATACTGGACCTTTTTTCACATGAAAAGTCTCATCTTTCTGTGAGTAGATCATGGTTCCAATCACATCGGCCGGAAGTAGGTCAGGAGTAAACTGGATTCTGCTATATTGTGCATCAATTAGTTGCGATAGAGTTTTTATAGCCAATGTTTTCGCCAAACCAGGAACACCCTCCAAAAGAACGTGGCCGTCGCTAAGAAGTGAGATTAACAAAGAGTCAACCAAATGTTTCTGACCGACAATAACCTGATCCATACCAGAAGTCAGACGGTTGATAAAGCTGCTTTGTTGTTCGATGAGCGCATTGAGCGCTCTAATGTCTATTGATTCTGCCATACTTTCAAATAATTTGATTGCAAAATTACAATTTTATAAGCACCTTACGCAACAGTGGCTTCTAAATAATATTAAAAACGAATGCTAAGAGATATAAATTAAGAAAGATTAAGACATAATCAGTTACTCATGCGGGCCGGCTTTTGAGAGCCTGCCGGGAGCCATATGGAAGCCCACCAGACTACAGATGGAAGCCCGCCGGCCGCCAAATGCCATCTGGCATGATTATCCAGAAAAAAACACTTCAAACATCGTTTTCTGAGATATTGACTCGTATTACACCAAACATTATTCAGTCAAACTTATGGAGACAAAAAAAATAGCGAAAAGCAAAGTTAACCTCCATTTTTGTTGGAGATAAGCCAATTTAACCGTACCTTTGCACGGTAAAAATGTCGTTATCATGGAAGAAAAGTTTCAATTCACCCCGGAAGAGAGTGCACAAGTAATTAAGTTGCTCATGGCCCTGCGTGGTTCAATGGAAGATTTTCTGCAACCTGATGATCTTAGGAAACTACGCGATCATCTAAACGATGCTGCAAGCCATGGCTACATCCACCGTGACGTTTTCGGGCTGAATCCTATCCTTCATGCGCTTCAAACGGCCAAAATTGCCGTTGAGGAAATCGGGTTAAAACGTGACGGTGTTGTTGCCATCATGCTTTATGAAGCTGTGAACGACAATGCATACTCCGTAGATGACGTTGAAAAGAAATTTGGGAAAAGTGTTGCCACAATTATCAAAGGGTTGGTCCGTATTGAACAACTCTATCGAAAGAGCCCCGTCATAGAGAGCGAAAACTTCCGCAATTTGCTTGTTAGCTTTGCCGAAGACATGAGGGTGATCCTGATAATGATCGCAGATCGGGTTAACGTGATGCGTCAGATTCGCGACACCGAAGCCAAGGAGGCACGACACCGGGTAGCAGAAGAAGCAAGTTACCTCTATGCCCCCCTGGCTCACAAACTGGGTCTCTACAGATTGAAAAGCGAACTTGAGGATCTGTCGTTGAAATATCTGGAACACGACGCCTATTATATGATAAAGGATAAGCTCAATGCGACGAAAGCAGCACGCGACGCCTATATCGACAGCTTCATTCAGCCCGTGAAGAAAAAGTTGGAAGAGGCTGGTTTTATATTCCACATCAAAGGCCGTACAAAAAGCATCCACAGCATCTATCAGAAGATGAAAAAGCAAAAGTGCGGTTTCGAGGGCATCTATGACCTTTTCGCCATAAGAATTATCCTCGACGCTCCCCCCGAAAAGGAGAAGATGCAATGCTGGCAGGTATACTCCATCATCACGGACATGTACCAGCCTAATCCCAAACGACTCCGTGATTGGCTGAGTGTGCCCAAGTCAAACGGATACGAAAGCCTCCACATCACGGTATTAGGCCCTGGCAATAAATGGGTGGAAGTTCAAATACGCACAGAGCGAATGGACGAGATTGCAGAGCATGGTCTCGCCGCCCATTGGCGTTACAAGGGCGTTAAGAGTGAAGGAGGTATAGACGAATGGCTGGCCAATATTCGAGCAGCATTGGAAAACAACGACAATCTGCAACTCATGGACCAGTTCAAGCTGGACTTATATGAGGACGAGGTATACGTTTTTACACCTAAAGGCGACTTGTTTAAGCTTGCAAAGGGTGCCACTGTGCTCGACTTCGCTTATCTCATCCATACAGATGTAGGCAACCACTGTGTAGGTGCAAGAATCAATGGCCGCACTGTGCAGATGCGCGAACAGCTTCATAGTGGAGACACTGTAGAAATCATGACATCCAAGCAGCAGGAACCGAAACACGAATGGCTCAACCTGGTAAAAACGGCCAAGGCAAAAGCCAAAATCCGACTTGCACTTAAAGAGACGCAAGTAAAAGCCGGACTCTATGCCAAAGAGTTGCTTGAACGACGGTTTAAGAACAAAAAAATCGATTCCGACGAAAAACTGATGGCTAAGTTGGTGAAGAAGCTTGGATTCAAGGAGACTTCTGATTTCTACGCTCAGATTGCCGACGGAAAACTCGATGCCAATGAAGTCATCGATAAATACATAGAACTACGCGATCACGAAAACCAGCTCATAAGCAATCAGCAAGTAAGATCGGCAGAGGAATTCGAGTATGAGAATCCCGACGATAGAAGGATGAACGATGACGTGCTGGTGATCGACAAGAGCTTGAAAGGTATCGATTACACTTTGGCCCGCTGCTGTCATCCTATCTACGGTGATCCGGTGTTTGGATTCGTCACTATCAATGGCGGCATCAAGATTCATCGCAAGGACTGTCCCAACGCTCCTGAGCTTCGCAAGCGATTCGGCTACAGAATCGTGAGGGCGCAATGGAGCGGCAAAGGCTCGTCGCAATATACCATCACCCTACGTATCATCGGCAACGACAATATAGGTATCGTGAGCAACATCACCAACATCATCTCCAAAGATGAAAAAATCGATATGCGATCCATCAACATCGATAGTGGCGATGGCCTATTCAGAGGCAACCTCGTTGTACAACTTAATGACACAGGTAAATTGCAATCATTGATCAAGAAACTCAGAACGGTCAAGGGAGTGATTGATGTGACAAGATTATAATCAAATAGTGGGCACAATGGCCATCCGGATCGGATGGCCTATCCCAAAGAGAGGTGGGAGGCTGACAATTGGAAATATAGTTGACTTCGCATCTTTGAAACATGCAATGAGTCGGAGATATTAAATTATGGATATGAATAAAATATTGATATGGATATTCTTTCTCCTAAGTATGGGTGCTACCGAGGCAGCAGCTCCAACAACTGCGGGCGACAGGACTATCCTTGGACCTGAGCAAAGTGTTAAAAGCGAGAACGCAGCCATATATACCAGTTCTGACAGCTTAACCGTGACAAGACTTCTGGCGGGAGCACGTAAAGCTAAGTTGGCTCCCAACTGGATGATTTATTTCGCCAGACAGTTGCGTGGTGTCCCCTATGTAGCTCAGACATTGGAAAAAAACCAGAAGGAGCAATTGGTAATAAACTTGAGGCAATTGGACTGCACGACCTATGTAGAAAATGTTGCCGCTTTAAGTCTGTGTATGAAAAACCAACGATACACATTTGACGACTTCTGCAATTTCCTCCGCCACTTGCGCTATCAGGATGGAGTTGTGGGCTACCCTACCCGCTTACATTATTTTACGGCATGGATAGACAACAACAAGAAATCTGGATTCGTGAAAGAAGAAATACGGGCTCCCAATCCTCCCTTTACAAAAGTACAGACCATCCATATCAACTATATGACGCAGCACATAAGCCGATACCCGATGCTGAAACAAAATCCTGAGTGGGTGAAAGAAATACAGGAGAGCGAAAACAAATACAATGGCCAGCGCTTTAGGTATATCCCCAAAACGTTGATAGCCAACACGAAATTATTTCGTGAGACTATCCACGATGGAGACATTATTGCTATACTGACCAATAAACAGGGATTGGACACCAGTCATATTGGAATTGCCGTGTGGCATAAAGACGGACTCCACTTGCTCAACGCTTCAATGGTGCGACACCAGGTAGTCGAAGAACCGTGGACACTCCAATACTACATGAGCAGGCATCCATCACAAACGGGTATCAGAGTGATCAGGATGGCTTTATAATGAAAGTCTTAAACCAATCCTTCAAGACACCACCGTACTGGTCCTGAGAGTCGGAACACAGCAGAAGAATAAAATTGCCATTGCGTAAACGGCGGGCTATACACATTCCCTCATAATTGGCAATATCGTAATTTAAGAAGGTAAGTTCAGTCTTCCAAGATGTTACCAGCTTTTTGGAATGAAAGTCTGTGACATACAACTTGCATTCTACCCAAGATCCTACTTTCGTGGAGGGCACAAAGAACTCACGTTCCAAGACAAGCAGGCGCCCGTCATCAAGTGCACAAAGCTCACTTACACCATGAGCATAAATCATGGGATACCCCTTTGAGGAAGATGGATCCAAACGATATTCATAACAGCTGTCGAGTTGTCCATCAGAAGTGTAACTTTGCAGATAGATCATATTCCTGTTATTCTCATTGCAGGTCCATACTTTATCCGTCTTTTCATTATATGTCAACGACTCCAATCCGTAATTGCCATACAAATAGCGGAACTTCTCGCTTTTTGTCCAAGGCTTTTCGCTACGCTTGCCTGTAAGGTCATAGGTGTAAATGTTATTGTCACCCTCACCGCAAATAAGAATCTGTTTCGTCTTAGGAATGTAGGTAATACCTTCCATGTCACGATTTCGGTAATGGCTGCTTCTAAAGCCTTCGTTTGTGATAGAGCGTATGACACCAGACTCCGAATCTATGTCAATATGGAATATGAAAAAACCATCCTCCGGTGATTTGTCTGAGACTATGGCATATCGGTCGTTTCCTATGGGGACTATGCCCGAATAGTTACCCTTGGGAACTGTTTTGAAAAATTGCTGTTGCTGATTCTCCTTAATAACTGTTTGTGAACTTGCCCCATACCAGCACAAGCAAAAGGTAAGGAGTACGCAAATATTTTTTTTCATAACCATTGAAGTTAATGTTTGTATTTATAATAGTACCAATAAGTGTTGCCATAGGCATCGCGCACGGCAGACTCTGTCGTTGGAACAAGCTTCTCGAAATCCTCAAAATCCGCATCCATCACGTTATCAGACATCGTTACCACAGGGTGGCTCCGTGTATGCGTATACAGGTAAAGTGCCTCCTTATAGTGCTTGGGTAGAGAAGCGTTAACCTTATATGTCTTTAGAAGCATGACAGCAAAATCATCCAATTTACGATCAAGCAGCAAAGAGCAAAGCTGATCATCACGTCTAAATTTAGCTGACTTCATCTGTTTGCTCAGTGCTTTGGCATCCAAAAGCAAAAGATGAACATTCTTATCCATAAGATTCATGCTCGCAGAGCCCCCAACAAGCGGATATTCAAACAGTTTGTCTCCAAGTTGGCCAGTCTGCGCCAAAGCGTACAGGCGCAAGGAGGTAAGAGTAGTGTCTGAATCAAGTGACCTTTCGCCTACGCGCAAGGCTTCCTCATACTTTTTCTGGGAAATCAACACTTCCATCCTTGTCCTATAATGGTAAATTTCATCAGGGTTGCTTATGACGCAAGTCAGAAACATCATCATAAAAATAGCAAGCATGTTATTCCAAAGATTCCTCGACAGAAGTGGGTTCTCAACCGTTTCTGGCTCATAGGGCTGCAACTGACGTGCCAGCCACAAAAGTAAGCCAGCCAATAACCACATCACAGGCAACAGCCAGCACCAAGGCCCCCAAGAACAGTCGGTCACACTGATGCACCTCACATCAGTAATAGCCGCCAACAGGACAAAGGAAGGCATAAAGGTCAACCAGTAAGCTCGCTTATTCACTCCGCTCAAACGGCAGGCAACGATTTGCAATAGCCACAAAACAGCGACTATGAGCGGACTACCAATTGATTTGACATAATGAGTCTGACCGCCAGAAAGAATATGCTGACTAATGAGCAGCACATCATCCTGATAGTAGTTCACATAACAAAATGAGAACAGAAGAAAAACAATGGTACACGCGACATTGATTAGCCGGTTACCATTGTTTTTATTTGACATCGCGTATTCCAAATTCAAACCTAACAGAAATTAGTTATTGTTTCTTTTTTCTAAGTACAATAGCAGAGCGGGCAGGAATGTAGAGTTTGAGCCATCCTTTATGTTGCTCATCGTACAATGGATCCCCGTTTGTAAAATGTTCTACACTGTCATCTGCAAATCCATTGCCTCCAAATTCCTTAGCGTCGGTATTGAGAACGACATTGTAGCATCCTTGGGGTACAAGGAATCCGTAATCAGTAAAACTTTTTGTAGGAGAAAAATTAAACACGAAGAGCAAATCACCTCTGCTGTATGCCAACACCTGGTCTCCATCATTGTGCCAAACTTCCTGAACGGGAGTTTCATTGAATTTCTTTTCGCTCTTGACAACCTCTAACATCCGACGGTCGAAATCTCCAAGCCAATGATAGCATAGATCATGATTGTCTACCAGATTCCACTGTCGACGAGCATACTTATAGCTCCAGCCATTACCTTCGCGGGGGAAATCAATCCATTCCGGATGACCAAATTCATTACCCATAAAATTGAGATACCCTCCGTTGATAGCACCTATAGTGACGAGACGTATCATCTTGTGCAAGGCTATCCCTCTACGGACCATCTCGTTTTCATCCCCCTTCTTGAAATGCCAATACATATCAGCATCTATCAGACGGAAAATGATGGTTTTGTCACCTACCAAAGCTTGATCATGACTCTCACAATAGGATATGGTCCTTTCGTCAGGACGACGGTTCTTCACCTCCCAAAATATACTACTTGGCTTCCAATCCTCGTCGCGTTTCTCTTTGATGGTCTTGATCCAATAATCGGGAATATTCATAGCCATGCGATAATCAAATCCCATGCCACCATCTTCAAATTTTGCGGCCAAACCAGGCATGCCACTCACCTCTTCTGCGATTGTAATGGCATTCTTGTTTATCTCGTGTATCAGCTTGTTTGCAATTGTAAGATAGCAGATGGCATTGTCGTCCTCATGCCCATTGAAGTAATCACCATAATTGGTAAAAGCCTCTCCTAACCCATGACTATAATAGAGCATGGAAGTGACTCCATCAAAACGGAAACCATCAAAATGATACTCTTGGAGCCAATATTTACAATTGGAAAGCAAGAAATGAATCACGTCATCTTTGCCATAATCAAAGCAGAGGCTGTCCCATGCCGGATGTTCGTGTCTGTCACCTGGATAGAAATATTGATTGGGATCACCGGCTAAATTACCCAAACCTTCGACCTCATTTTTCACAGCATGTGAATGAACAATATCCATGATGACAGCTATGCCATGTTGGTGTGCCGTATCAATAAGTGACTTTAGTTCCTCTGGAGTACCAAATCTACTGGAAGCTGCAAAGAAACTGCTCACATGGTAGCCGAAACTTCCATAATATGGATGTTCCTGAATGGCCATAATCTGTATGCAGTTGTACCCATCTTTGATAATACGGGGTAGTACATTTTCTTTGAACTCTGTATAGGTACCAACTTTCTCTGCATCTTGAGCCATGCCAATATGGCATTCATAGATCAGTAAAGGATCTTTCTTTGGACGGAAAGTTTTTTTCTTCCACACGTATGGCTCTGGGTTCCAAACCTGTGCAGAAAAAATCTTCGTTACATCGTCCTGAACCACTCTTTGTGCCCAAGCAGGTATTCGTTCACCATGGCCACCATTCCAATAAACATGCATCTTATAGAGGTCACCATGCTTTATGGCTTTCTCAGAAAGCTTGAGCTCCCAATTACCAGTGCCTTCAATACGCTTAGCACGATATTTGTCGCTTTCTTTCCAATCATTGAAATCGCCCACCAAATAGATGTCGGTAGCATTGGGTGCCCACTCGCGGAAAACCCAACCGCGTTTTATTTTATGCAAACCAAAATAATCCGCACCAGAGGCAAAATCACTCAAAGTTCTTTTGCCATTACCCGTAAGCTGATCTATTTTCCACTTTGCATGATCATGCCGGCCACGGATGGCATTTTCATAGGGTTCGAGGTAAGGGTCATTCTTCACAATACCGATATGCTGCGGCATTGCGCTTGCCATGACATTCCGCTTGTTCTTTTTTACAACATCTTGAGTTGTAGCACTCTTTTTTGCAACCATTTTCCTATATGATTAAGTGAGTAATATCAATTCTCATAACGACGACCGTTCTCATAATATCCTGAAGCAACAACCTTTCCATTAAGGTCTTTCTCCACGAACTTCCCGTCACGAACATCATCTTTATAACTACCTTCAAAGCGCTTGCCATCTTTACTTTCCTCTATGGCTGCACCATTACGCTTTCCATTATGATAGACTCCTTTGAATTTTGTTCCGTCCGCAAAATGAACGATAACATCCCCTTCAATTTGTCCGTCTTTGAAATTTCCTTCATAAATGTCACCATTCTTCTTAACAAGTTTTCCATGGCCGTCTTGTTTGTCATTAGACCATCCACCTGTATAGGTATCTCCATTTTTCCAACTGAAAGTACCTTGACCATCTTTGTCTCCATCCTTAAAACTTCCAGTGTATTTATCACCATTAGCATATTCAAAGATGCCCATTCCCGTACGTTCTCCTTGTACGTAGTCGCCTTCGTAAACATCGCCATTCTGAAAAGTGTAAATTCCCTTACCGTTTTGGATATCATTCAACCACTCACCACTATAAACATCTCCATCTGCATAGCGGTTCACACCTTTTCCTGAACGCATGTTATTGGTCCAGTAACCATTATAAGTAGTGCCGTCTCCCCAGTCAAAGAATCCCTTTCCATTCTTCTGATCATTCTTCCACTGTCCTCTATAATAGGCCCCATTTGAAAAGGTATAGGTACCATTACCTTGGCGTTGATCATGATACCATTCTCCATCATATTTGTCCCCATTATAATAGTACATTGTTCCGCGGCCTTCCTGATAATCACGATACCAAAAGCCTACATATTTATTGTTGTTGGAAAAATAATAAGTACCTTTTCCATGTTGCTGGTCTTGAAACCATTCCCCCTCATACTTCTCACCGTCTGAGAAGGTATAAACGCCAAAGCCTTGGCGTTTACCTTTCACATACTGGCCTTCGTAAATATCGCCATTCTTATATATTGTGCTTCCTTTACCATTAGGACGACCAGAAACCATCTCACCTTTATATTGTCCGCCGTCATGGGTCGTGCAACTGCCCAATGTTATTTTTTGAGCTGAGGCACCATAAGAAAACATGCAAAAGATAAATGTAAGTATCTTAATTCTCACTGTTCTTCCTATTTTTATTATCAATGACAAAATTATAAATAAATTATTGATTTCCCAACTTTTTTTGTTTTTTTTAGGTCATGACAATATTTTGTTTGCATAAAGTTCCTTGAAATGAATAAACAAAATGATAAATAGCCCAAAATAAAAGGTAACACCGCAAATAAGTACTTTTGAAAGTGTATTTATTTGGCGATAATAGAAAAACAACAATAAAGCGCCACACATGCAGATGTGCGGCGCTTTATTGTTCAGTCTTTTAGAAACGTTCCCAACAGGCTGTCAGTCCACGGCACTGAAGCCTTTGGTGGAATTGTTGCGCATAATGTCGCGGATGTTCTGTTCCTTGCCGTTGTTGGCCTTGGCGTGCTCTTCAAATTCTTCCCAGCCTTCCTGTTCTTCAGGAGCATGGGTATAATGGAGTTTGCCTATAGCCTCACAAACGCACCAACCGACAAGCGCGACAGCTACGAAAACCACGAAAAGAGTTAATCCAGTCATATTGATTTATTAATTTTGATTGCTTTGTAACCTATTCATAACAGATGGGCTGCGTGGCCTGTGCGTTTGCTCAACCTTCGAAGAGCGCATCGCCAGGTGCCATCCATTATCAAGTGCAAAGGTAAGGAAATTCTGCCAACCAGCCAAAATTTTGAAGAGAATTACCGGAAAACGAACGTATGACTACTGGACAAAATAATGCAATTCGATTGCAACAAAAGTAATAATACAAAAGTAATAACACGAAAAAAGGGTCTCTGTTGCATTTGCAACAAAGACCCTTACCTTAAAAGAAGGCGGCTACCTACTCTCCCGCATTGCATTGCAGTACCATCGGCGTAAGCGGGCTTAACTTCTCTGTTCGGAATGGGAAGAGGTGGAACCCCGC
>Ga0256404_1001324_pt1 | contig 61014 bp, 57 predicted proteins | sample RumenRJG_01DNA_FD_185990 | JGI IMG/M metagenome (GOLD analysis project Ga0256404, IMG submission 185990) | Bovine rumen microbial communities from Lethbridge, Alberta, Canada - RJG_01 | ecosystem: Host-associated > Mammals > Digestive system > Stomach > Rumen | place: Canada: Alberta | collected...
GATTACAACGTACCTGATGAAATGTATAAATGCTTCCAGTACAATGAACTGGAAAGAAAACGGGCTGCATAATTTTTTACACCTTAAACCTGTGAAAATTTTGTGTTGACTAAATAGCGCAGTTTAACATTAAAGGCTTTATCCATTTTTCCTCCTTTTCTAACCTTTCAGAAAATACAAAGCAACAAGTCCAAGCATAATTGAAAAATAAAAAACAAGTTCAGTAACAGAAAATAAGACCTTAAAATAACAAATTTTACAGCATTCATTTCCAACATTCGTATTCATTGAAAAAAGTTTTATTTGTTTAGATTCATTTTCCTCCAGCACTTTGTTATAAAGATGTCTAAATTTTCTTTCCTGCCATAAATAATATGAATCAAGGAACATAAAGATAAGAACAGGAAAGATTGAAATCAATATAAACAATTTATTTTCTTTGTTTGCATAAATAGCCAGCAAAGCGGATACAATTGCAACAGTCCAACCTTTTATCATAAATGAATTCTGATTCATTCTTGTTACGATATTCTGTATGAACTCCAAATATTTTATTTTTTCTTCACTCATGACAAACTCCTCACATCATACTCCCCGCGTTTATACTTCACCAGAAATTTCACCAGCTTCATCTGCCTTGCCAGGCGCTTGAACGAGAAACTTGCGAACAGGCGGAAAAGCCATTCAAGGCCGAGCCGGATCATAAATTCTGGCGCGCGTTTTGTGTTTCCGCTCCAGAAATCTACTGCGCCTCCGTTTCCGAAGATTATCTTTGCGTTCAGTTTTTGCCTGTTTTCCCAAATCCACTGTTCCTGAAGCGGGCAACCTTTGCATACAATCAAAATGTCGGGTTTTGCGGCGTTTATTTTTTCAATTAGATAGTCGCCGTCAAATTTTGTGTAGCCGAACGTCCATTCAATTATTTTTACATTCGGATGCGCGCTTTCTATGCGCAGTTTTGCGTCCTCAAGGTTTTCGATTTTCGAGCCGTAAAGATAGACACCCACTTTTCTGTCGTCAGGAAGATAGTCAAAAAAATCTGTTCCAGGATAGCGGTCGGCGGCAGAATATGAAGTGCCGAGTTTTTTGTTAATCGCATACAGAAGGTTTATTCCGTCTGTAAAATTGTATTTCGCGCTCCTGAAATATTCATGAAGAAGCGGATTTTTCTCTTGAGCCAAAAAGATTTCAGGATTTATAAACGAGATTACAGACTGCCCGGAGCCATCAAGCATCTGTGAGAAAACAGATTTCATTTCCGCAAGACCGGAAGGAACTGCAAGCGGGATTTCCTCAAAAAGATATTTTTTCATTTCAGTTCTCCGCCTTCGCAAATGAAAATGAAGTTATATTATCTTCAGGAACACCTTCCATATCTTCATCACTCACCATTTCTCTGCACGAGTCATAAATCACCTGCCCACCATTAAAACCGCTGGTTTCGACAAGCTCAACCACCTCGGAACTTCCAGAAAAAGAATTTGACAAACCCACAGATTCAATCACTCTTCTGCTGATTTCCTCGCCGCCAAGCCAGACCGATTTATCATCATCCGCAACCGGCGATAAAGTGCATATATATAGAAGAATCTGTTCAGTTTTATCCGCTTTAAGCCGTTCAAGCACAAAAGAAAGCATCGCCTCGCTCACGCCGTTCGGGAAAATCATAATTTCTTTTTCCGCCCATGCGCCGCCGGAACTGCTTGTGAGAAAATCGTACATTTCGTTTATTTTTTTCTGCGTGAATCCTCTTGGAGCTGAACCGCAGAGAATGGCATATTTTTTCAAACTGACAACCTCATAAAATACGTCAATTGACATATCATACTTTATTATATGCACATTGAAATATAAAATCAAGGCAACAATATATCAATTGATATAATACATTTATGAATTCATTCAGAGAAAATCTTAGAAGCGAACTCGATTTTCAAGGGCTTACAGTAAAAGAGCTTTCTGCAAAAACTGGAATTATAAAAGGAACGCTCGACAACTATCTTGGCGTAAGAGCTTCAATTCCGCCTGCCGACATTGCAGTAAAAATCGCGCAGGCTCTGAATGTTTCGGTTGAATATCTGGTTACAGGAAAGGATGAAAAATCAAAATCGCCGACATTTATTCAGATTAATCCGGAGACAAAGTCCATTTTAACCGATTTGGATTCGATTCCTCAGAACATACAAAAAACAATAAAAAATCTTATACATCAGACAGCAGAATCATTGCAAAATTGAGTCAATCTGAAAACTTTTTGAGATAATATGAGCCGAAAAAATTGTGCCTTTTGGCTGGACTTGAAGCGTAGCTTGCGCCGACCAGTAAAATTTCAGCCTAGAGCCACATCTAGAATCATCATCAGAATAAAGCCAAGCGAAAATCCGATTGTGCCTAAGTTTGAATGCGGTTTTTCAGAAGCTTCGGGAATCAGTTCTTCCACAACAACGTAAAGCATTGCGCCGGCCGCGAATGACAAAAGGTAAGGCAGAACAGGCACTATTAAATTTTTTAGAAGAATTGTAATCACGGCTGCAACTGGCTCTACAATTCCAGAAAGAACTCCGAACACAAAAGACTTGTTTTTTGACTCGCCGTTTCCTGCAAGCGACATTGAAATTATCGCGCCCTCTGGAAAATTCTGAATTGCAATTCCCAATGAAAGAGCTGCCGCCGCCGCAAATCCCAGGCTCTGCGCGGAAAATGCCGCAAAGACAACACCGACAGCCATTCCTTCCGGAATATTGTGGAGCGTAACTGCAAGAAACATCATGGTGCTTTGCTTGAGCTTTGCTTTTAAACCTTCTGGTTTTTCCGAGTCAACATGAAGATGCGGAATCAAAATGTCGAGCAGGAAAAGAAAGGCAATTCCAGCCGCAGTTCCAATCGCCGCCGGAATAAACGCAAGCTTTCCCATCGAGGATGAACTGTCTATTGAAGGAATTATAAGCGACCACACAGAAGCCGCAACCATTACTCCAGCCGCAAACCCCAAAAGAAACTTCTGGACATTTTTATTTAAATTTTTTCCAAGAAAGTAAACGCAGGCTGAACCCAATGTAGTTCCAAGAAACGGAATCAGAATTCCATAAAAAGTATTCATGCTCTGATTATAGATTTAAAGAATCATATTTTCAATGTTGGGATTTTGGCTGGAATTTGACGGCATAACATCAATGTGTTATATAAAATGAAAGGAAATGCCCGGACTTTGTGGTATCTCCACTTAGGTCGAACAGCCGCCTCTGTAGTTCAAACTTGGCGGCTATTTTTTACTCTACTTATTTTTTAGGTAAATGAGAGTAGCAATAACAGTGCCTGCAGCGGAACAAAATATTCAAAAATCCACAGAGTCATGCCGCATTTTTAAATTATTTTCCAAACTGACTGATAAATTCCTTTTTGTCGTTGATGCCGGTTTTTTCATAAATGCTTGAAATGTAATTTTCTACGGCGCGCTGTCTTATTTGCAGTTTTTCCGCAATCTGCATGTTGGAAAGATTTTGCAGAATTAAAGCCATCACCTGTTTTTCTCTTTGCGTAAGCGCGTCTGTAAAGGAATTGAATTTTACAAGATTTTCCCGCAGTTCTTTTTGAACAAAAGTTTTTCCACTAAAAGCGTTTTCCATGCATTCTATAAGCTCGTCCGACGGCGCGTTTTTTGAAATATAGCCTGCCGCTCCGTTTTGAATTGCCGTCTGAACCATTCCTGCCGAAAAAAACATTGAATACACTATGATTTTTAACTCTGGATAAAGCGAGTGAAGCTTTGCAATAAAATCAAAGCCTGCGTCGTCGCCAGAAAAATTAAGGTCAGAAATCACAAGGTCTGGAAGTATGTTTCCGCACCGAAAATAAAAAAAGTCTCCCATAATCAATAAGATTTGGGAGACAACCGTCTGCTCGGGCAATTTCCAATAGTATTCATATATCATTAAGAAAATAAAGTAACTAAGTTACCCGAATAAAGTAACTAAATTTCCAAAAATAGTTACTTTATTTAAAAATATAGTAGCTATTTTTGCCTGGCGGAGTGGGTATATTTTTTTAAGTTTAAAAACTAAGATTTTGCATAAAAAAAATCACTTTTTGTAGTTAATGCAAGCCTTCTCAACTTTCTTAAAGTCAACTATAATTTTTCCAAGCGGAAATAAATTATCATCGCAACTACATTTCTTTGCGGAGCGTTCCATATAACTTGCACTTGCTTTTTATATATATTGTCGTAAGACTGTTTTTTCTGATTTTTCCATTTTCATAATCTTTATTTTTAGGAGAGGACATCGGAACGAAATATTTGAACCCATTTATTTCTGTAAGGATTCCGACATATTTTCTACGGTATGTTCTTTACTTCCGGCTTGTTTTTCATTACATGATTTTCAATTTTAAGCAGATAATCAATATAGTCATCGCTGACAATAAAAAAAATGCTGTCTTTGTCTCAATAGTTGCTCCATAAAAAGACGACTATAAAAGCCGAAACCGATGTAAGCAACTGTTCAGGAAGAGCCTTCACCTGTTCAATTACAACATCATAAGACATTTTGCACCTTCTTGGAGCATTGTAACATGTTTTTAACAATTGCTCATTATAATTATGCGGAAGGAAGGAATCTTTTAACTTTTACCATATATATGATTTTTTTAGACATATCTTATTCTTCAAATACAGCTTCCAATGCCCTTGTAATTGCTTTTTTTATATCATCGGCTTCTGTATCTCCAATTCCTTCTGCTGTACTAGAACAAACTAAGTTTTTAGTACCTGCTGAAATGAACTGTAAAGTCACTTCTGTTGTATATCCAAAGAGAACATTCCGGCGACCACTTTCACCATAATTAACAATCAATGTTTTATCTTTTATATCATCAGAAATTTCTGTTATAATAATGAATCCTCTTTTCATAAGATACCCAGAAATTATATCTCGTGGATTTACTGTCTTTCCTTCTGAAACATATACTCCATTAATAGTTGTTCCGACATTAGAAGTAAGACTTTCTGTAGAATTAATTAATGCATATTTATATTCAGAAATTTCTTCGTTTTTATAGACTGAAACATCTTTCAATGAAACACAACCTGTAAAAAACAGAATCACTACAATATAAGAAAGAAATAAATTTCTTTTTTTCATTTTTATCCTCTGCTATAAAACATTTATATCATGTTTTTTATTTTTTACCATAATAAAATTCTCTATAACTTTTTAAAGCATAAAAAACCAGGCTCCTCCAATGCGGAAGAGCCTGGTTCTTTCTCCTTTACCTCTTATCCCCTATAAAAGTTAATCAAGCATCCGGCCTGAATAATCTTTCGCTCGTCGTCGGTCATATCTCCTGTCGCAAGGTCGAACTCGGCGGTTGTGCCGTCGGCGCGGACTGCGTAGGCTTTTACACCAGGGAGTTTTTCCGCAATCATCTTTTTTGCGCCCGGAACAAAAATGTAGTCGCCGTTCGCAAACGGAAGATTCTCTGTCGCGGCCGTATCGCCCTGCTTATAAAGGAACGGAATCATTCCCCAGTTAATCAGGTTCGAGCGGTAGCGTTTTGTGGCGTAGTCGCTTGCAATGTTCGCGCTCGCTCCCAAAACCCTCTGGCAGCTTGCCGCCTGCTCGCGCGCAGAACCGTCGCCCGGCTTTACAGCGTAGATTGTAGAACCAAGTCCAGCCTTTTCAATTCTTCCCTTGAACTCAGGATATTTTTCCGCAAGGATTTTCTCCGCGCGGCTAACTTCCGCCTTTACTTCTTCCGACTTGTCTCGCACAGCCTTTGCACGTCCGACGTAAGCAGGATCTTTTCGGCTCAAAGTGAACTCCGCAAGTCCGAGAGGATTTGAGCGGAAGCTTGAAGTCTCGCCCGAAGGAATAAGCTCGTCCGTTGTTGTAACCGGGTCGTGGATTTCTGAGACAACCTTTAGCAAAATGTCGTCTGAAAGCGGCTGCATTTCAGGCCAGTCCTTGATGTTAGGTCCGAACTGAATCTGAACTTCAGGATGCGCAACACCTTTTGAGTCGTAAACGCGCTTTTCGTAGATTGTCTTGTCAAAGAAATATTTTTTCCTGCTGAACTCGCCGTCCGCCAAGTCTGTGGCAGCTGTAAGGAAGCCCTTGTTCGCGGCAGTCGCAGCGATTGAGCGCGCGTCCATAAGCGCAACAGAGGCAAGCTGTCCGTTCTGGATTTTCGAGCCCTCGCGGTTCGGGAAGTTTCGTGTTGAGTGGCGGATAGAGAACGCGCCGTTTGCCGGAGTGTCTCCCGCGCCGAAGCAAGGCCCGCAGAACGCAGTCTTGATGATTGCGCCAGCGTCAACAAGCGAGGCGAACGCGCCGTTCTTCATAAGCTCCATGTAGACTGGCATGGAAGCCGGGTAAACGTTCAAAAGGAATTTTCCGTTTCCAGTATCCTTTCCCTTCAAGATGTCGGCAGCCGCGCAGATGTTCTCAAATCCGCCGCCCGCGCAGCCTGCGATAACGCCCTGGTCAACGTAAAGCTTTCCGCCAATCACCTTGTCTTTAAGGCTGAATTTCACCTTGTCGCCGAATGAGACTTTCGCACGTTTTTCAGTCTCGTCAAGAATATCCATAAGATTTCTGTTCACTTCCTCAATTGTGTAAGCGCAAGAAGGATGGAACGGAAGCGCAATCATCGGGCGGATTTCACTCAAGTCAAGCTCAATCGCGCCGTCATAATAAGCGTCCTCTCCCGGATTCAATTCCTTGTAGTCGCCTTCCCTTCCGTGAATTGAATAGAACTCGCGGATTTTCTCGTCAGTTGACCAAATTGAAGAAAGACAGGTTGTCTCAGTCGTCATAACGTCAATGCCGATTCTAAAGTCAGCGGAAAGATTCGCAACTCCAGGACCCACAAATTCCATCACCTTGTTCTTAACGTAGCCGTTCGCAAAAACAGCCTTGATAATCGCAAGAGCAACGTCCTGAGGGCCGACGCCTGGAACAGGAGAACCGGTCAGATAAACCGCGATAACGCCCGGCATATTAACATCGTAAGTTTTTCCCAGAAGCTGCTTGGCAAGCTCGCCGCCACCCTCGCCAATCGCCATAGTTCCAAGCGCGCCGTACCGGGTGTGGCTGTCTGAACCCAAAATCATGTCGCCGCACTTTGCAAGCATCTCGCGCGCAAACTGGTGGATTACAGCCTGATGCGGAGGAACATAGATTCCGCCGTATTTCTGGGCGCAAGTAAGCCCGAACATATGGTCGTCCTCGTTAATCGTTCCGCCAACCGCGCAGAGCGAGTTGTGGCAGTTCGTCAGAACATAAGGAATCGGAAACTTTTCAAGCCCCGAAGCGCGCGCCGTCTGAATAATTCCAACATAAGTAATATCGTGCGAAGTAATTTTGTCAAATTTGATTTTCAGTTTAGAAGCATCGCCCGAAGTATTGTGTTTCTGCAAGATAGAATAAGCGATTGTGTTTTTCGCACATTCCACAGGATTTTTGCCCGGCACGGATTCAGCCAGTTTTCCGCCCGAAAGAAAAGCGCCTTTTTCCCAAAGTTTCATAGAGTCCTCGAATAAATAAAAGTAATTATATAGAAGAGATTATCACAAAATGCGGATTTTCTCAACGCTTGCTATTTCTGATAAAAAATTTGTCCAACCCTTTTTATGTGGTCAATCAAATCTTGATTTGTGAGCTTTGAAAAAATCGATATGTCAACTTTTATTGGAAGCAATGAATCGTCAAAATCCTTTACAAGTTTTAAAAGAACAGATTATCAGTTCAAGCCCGATAATGACAACTCAAAATTCAGGTAGTTTAATTTTTTAAATTTAAACTTTACTACGTTAAAAACACGTTTTATCATGTTATTCAATATTTTATAATATTTGACTTTAAAAAGGAGATTGTATGAAAAAGAAATTATCCCTCAAATTCACTCTTGTATTTTTAAGCATTATTTTTTCAATTGTAATTTCTGCAGCGGTAGGTTCTGTAGGAATTCATTACATCAATAAAACTTCCAAAATGGCGTACACTGACTACGAAGGCGCGATGGATTACGGCTACAAAATTGAAATCAAATCGCAAGTTCAAGCCGCTATTTCAGTAATAAAAAAAGAATACGACAGATTCAAGGCTGGAGAAATTTCAGAAGCGCAGGCAAAATACAACGCAAAGGAAACCGTCCGCGCAATGAGATACAGGGACGATGCCACAGGATATTTTTGGATTGACGATAAAGATTACATTCTTGTCATGCATCCGATTCTTGTTAAAAATGAAGGCGCAAACCGGTTCAACCTTACAGATTCAAACGGCGTAAAAATTATTCAGGAAATTTTCAAGGCTTGTTCTTCCGGCGGCGGATTCAATCAGTTTATGTTCACAAAATCTGACGGCGTTACAGTTGCTCCTAAACTTGCATACTCAGGAATTTTTGAACCTTGGGGCTGGATGATTTCAACAGGAAATTATTACGATGACATTCAGAATCAGATTTCCGGCAAAAAAGAAGAAATTCAAAATATGTACCGCTCCATGATAAACATGATGATTATTGTAACATTGGCAATTCTTGTTGTTGTGGCAGTTATTTTCTATTGCATTGTATTGAAAGCAATAATAAATCCGCTGGACACAGTTAACAAATCTGTATACGACATTGCAAACGGAAACGCGGATCTTACAAAGCGAATCAAGCCTTCAAATCTTCTTGAGTTCAACACAATCGCAGAAAGTTTCAACAGTTTTGCAGACAAATTGCAGAACATTGTTGTGGACATAAAAAAATCAAGCAACCAGCTTTCCGAAGCAGGCATAACGCTTGAAAATTCTTCATCAGAAACAGCTTCTTCCGTTACAGAAATTCTTGCAAACATAAACAGCGCAGGAAATCAGATTGACAAGGAATCTGAATCGGTAACAGAAACAGCGGCGGCAGTTCAGGGAATTTCAGAGGACATCAGCAAGCTTGAAAAAATGATTGAAAACCAGTCAAGCGGCGTAACCCAGGCTTCGGCGGCGGTTGAGCAGATGATGGGAAATATTAATTCCGTAAATTCTTCAGTTGAAAAAATGGCGGAAAGTTTTAATTCGCTTACGGAAAATATAAGCACAGGAATTCAGCGTCAAAAAGAAGTAAATGAAAAAATCGAGCAAATTGAAAAACAGTCTGAAATGCTTCATGACGCAAACACAATAATCGCATCAATTGCGGAACAGACAAATCTTCTTGCCATGAACGCGGCAATCGAAGCGGCGCACGCAGGCGAAGCAGGAAAAGGATTCAGCGTAGTTGCAGACGAAATCAGAAAACTTTCAGAAACTTCTTCCAGCCAGTCAACGGCGATTGGAAAACAGCTGAATAACATAAGCGATTCAATCCAAAGCTGCGTTTCTATGAGCGAAAATTCAAACACAGCATTTACAGCAGTCGCAGAAGAATTGAACGGGACGGACCAGCTTGTGCGCCAGATAAAAAGCGCAATGGAAGAACAAACTTTGGGTTCATCGCAAATAAGTGAAGCTCTGCATTCAATGCAAGACAGCACAATTGAAGTGCGGGATGCGGCAGGCTCAATGACAGAAAAAAGTGAAAAAATTCTTGGCGATGTTCAGGTTCTTCAAAACGCAATGACAATGATAAAAAACAGCATGGAAGAAATGACACAGGGAACAAAAGCCATCAACTCAACAACAAGCGCGCTGTCTGATGTTTCTGGAAAAATGAAAGCGAACATCAGTGAAATCGGCGAGCATATAAATCAGTTCAATGTCTAGCCCGAAGATGACAATATGTTTGGTCAAAACATTCTTATTAGATAAACCGCAAATGAAAAAGCGCATTTTAATTTTTATTACATTGATTGCAACTGCAACTGTCTTTTCCGCCTGCCACTTTGGAACAGATGAAAGTTTTGAGCTTAGCATAAAGGACACGACAAAAGACACTGCATTTGTAATCGGTTTTACATTTTATGACTCAACAAAATCGTACGCACGGATTAATCCCGGAACAATCGCTACAATAAAATGCGAGCAGGAAGTTACAAAAATCGAATTTTTTTCAGGAATAAATTTGCAGGCTAAAGAAATGTATCTAAAGGCAACCTACAGCCGCAGAATAAAATACACAACCACGCTTACAATTTCAGAAACTTCCGATGGAAAATATGTTGTAAAATAGTGAATTAAAACCGCAATGTAAGTGAGGCTGTAACAGGCTGGTCAAATAGATTCGAAACTGAAATATTCGGAGCGTCTGTTTCGTAGTCTTTTGGCGAGCCGGTTGTGTTTCCTTCCGGATTCAAAGAAAGCTGCCTGATATACGAAGAGCCAATTTGGAAAACCGCATTTTTGTTCATTTCGGCTTTAAGTCCAAGAGCAAATCCAGTTTCGTTTACAGTTCCGTGCAAATTTCTTCCGCCAGTATGCTTTTCGCTCATGTGGTCAAAATTCGCCCAGTAAAATCCGCACTTGAATCCAACGACAATCTGAACTTTTTCTGTAACGCCATAAACCGCTGAAAAAGGAACACTCACACGCCACTCTGTGTTTCCGTTTTCTGGAATCCAGTTAAGATTTTCAACAAGACTTCCAACTCCGTCTTGATCAAGTTCTGACATACGTTTGTTTATAGAATAGTCGGCAGTATTTATACAGTTGAAATTTATCATAAATGACGGACGCAAGCCAAATTCCAAATTATCAAGAATATTCCATTTCCAGCCAGCCCAGACAGAAAATCCCTGCATAGGAGCAAGCCCCGAAACTTCATTCACGGCGGAAGGATATTTTAGAGTCGGCATTACAGTGTAAGTTCCGCCCGCTCCGCGCATTCCGTCTGGTGAAAAATCAAATTTAAAAATAAAAGGAATTTGCGCCACGTCAAGATGAAGAGATTTCCAGTATCTGAATTTTCCCTCTGCCTCAAATCCAAGCTTAATAGGAACTGATTCAAAAGTTTTTCCGATTTCAACTTTAGGAGCAGCAGTGCCAAGACCCTTGTAAACATTTTTATCGTAATAGCTTGCGCGCACTCCAAGCCCAAGAGACGGAATACCTGCCATAATGCAAACGTCCATGTCAGTCAGATTATGAGGCCACGCCTTGTGGTTCATCACTTTTGCATTGTAGCCCGCGCCCCAATAAATTCCAAGGAAATTAACAGCCCAAGCAAAATTAATCGCATCATCATAAAGTCCAGTGTGAAAATAATAATTGTCATCAAGCTGATTCTGCCAGTAGCGCACATCGAACATATCGCCGTACTGCGAACGGAAAACACAAAAGGAACATTCTTCTACAGTTCCAGAAGCTTGCGAAAAAACTTCAGTTCCCAAAAAAACAAATAAAAATGAAAAGACTCCCGCAGCCTTCAAGTTTTTTAATCTCAATCCAAACATAAATTTTAAAACACCGAACCTTTTGTAATTTAGAAAAAAGTCCAAAACAAGCCGTGTCAAAACGAAAAACAATCAGCACGCATTTCCGTCATAAAATGAATGCAGTTCATGGACAATTTATTCGCTCAATATACTACACAAGATTTCTTTCGGCAAGCACCTTCGGATTTGAAGAAACTTATTGTGCACGCCGCAACTGAATAAAACTCATCACAAAATGCGAGAGCACAATCATTCCGGCGGTCATTCCAAGATATTCCACAATGCTGATAAAAATATTCGGCGCTGAAAGTTTCCATGCATTCTGCCAGAAAAGGTAAACGTAAAGCTGACTGTGGACAATGCAGAAAATTCCAAGCGTGAAAATCAAAAGCCACAAGATTTGAAGCATAATACGCAACACGGAATTTCTGTTGTCCGCAGTTTTGTCATTCGCAGCGTTCTCAATTTTTTTCAGCTTTGAATGAAGATGAAGCCCCAAGTGAAAACCCATCACCAAAAATCCCCAGGAACACGAAAAAGTGTGCAGCGGGCGGCTCCAGGAAGTCATATTAATGGAAGAAAACGTGAAAATCGCGCCGCTCATCATCACTGAACTGAACGCCATCAAAATCATCAGCGCAAACAAAAGCCATGCTGTAGCACTGAATAAAATCCTCACAGAATTATATTTCCCGCGATTCAAGGAACGGTAAAATCCGCCGTTCAAAACGTGATGCAGAATAAACAGCGCAAAAAGCGCAATTCCAAAAACACCATGCGCCGAAAGATTTCGAACAACCTCGTGGCTCATTAAAAAAATAAAGTCCACGAACATCAGAATGTCGGTTATGATTTTAAGAAGTTTTTTCACATACATTTTAAATTTCCTTTTAAGTTGCCGGTTCCAAAAAGAATAGCAGAAAATACGAAAAAGCAACAATAGTTTGTTGGAATATCATGATATGCAGGAAGCTTAGTTAAGTTATTTTTTCTCTTTTTTCAATCAGCTCTGCAAGTTCTTTCTGCATTTCATCGCTTTTCTTATTTCCGTTTTTCAGTAAAAATTTTGTGTCCAAGGTTACAGCGTGGACAGTGTGGTAATTTTTGCTGCCGTCGTGCCAGTCGCTTGTCGCACTTCCAATGTATCTCAATTTTTCTTCTATATTATTGGCTGGCAGAATAAAAACGTTGAAAATATCGCTGTGCCTAAAACGGAACTTTTCTCTTTTTTCTGAGCCAAAAGTTTTTATTTCACTGTCAATATATTGCGCATAGGTAATCTGCTTTTGGATTGAATCAGTTCCGGGAATTGAGCCGTGAACTAAAACGCTTTCCTGCTCACTCTCGTTTTCTTCAGAATCTAGTTTTCGGAGCGTTTTGTAGCTGTAATATTTTGAGTCAATGATGAAGCATTTCCGCCCGCTCTGTTCCAAAGGATTTTCTGCAATCATAATTGTGTCAGGCCGCAAAGGAGCGTTTTGCTTCGGTTTTCCGTCTGTAAAATTCCATCTTGAGCCAGTATAAAAATACTTTTCTTTTTCTGTTTGACCAACCGTTCCAAAAACTGAATCTACCATCTTTTCCCAGACAACTTGAAAACAGTTTGTTCCATAGCTTGCTTCTTTTGTCTCGCTTTCACAGTCAAAGAAGTTTATAAAGTCAAGCAGATTGCTGAAAAGCTCAACATTAGATTCAAGATAAGTCGAATCGATTTTTTCCTGCAAAACCTGAGCATAGTATTTTTTATTTTTTGAAATATCAGTTTCATCGAGCAAGCCTTTTTCTGGAAGTGATGAGCTATACAAAAAGCCGAAAATTTCAAAGCATTTGTAAACGCAATACTTGTGAATCTCTGTTATAAGCTGATTTTCCTGAATGCGGCTCTTGCGGATAATAAAATCCAAAAACGCGATTCCACTTTCCGAAACTGCAGGCTTTATTCTTTTTATCGTGCGATTCCAGCTGATTTTTCCGCCATTGGATTTTGTATACAAAGTTTCTTTTTCTGTGTAGTAAGTTCCTCTATCTAAAAAATCTTCTATTATATAGAGCATAGATTTTATTGGAAAATCACATTTCACATCGCCGTTTAAAACAGAAACACGCTCGCCTTTTTTGTTTGAAGTGCAAAGATAAATTGAATTTATAAGATTTAAGATTTCGTTCCGCTCTTCCTTCTGTATTTTTGAGGCAGACAAGCTTGATTTTTCAGGAAAATATCCCAGTGGAAAAACTACAGTCCGTTCTGACTGCGTTATTTTTATTCCCACAAAATCGTTTCCGCCTTGCGCAGTTTTTAGAGAAATTTCAAGTTCTTGCAAAGATATTTCTTCTGACATAAGAATTCAGATTTTGGAAATTATTCAGCCTGCTTTGGCTGATAGCTTAACGGATTATTGCCTTCTTTTAACTTAGCAACAAAATCTGCGTCAAAGCAGTTTCCAAAGGCATCTTTGCCATTAAAGTTGTCGATTAAATCTTCAAAGCTTTTTATCTCGACAGAACCTTTAAAAATATTTTTATCTCGTTTAAAAACATCGTGCCAAAGATATTTTAAAACCTTATCTGAAAAATCTTTTTCTGTAATTCCGTCAAAACCTCTGCTCTTTTTTACAAAGAAAAGCCCGAGCTGCCTGTCTTCCGCATTTATAAATCCGCTTCCAATTATTTCCTTGTTGATAAGATTTCTGAAATTTCCCCAGTAAATGCCAGTTTCGCCAATTTTTAGATTAAACTGATTGCGGTGCGCCTCATTTTTGGAATTTTCCTTATTTGAAATATACTCACTCAGAAAACGGCGGTTGAAAGCATTATCCAAAGAAAACACATTCTGGTCATTTGTGTTCATTGTTGCATAAATAGAAAGATTCGGCGGAAGCTGTATTCCTGTGTTTCTTGAAAACGGTTCTGTTCCATCAGGATGATTTACACTTTCAAAACTGTATGTATGGGAATCAGAATATTTTTCATCCCAAAACTCATATTCAGAAGCAATATAAAAATTAATGTCGTCGTTATTGACAGGCGAGCAGCTCCAGCCGTCATCATTTCTGTCAAGAAGCTGAAACAAGTCTCCAAAAATCGCAGCGGCATTTCCGCGGTTGATTTCTTCAATCAAAAGATAATACTGATTTTCTTTATCACGCAAAGCACGGCGCAGAATCGTTGTGAACGGGCCGGGTTTAAAACTGTATTCAATCACAGATTTTTTATTTTCCCCCTCACCAATTTCCTTCATTTTTGGAATTATCTGCCCGATAAAATCAGCGTTTGTGTAATCCGGATGAAAGACAACTTTCTGCTTTTGATATTCGGATGCTCCGACAGTTTTTTCATTATCAATTTTGTAGGATTTGCCGCTTCCAGGAACACCATAGAAAACAATCTGCTCGTATGATTCGGCTGGCTTTGTGGCTTTTGGGGCTGGAGATTGTTCTGATTCCAAAACATTTATTTTGTTATCTGATTCATAATCAACTTCACTACGACTGGCAGCTATATTATAAATCTTTATCATTTTGCGGAGTTCGTCTTTCCAGTTATCACTTTCATTCGCTTTTTGAACAATCTCCGAAATATTTATATTTTTATCAACAATGGCTTTTGAATATTTTATGCCAAAATAATGGATTCCATAACTTTTGTATTTTTCTTTATACTTTTTTAATTCAGAAGCAAGATAATCAATACAATTATCTTCAGGAACATTGCCTAATGGAATCTTCAAAACTGCTGTTGGATTGAAATCTTTTGGAAGCCTGTTATACAAATTCTCAAATTGAGAGAATTCCTTTATAAGTGAATCAGAAATTTTTGATGAATCATAGCAATAATTACTTGAAGCATCTCTTTGCACAAATCCATCATTAAAAAAATCACGCGCTGTTCTTCCGGGATCTCCTGGATTATCCTCATCTGTTGCTTTTGAAATAATAGAACACTCATTTCTAATTCTTTCTGGAGTAAGATATTCGCCCTCATATCTTTTAAAAACACTAGAAACAATATCTTTCACAGATGACATTCTAATTATCTCCTTGATTTATTTTTTTTACTATTTCTTTTGATATTGCTGTAACTACTGGCACTGCGACTGAATTCCCAAATTGATGATATTTTTGTGTACGAGAAACAGGGCATTTAAAATTTTTAGGGAATCCCATAACAGATTTACATTCGCTTTCTGTAAAAAGGCGAAGTCCTGTTTTTCCTCCACGGACAAAAGTTCCTGTTATTCTTTGAATCTTGTGATATGAGGCACAAAAAGTTTTTACTGGAAAATCTGTATTTTCATCTACAATCTCTGGATGACCATCATCTTTTTTGAAAATATAGCTTCGCTGCAAATGCTCAGAAATTGAAGGACCTTCTGCATTCTTTTCAACAAATTGTCCAAAACCAACTTTATTTTTTGAACCAGTCGGGAAAACAAAGTTTTTATCAAAAATATCTTTTCTAAATCCAACGAAATAAAGTCGTTTTCTTTCTTGAGGAACTTCAAAATCCGCACTATTCAGAACTTTAGTTTCAACATTGTATTCAAGTTCATTCCTAAGAGTGTCAAGAATTGTTTGATAAGTTTGACCATTATCATGTGTTAAAAGACCTGTAACATTTTCAAGTAGAAATGCTTTAGGTTTCTTTTCTTTTATTATGTTTGCAATATAGAAAAACAAAGTTCCCTGTGTTTTATGCTGAAATCCTTCTCTTTTTCCAATTGAACTAAAAGGTTGACAAGGAAATCCCCCTGTCAAAATATCAAAGTCAGGAATATCTGAAGATTTTATTTTTGTAATATCTCCAAACGGAACTTCACCATAATTTTCAAAATAAGTCTGCTTTGCGGCATCGTCCCATTCAGAAGAAAAAACGCATTGACCTCCGCAGGACTGCATTGCAAGCCGAAATCCGCCAATACCGGCAAATAAATCAATAAAAGTAAACGATGGATTTTTTGGTGCAACGAATGGAACGGCCTGTTTCGTGTTAAAACCATCTGTTGCTGGAAGTTTTGAAACATCAATTCCATTCTGCTCAAGAACTTTTCTATATTTCTCACTCGCAGCAGAATTTTGAAGTTGAATGTAATGAGTTATAAATGCATAATCTTCATCAAAAATTTTACCGTTTTTATATTCTTCTAAAACGGTATAGTTAACTTTCGATTTTTTACGTGTACTTTTCTGCTCATTTAAACGAGCGTTTTTTGGGACAGAAATTCCTTGAGTTTTTCAATAAAATGACGTATTCTATAGATAGTGGGATTCCCCACTGCGGAGGAAATATGTCAATGACAGCCGTAAAAACCTATGATACAAAGACAGACATGAAGAAGAGGATTACTCTCAGAAATTCAAAATATGAGTATTATCATGTTCAGGAATTTGCGGACGGTCGGATTGTGCTTGAGCCTCGTGAGCTGGTTGTTCCTTTTGAAGTCTCTCAGGCAACGCTTGACATGATGGATTCTTCAATGGAGAATCTAAAAAATGGAAAAGTTTCCGAACCGCTTGATTTAAAAGAATTCGAGGCTTAATTTTGTTCAATATCCGCTTAGGAATTCCAGAAATGAAAGAATTTTGGGATTCATTAAAGAAAAAAGTAAAGGAAAATACAGCCTCAAAAGATGAAGTTTTGCTTTATCAAAAACTTGGAAAAGCGATGAAGCTTCTTTCTGTAAATCCGCGCCATACAGGACTTCGCACTCATGACATTGAAGCCCTTTCAAAGCGATATGGAATGAAAGTGTGGGAATCTTATTTAGAAAATAATAAGCCAGCAGCTGGAAGAATATTTTGGGTATACGCGCCTAATCAGAATGATATAACGATTATTGGACTTGAGCCTCATCCAAATACAAAGAAAAATGCGTACAAAAAAATTACGTTGTCGGCAGTAGATGGAGAAGAAAAATGAACGAAAAAGTTGTCCCAAAAAACGCTCGTTAAAAAGGACAGTTTTTCAGTTTAATAAGCAAGTAATACAGGCAATTCTTACAAAGGAATCAATTCCGGGTGCAACAAAAATTCTATCAGATTACAGTGGATTATTCCGTCGTCATCTGAGAAATGAGACGGAATATCATTCTGTATAATTATCTTTGCAAAAAAATCTTTGGCAAGCTTTAATGAATCAAGTTCCGCTGTGATTTTTTCGGTTGTATTCATCTGCCATGCGGACTGAATATACACCCGCCTGTCGCCTTTATTCACAACAAAATCAATTTCTTTTTTTGCATTCGCGCCTTTTCTTCTGTCAACAACAACTCCAATATCAACAGAATATCCGCGCATAATCAGTTCGTTGTAGATTATGTTTTCCATGATGTGCCCGGAATCAATCTGCCTGAATCCCAGCCGTGCATTCCGCAGGCCAATATCCGTAAAATAATATTTGTTCGGATAATCAAAATAATGCTTTCCTTTTACATCGTAACGCTTTGCCTCGCTTATAAGAAAAGCATCCTTACAATACTCGATATAATCACTTACAGTATTAGAACTTAGTTTTTCTTTTTTTACACTTTTTATGCTGTTTGCAATATTCAGCGGATTTGTCAAAGAGCTGATGAATGTGCTGAGCAAATTTAAAATATCGTTCAGCAAATCCGGACGCGCAATTTTATTCCGCTCTACAATATCCTTTATGTATACTTCATCAAAAAGATTTGCAAGATAGTCTTTGAACTGCTCTTCAGTCTTTAGATGCAGAAGATAAGGAAGCCCGCCGTAAATCATATAACGGTCAAAGTTATCCCGCTTGTCGCCTCCAACCACCTCGTTATATTCTGCAAAACTCAATGGAAAAACATGGATCTGTGATGAACGGCCACGGAACTCCGTAGAAATATCCTTGGAAAGCATTTTTGAATTGCTTCCGGTAACATAAACGTCAAGGTTCTTATAATCTTTAAGCTCGTTAAGCATGTCGTATACTGTGATTTCAAACCCATCATTGTCCGGATCTGGAACTGAATAGCAGAACTGAATTTCGTCAATAAAAAGATAGAATTTCTCCTTGCCTGCAGAAACCGTGTTTTCCACAAAATCAGCAAGGACTATAGGATTTCTGTATTTTGCGTATTTACGCTTGTCTAGCTGCAATGTAATAATGTTGTCTTGAGAAGTGCCGTTTTTAAGGAGATAGTCATAAAAAAGGTCGAAAAGGAGTGTGGATTTTCCAGCCCGGCGGATTCCTATGATCACTTTTATCTGTCCGTCCCACATATAATCCAATAATTTTCTTAAATATAAATCCCGCTTTATCATTTGAACTTTATCCTATAGTGAGAGCTCACGGCATTTACGTCGTAAGTTCTCAACAAAAAAAATAAAAAAAATCTCTTTTTTTGTCAAGGCTGGTTTCTATGCAAAGTCAAACAGGAGCAAGGTAAAACATCCTGATAACAAAACAACAATAATCATACCGCTCTCACACTCTCCTAACCCTTACCGCCTCAGAAAATGCCTCCACACATTCCGCGCGCTCGCGGCTGTTCGGGTTCAGGCTTGTTACAACCGCAATGCAGAAAAGCGGCTCTTCCTCGCCGGCTTCTCCGTCGTAACCGATATTAAAATCGTCCGGCATATAAAGCTCCAGTTTTTTCGGCGTGTTTGTATACGGATTCGGAAGCGGAATCCATTCAGAACGCGGGGCGTAGACATTCTGCTCGCGGCACGGAACAAGAAAAACTCCACAGACCTCGCCGCCGACTTTAAGCCCGTTTCCTTTTATGCAAAGCGGCCGGTTCAAGTAAATCGTGTTTTTCTCAGCACTTTCCGCAGCAAGGCTTTTCACTTCCGAAATATAAATTCTTGAATTCTGCAGAACAATTCGCGACGGCAGAATATTTTTCAACGCCTTTTCAGCCATCTTTGACGGTGTAAACGCAAGCCTAAAATGCTCCGCAATTTCAAGCGAAGTCATAAACTGGTCAACGCTGCCCTCAACAGAAAATCCCAAAGTCCCAAGCCCCAAAAGGTCAACCGCAAGCCCCTCGGAAAGAGCCTCACGTGCCGCCTTGGAAAGAATCTGCGCCGCATACAAAAGAGTTTCCGCCGACATTACAATTCCGCCCTTTTTTGCGCGCGAAACAAGCTGCTCCACAGTCGCCACATTCTTCTTGACCTTTCCGACACATTTTCCAATTCTGTTGCCGTCCTTGTCCTTCAAGTTCGACGGATAAACGGAAACAAAAACTTTTCCCTTCGCATCTTCAAATTCATCGCCCATGCTAATTTCTCCGCAATTTTCTTTATTCGAGTGGCTTTTTGCTTCGCTTCACTTCGTTCCGTTCAGCAAAAACCGGGCTATCCGTGGTTCCGCCATTCGGCTTCATTGCTTCACTTCGCCTTGCTCCGTTCCGCAACGGCTACGCCGCCACTACAATCCCTAACGTGCGTTCGCGCCGTCTGCTTTGCAGACTTTGCTCACTACCGAGTTTTTGCAAAGCAAAAACTCGCGGCATAACAAAACACCACACACAACGCCATAAGTAACTCTAAAAAGAAAATAACGGAACTCCGCGAATCTGTAAAATATAATGTTTTTTTGCTGAGCATAAGTTTTTGTTATGGCAAAAATCAAAAAACTGTGATATTTTCAAGTTATGATAGAACTCTACGTTTTGAATGAGCTTGCCGCCTTTCCAAAGTACGGGACTCTTACGGCGGTGGCTGAAAAAATGAATGTGTCGCAGCCTGCGTTGAGCCGCTCGATGAAGAAACTTGAGGAAGATTTGGGCGTTCAGCTTTTTGAGCGCGGAAAAAACCGGATTGTCCTGAACGAGAACGGAAAAATTGCCGCCGAATACGCGCAGAAAGTGATTGAGGCGGAATCAGTTTTTGAAAAGAAAGTCATTGAATACGAGCAGACGCACAGAATTTTCACCTTTGCGTCGATTGCGCCAATGCCGATTTCGGAACTCACGCCGATTCTTTCGCAGCAGTTCATGGGAATGACAATAAAGCACGAGCTGAAAGACAATGAAAAGGAGCTTTACAAGTCGCTCGACAGCGGAAAATCAAAGCTGGTTGTAACGCTCGCCCCGCCAAAGAACACTGAAAAATACGCGGCAGTAAAACTGTTCACGGAAAATCTTTTTATCGTTCTTTCGAAAAGTCACAGGCTTGCAGAAAAAGACAGAATCGAGCTGAAAGAACTTGCCAAAGAAAAAATCCTGATTTACAGCAAACTCGGATTCTGGTACGAAACGACAAAACGCCTGATTCCCGGCGTGGAATTTTTTGATCAGCAGGAACTGTCCGCATTGAAGCAGCTCGCAAAACTTACAGAATTGCCATCGTTCGTTACAAACTTTACGATTCAAAATCTCCGCGAAATGAAAAACAAAAAAGCAGTTCCGCTCGCGGACAACGAAGTGAACGTAACCTACTGGTGCGTCTGCCTGAAAAAGAACGAGAACCAGCTCGCCGCAACATTCTCGCAGATTCGGGCGATTTATGAGGAATCACAATCATCATAAAATCAACTGATTAATTTCCAATCCGTCCGAATCAAAGTGCCGTTCCCTTTTTTGGAACAAAGAAATTCGTCATATCCACTTTTTCCATTGCAAGCAGACGAAATTTTCTGTCGATTCCTCCTGCATATCCTGTAAGGTTTCCGTTTGTTCCGACAACTCGGTGACACGGAATAATCAGGGAAATTGAATTGTGTCCAACCGCGCCACCAACTGCCTGAGCAGACATTCTTGCAATGCCCTTTTGAACGGCGATTTTTTCCGCGATTTCTCCGTAGGTCATTGTTTTTCCATAAGGAATTTGAAGCATGATTTCCCACACGGATTTGCGGAATGGAGTTGTTTCCATAAAAAGTGGCGGCGTAAAATCAGGGGCTTTGCCACTAAAATAAATGTCAAGCCAGCGAAATGTCTCTTCAAACACCGGCAAGTTTTTCTTTTCAAAATTTTCGGGCAGCGTGTCTCCAAAATATTTCTGGCCGTCAAACCACAAACCTGTAAGCCTAAATCTGTCAGCAGCCAGCGTGATTCCGCCCAAAGGCGAATCGTAGTGACTTGTATAAATCATAGAAATTTCTCCTGTTCGTTTTGCGCGGGGCATAATTCTTCATCTCTGGAATTGCGCCGTCTCCTTGACTTGTGTTTCTATAATATGAAATTATCACAAATTCTGCCAGAATACACAATTCGCACCAGAAAAGGAAGCGGAATTTTCATCAACAAAAACATAATTCATCTAGTAAAAAAAGGATTCCAGCAAGCCTGCCACTTTGGAAAATTCTTCAAAAAAAACAGGTCTTTCCCCAAAAGATTTCAGAAAGAACTGTTGAATGTAGAATTTCAAGGTTACAGTTTGAAATGAAATTGTGGCTTTATACAATTTAAAGAACTCATTGAGCTTATCGAAATGAACTCTGTAAATCAGATTTCTCAGAAAAAAGAAAATAATGTCAGCGTCACTCTTTCAAGCGCGTTAAATTCATATTATGAATATTTTTCAAAATTGTTTGACAGCTTAGGGCATGGAAGCCCGGAGTTCCAAAATGTTGGTTGAGTTTGCCGTAGCTTGCGCATGTAGGGAAACCAATATTTTGGAATGAGCGTGAGCGAAGGCTGAAACGCCCGACGGTGACGGTCGGAATGCAACGAAGTGAAGTGCAGACCGCCACCGGAAGCCCCAGAAAAAAACGATTTTTTTCCACTCCCCTTGACAGTTTTCCCCTTTTCCATTCATACTACAAAAAGCAAAGGGGGAGTAGTTACTTCCTTAAGAATCAACAGCCGGCTCTTTGAGTCTGGTTCTTAGGCTTCGGCTCGGCCGGGGAAACAAGACCTTTTGCCTGATTATCCTGTTAATTTCAGGGTAATCGGGCAAGAGGTCTTTTTTTGCGGCAGCGGATTTTCTTCATACGGAGGTTTTAAAATGGAACGGATTTTGGATTATTTTTCAAGCGGAATCGGGGCTATGTCCTGGCAGAATTTCGCGATGATTGCGGTCGGCGCGCTGCTGATTTTTCTTGCGGTGTACAAAAAGTACGAGCCAATGCTGCTTCTGCCGATTGGTTTCGGAGCGATTCTGGTGAATCTTCCGCTGGCGGTTGTGCTTGGAACGGCGGAACATCCGGGCGCGCTTCAGATTCTTTTTGACTGCGGAATCATGACGGAACTTTTTCCGCTTCTGATTTTTGTGGGCGTGGGCGCGATGATTGACTTTCGGCCACTGCTTGAGCGTCCGTGGCTTTTGGTTTTCGGGATTGTGGCGCATTTTGGAATTTTTATCGCGGCGGCGGTCGCTTACTGGGGATTCGGATTCAGCATAAAGGAAGCGCTGAGCATCGGTGTTATCGGGGCTGCGGACGGTCCGACTGCGATTGTTGTCGCAAGCCGCTTCGCAAAAAATCTTCTCGGACAGATTACGGTTGTCGCCTACTCGTACATGAGCCTTGTTCCGATTATCATGCCGCCTGTAATCAAACTTCTCACAACAAAAAAGGAGCGGACGACAAGAATTCAGGCGAAGAACAAGAACATTCCGCATTGGGTGATGGTCGTTTTCCCGGTGGCGGTTACGGTTGCGGTAAGCATTCTGATTCCGGATGCGGCGGCTTTAATCGGTTTTCTGATGTTCGGAAATTTAATCCGCGAGTGCGGCGTCCTTGAAAAACTTTCGGCTGCGGCACAGAACGAGCTTTCAAACATCGTGACTTTGCTTCTGGGAATCAGCGTGGGCGCGAGCATGACGGCGCAGAATTTCCTTACCGTCCAGACGCTTCTGATTATGCTTTTGGGACTGATTGCGTTCACAGGCGACACTGTATGCGGAATCCTGTTCGCAAAATTCCTGAACCTTTTCCGCAAAAAAGGCGACAAGCTGAACCCGATGATCGGCGCATGCGGAATCTCAGCGTTTCCCATGGCAAGCCGCGTCGTCCAGAAAATCGCCCTTAAGGAAGACAATCAGAATTTCATCCTCATGCACGCCGTAAGCGCAAATGTTTCAGGACAAATCGGCTCGCTTGTCATCGGCGGAATAATAATGGGATTTTTGGAAGGAATGTAAAGGAAATTACCATGCGAATTTAGGTTTTATCAGAACTGCAAAGACGACTAAATTTCTTTCAGAACCGTTGCATATAAAAAATAATAACTGCAATTTGCACTTTAGAGCTTGTTTTAGCAGTGGCGGCAATCATAAGTTGCGTAGCTACTGTCGCAAGTGCAGTTATCGCAACCCTTTCTTACCTAAAAAATAAGAAGAGTTAAAAAGTAAAGCCGCCCTTGTAGTTTTCGAAGCTAGGACGGCTTTATACCAAACTAGTGGAGACGACCGACTGAAATCGGGCATTTCCTTTCATTTAAGATACTACATAAAAATAATTTCGTCAAACATTAAGGTTGAATAAACTATGCATAGAATAAATCTTTTTGGGCTTTTAATAATTGTTGCAATCATGATTCCGAACCTTGTCTTTGGGGCTGGTGCATTTTAATGCGAAATAGATACAAATGAAAAAAATGCTGCAGCCCGCCGATTCTACAAAAATCTCAACTATAAAGAAATCGGTATAACTGGCTGCTCATTCAACGGAATAAAAAACGTGAATCTTGTTTTGCTTGAAAAAAAGATTTAGTTAATCTTGCATTTGCACGTAAACCGCGTTCGCAAGTTTTTTAAGATTTTCAGCGTTGGCATTGCTTTTCATGCTTACACTGTACATAATTCCTGGGGCTGCATCCCACCAAATGCAAATTCCCACAGAATTGCCGTTTTCGTCTTTTGTCCAGTTTGTCTTCGCTTCGTTGTAGCCAACTTTTACATCCGCAGAATTTTTCCAGTTGTAATAAAATCCTGAAATATCTTTTAGCGAAGTTTCACCGCTTGGTTCGGCTCGGGCAGTACATTCAGCCTTGTTCCAGATAAAATCCATCTGAGCAAGCGAATCACTAATCACCGAATACTGAACATTTTTTGCGCCATCAGGAATGGCAAAACGCACGCCAAGTGTATTCAAAATATCTTGTGCAGTTGATTCGCGGATAGGATTCGGCATTCCAATTACAACAGGACGATTTTCATTCAATCCTACATTTGAAACAGACGAATTTTTCTCCGCAGATTTTTTTTCACATCCAACAAAAGACATTATAATAGAAGAAAACAGCACAATTTTCAGAACTGATAAAATATTTACGATTTTCATAGGAATATTTTAATCTGTGAAAAAAGAAATATCAATCAGAAAATTATTTGTACGATTTTCAATTTTTTGCCTAGAATTTTAATCTTTTCACAAATTTTTCAACTTTTTTTTCAGATTTTTGAACATTGCTGTTTCTGACTGCAAGTTTTGAGATGATTTTTGCATTTGGCTCAAGTTCCGGGATTTCATTCCATCCGCGTGCAAATGGACTTCCACCATAAGTAACAAATGGAACTATTTTTTTGCCGGAAAAATCGTATTCGTCAAAAAAACTGTACAAAATCATCGGCATTTTTCCAAACCACAACGGATAACCAACAAAAATCACATCATAATCCGCAAAATTTTCAATATGATTTGCTATTTTAGGGCGTGCGTTTTCATTTTGTTCAGCTTTTGCAACAGGAAAAGTTTCGCTGTAAGTCTTCGGATACGGTTTTTCAGCCTTGATTTCAAAAATATCTGCATTCAAATCTTTTGCAATCCAGTCACCAATCATTTTTGTACTGCCACAATGAGAAAAATAAACCACAATAATTTTTTGTTTGTCGGATTTTTTTTCTGTCATTTCTCTTTTAACCTCAATATTTTCAGTCTGCGCAAAAATTCCTGCCAAAAAACTTACAGAAATCATAAAAACTAAAACAATTTTCTTCATAAAAACCTCACATCAATTTTTTTCATTCAAAAATCATATTCATCCACATATCAATGAACCGCTGAACCAAGTCGGAACAATCGTTCCAATAACGTGGCTCTGCCCTTTTTAGGATTGCAGATTCAATACAGCCCCAAAGACCAGATACAAAAACATTTATGTCTCGCTCCGGGTCATCAGAATGGGCAACTCCCTGTTCAACACATTCCTTCAGAAAAGCTGCCGCAGTTTTGTTCGCCTTGTAATATTCTGAAAAAACTTCTTCTGGTGCATTTTCATCTGATTCAGTTTTCACAAAAAGAAGCATTGCCCTGCGCGGATGCGAAAAACACCAATCTTTTAGAACATTCGCTGCGTTTTCAAGTTTTTGTCGCGGTAAAACATCCTTTGCAGAATCCAAAAGCAATGAATTCAGTTCAGAAATGCTGTCGCGAGAAATCGCCTGAAAAACCGCAGTTTTATCCTTAAAATAATGATAAATATTCGCAGCTGTAACGCCACATTTTGCCGCAATGTCGCGCATTCCAATTTCAGAAGGTTCCTTTTCCATTAAAAGTTCCAACGTTTTTGCTTTGATTTGCGAAACAATCTCGACATTTGGATTTCTCATATTTTTTTCCTTGCAAGAAATTTAAGCTTAATATTAAACCATGTTTATTTAACACTGTTTAATATTGAAAGTCAATATTTTTTTTATAAATTTTAAGTTTTTATAGGAAAGCAACAAAAGCGCAGTAAGATTTACAATTTGTGAAGATTTTGGGCGATTGTAACAATAAAAGTGCGAAGCACCCAAAATAATACAAGCGAAGCGCGAGCCCAACCATCTGGAACAAATTGGAAATCTTATGAGAGCGATTTTCAGAATTTACAAAAACTTAAAATTTACAAAAAATCTCACGTTAAATAAATGGCTGATCAATTTGAATCACTGCAAAATATGAAGAATTATATTCTTTCACAATACCGCAAAGCAATTCTTTCAGCTCGTCTTCTGAATATTTACTTTCAAACGGACGAACCGCGTCAAAAATCACATTCGTATGAGATGGTCCCGGAACAATTCTTAAATCATGAATCGAAATATTTGGTTCGACATTCTTTGCTTTCTCAATAATAAAATTTTTCAACTGTTCAAGTTCAGCGTTATTTTTATCAATCGGATCCATGTGAATTACACACGAACAATTGAATTTTTTGGAAATTTCACATTCAATATTATCAATTTCATCATGAAGCTCAAAAATATTTTCATCACCTGGAACTTCAGCATGAAAACTGACCATAATTTTTTCCGGCCCATAATCGTGCAGAACCAAATCGTGCATTCCGCATATTTTTCTGTGTGCCATCACAGTTTTTTCAATATTATCAACAAATTCTTTGTCAGCATTTTTTCCCAAAAGAGGATCAACAGTTTCTTTCACAGAATCAAATCCGCCTTTTAAAATGAAAATTGCAACAAAAAGACCGGCAAATCCATCCAACGGAACCGAGATTTCTTTTCCGAGCGAGCTAAAAATTATATTAATAATCACAATCGCCAAAACCACACCGGTAGAAATTGTGTCATTCAGGCTGTCTTTTGCAGTCGCCTCCATCACAACACTGTTCATTTTTTTTGAAAGTGAATGATTATAAAAATACATATAAAATTTCACAAGAATTGAAACCGACAGAATTATAATCGTTAAAAAATCGGTTTTCAGCGGCTCTGGATTTTTTATTGCGCCAACAGAAGATTTTAAAAGTTCATAACCCATAATTATAATCAAAAATGAAACAATCAGCCCGGCAATGTATTCCATTCTTCCATGTCCAAAAGGATGCTCCGCGTCCGGCTTTTTTCCGGAAATCTTGAATCCCAAAATTGTGACAATTGAACCGGTTGCATCAGAAAGGTTATTAAAAGCGTCCGCAACAACAGCAACAGAATTTGATAAAATTCCTGCAAAAAACTTAAATGCAAACAGAAAAATATTAAAACAAATTCCAACAATTCCACATAAAATTCCATATTGATTTCTAACCTGCGGATTCTTGAAATTCTTTCTGTCTTTTATAAAAATTTTCGCCAGCAAATTCAGCATTTTTAAATCATCCCTAAAGTATAAATTGATATTTTTACTATGATGCTATAAATATTTCATAAATACAATGAATTATTAGCCACTGTAAACTTTTGCTATAGTTTAAAACTATACCCAACTGCAAAAAACTTATATTTTTCAATTTCCCTAAATTCATATATATTTAAGCCATGAGTAATAAAACACGTATATCTGTAATTGGTTATCCTAGAATTGGTTCTTTGCGCGAACTTAAATTCGCCTCTGAAAAATATTTTGCAAAAGAAATTTCGCAGGAAGAATTGAACAAAGTCGCACACGAGCTTAAGCTTTCAAACTGGCAGACTCAGAAAAACGACGGAATTGATTTTATTTCTTCAAACGACTTTTCTTTTTATGATGGAATGCTCGACACAGCTTTTATGCTTGGTGCAATTCCAGAAAGATACAAAAAACTCGGAATTTCAAAACTTGACACATTCTTTGCAATGGCACGTGGTTACCAGGAAGGCGAAAACGATGTTACAGCGCTTCCAATGAAAAAATGGTTCAACACAAATTATCACTACATTGTACCAGAACTTGATGACAACATTGAACTTGCTTTGGACGCAACAAAAATTCTTGAAGAATTTAAAGAAGCAAAGGAAGCTGGAGTTTCAACAAAAGTAAACGTTATCGGTCCATACACATTCCTTAAGCTCGCACATTACAAAGGAACAAAAAATGTAAACGATTATGCAGAAAAAACCGCAAATCTTTACAAGGAACTTTTGGCAAAAGTCGCAGAAGCCGGCGCGGAATGGCTCCAGATTGAAGAACCTGCTCTTGTTCACGACACAACTGCAGACGACAGAGTTCTTTTTGAAAAACTTTATAGAATTGTGCTTGACGGAAAAAAACTGAACGTAAACATTGAAACTTACTTTGGCGACATCCGCGACAGCTACAAGACAGTAACAAGCCTTCCATTCGATGCAATCGGACTTGATTTTATTGAAGGAAAAGAAACTTTGAACCTTATTCAGAAAGAAGGTTTCCCAAAAGACAAAATTCTTTTTGCAGGCGTTGTAAACGGAAAAAACATCTGGAAAAACAACTACGCAAAAACAATCGAGCTTGTAAACAAAATCAAGGCAGCAACAGAGGCAGAAGTAGTTCTTTCAACATCATGCTCATTGCTCCACGTTCCTTACACAATCAGAAACGAAATCAAACTTTCAAGCGATATTCTAAAGCATTTCTCTTTTGCGCGCGAAAAACTTTTTGAACTCACAGATCTTTCAAAAATCATTGATGGAAACGACACAGACTCAAATCTTTTCAACAGAAACCAGGATTTGTTCAAGAATGAACGCGTACAGGAAAATTCTGCGCTCGCCTCAAAAATCAACAGCCTTGGCGAAAAAGACTACACTCGCCTTCCTGCATTTGACGAACGCGAAGAAATCCAAAGAAAAGCGTTGAATCTTCCATTGTTCCCAACAACAACAATCGGTTCATTCCCACAGACAAAAGATGTCCGCGCAAACCGCAGCGCATTCAAAAAAGGCCAGATTTCAGCCGAACAGTACAAAGAATTCAACAAAAACAAAATCGCAGAATGTATCAAACTTCAGGAAGAACTCGGACTTGACGTTCTTGTTCACGGCGAATATGAACGAAACGACATGGTTGAATACTTCGGCGAAAATCTTGAAGGATTCCTCTTTACAGAAAAAGCATGGGTTCAGTCTTACGGAACTCGCTGCGTAAAACCGCCGGTAGTTTGGGGCGATGTATCAAGAAAATCAGCTATCACAGTTGAATGGTCAAAATTCGCACAGAGCTGCACAAAAGCTCCAGTAAAAGGAATGTTAACAGGTCCAGTTACAATCTTGAACTGGTCATTCCCACGCGAAGACATCAGCCTTAAGACACAGACATTGCAGATTGCACTTGCAATCCGGGAAGAAGTTCTTGACCTTGAAAAGAATGGAATCAAAATCATCCAGATTGACGAAGCCGCATTGCGCGAAAAACTTCCGTTGCGCCACTCAGACTGGCACACAGAATACCTTGACTGGGCAATTCCAGCGTTCCGTCTTGTTCATTCAGGAGTAAAACCAGAAACCCAGATTCATACACACATGTGCTACAGTGAATTCAACGACATCATCAAAGACATTGATGATATGGACGCAGACGTTATCACATTTGAAGCAAGCCGTGGCGACCTTACAATCCTTTCGGCCCTCAAAGAAAATAATTTCCGCACACAAGTTGGTCCAGGCGTTTACGACATCCACAGCCCTCGCGTTCCAACTGTAGAAGAAATCGTTTCTGCCGTTAAAAAAATGGAAGAATACGTTCCACAGCAAAAACTTTGGATAAACCCAGACTGCGGACTTAAAACTCGTGGCGAAAAAGAAACAGTTGCCAGCCTCAAAAACCTTGTTGCAGCTGCAAAAATCGTCCGAAACGCATAATTAAAAAAACTTGTAGGGCGGAGCCCCGCCCTGCGCTACAAAACAAAAAATCCTGGCAATCAACTTTGATTGCCAGGATTTTTATTTTTCCGCTACCCCACCCAGCGGGGACACCCCGCAACGCCCCGCGAGTTTTCAAAGCAAACTCAGTAGTTTACGTACAATGCCCATCAGTCAATTTTTATTAAATATGTTCCTTCAAGGCTTCAATATAACTTTCCGCATATCTAGAAAGCACAAAATTCTTTTTTGTTATAATTCCAATACGCATTTTCTCGTCAATTTCAAGAGGTCTCGCAACAATATTCTCGCCGTTCAGCTCTTTACTAATAACCCCGGAAGAAACCGTAAAACCATCCAGACCAATCAAAAGATTAAACAAAGTCGCACGGTCACGAACGCAAATCGTCTTGTTTCTGTCAATCGCGGAAAAAGGCTCTTCCGAAAAATAAAAAGAATTGTGCGCTCCCTGCTCAAACACCAAATACGGAAATGGCGCCAAATCTTCAACTGTAACAGAATTTTTCTTGCACAATGGATTTTTGTCGCTTATAAAAACATGCGGCTTGGCAGTAAAAAGTTCAGTAAAAACAAGCTCGTTTTTTTTCAAGAGTTTTCCAATGACTTCTTCATTACGCGAACTTAAATACAAAATTCCAATCTCACTTTTTAAACGCAGAACATCATCAATAATCTCAAAGGTTTGGGTTTCTCGCAAAGTGTAATTGTAACGGTCACCGCCAAATTTCCGGATTACATCAACCATCGCATTTACCGCAAACGAATAATGCTGGCAAGAAACGCTAAAAACCGGTGCCTGCCGTGCTTTTCCAGCATAAGTTTCCTCCAGCAAATCAGCCTGTTCAAGAACCTGCCGTGCGTAACCCAAAAAAACCTCGCCTTCCCGGGTAATTTCAATGCCCTTGTTTGTGCGTGAAAAAATTTTAACGTGCATTTCATCTTCCAGCTGATGAATCGCAAGCGTCAAACTTGGCTGAGAAATAAAAACTTTTTCCGCCGCTCCAGAAATCGTCTTGGATTCCGCAACGGCAACCGCATATTTTAATTGCTGCAAAGTCATAATTCAAAAAATATTAGCAATAAACAAGTTCACATTCAAAGGAACGCTCGCCGCTGGAAGCAATTTTTCCTTCAACAAGAATCCGTTTTTCCTCATCATCAAAGAATGCATTTACCAGCATTGTGTCGCCCTTTCTGATTTCCTTGCAGAAATTCAATTTAAAATCCGAAATTTGCTTTTTCTGATACTCATCCGGCAAAAAATCCAGCGCAAAATTTATATATTTCGCATTTGTAAGATGACCGTTTCCATCAATCATTGAATAAAGAATTTTCTGCTCTCCAATCCGTTCCACATTTTCAGGAATTTTAATTCTTCCCGGTTTGCATACTGATTCAGTTTTTACTTCTGATGGCGCAAGAAATTCAAATTTTGCCGGAATAACAACCGCCCTTGTTTCAGGATTTACAATTACCCAAAGGCTTTTTCCTTCAATTAAAAGCTCACCAGTCGCCAAATCCTTAAATTCATAATAGCGCATAAGCTGAACACCCTCAGGTTTTTCTTCCCGGACTGTAATCGAAACCTCATCATTTTCTTTTGGAAGTCTATTAATATGAAAAGCCGAACGAGAAACCATCTGTGCATATCCGTGTTCAGACAAGAAATCACGGTTTTGGCCACGCAAGGCATACAAATCCGTTACAAAATCTGCACAATACTCCATTACTTCCGTCAGATGAATATGTTTGTCCGGCCCACATTGTCCAAAAAGAATTTTAGTTTCATTCGTTTCCGAAATTCCATCCGCAGTTAGTTCAGTTTTATAGTTTTTTGTCATTTTTCAAATCCTTTCTTATATTTTATACCTTTATACGACAATTTTTCCATCAAAAAGTTTCAAAAATCAAAAATTCAGACATTTTTTGCAGAAATCAGATTCATCACACGAAAAAAAAGTCAGAAATTCAAAGAATTTCTGACTTTCACAATTTTTTATGTTTTCAAAATATCAAAATCAAGCTGATTAAATTTTTCCGCCTTCAACAACAAGATTGTCCGCATTTGAATCTTTTCCGTAAGTTGCACGGAGTGTCGCTTCATAATCAGCATGGAAAAAGTTTTCTTTGCCTAGCTCAACAATTTCGTTGTTAAGCCATTCCAAAAGCGAACTGTTTCCTTTTGAAACTGCAGGAGCGATTGTATCCAAAGTTCCAAGAGATTCAATTCCAACCGCAAATCCAGGATTTTCAATAGCCCACGCAAGAACTTCCGTATTATCTGTTGAAAGAGCAACTCCACGGCCATCAAGCAACGCATTGTAAGCTTCACTGTACTGGTCAAATTTCAAAAGTTTTACTTCCGGAAAATTTTCTGTAAAATAAGTTTCTGCTGTTGTTCCTTTTGAAACAATCAGAGTTTTTCCGTTCAAATCAGCAGGCTTTTTAATCAAATCTTTCTCATTTGAAACAACGCCCAAAGCGCATTTCATATATGGCAAAGCAAAATCAACTTTTTCAGCACGAGCCGGAGTTACAGTAAAGTTTGCAAGAGTAATGTCAACTTTTCCTGTTTCCAAAACTTCTACGCGGGCAGCAGCTTCTACAGGAACATACTTGATTTTTACACCCAAATCTTTTGCAATCCGTTCTGCAAAATAAATATCATAGCCCTGATATTTTCCATATTCATCTACATAGCCAAACGGTTTTTTGTCGCTAAAAACTGCGACTTTCAGAACCTTGCTCTTTTTTATCTGCTCAACAGTTCTGAATTTTGGTTTTGCACTTGCAGAAAATGCCGTAAGAAGAAGAGCCGCACCAGCAGCAAATTTTATAAAAGTTGATTTTTTCATATAAATACCCCGCATTCGGATTTATTTCAGGTTTTAACCTGATGAGTATTTTATAGCATTTAATTTCCTATTATGTCAATAGGTTTTATATGAAAGAGTTTTATTTTTATTTTCGGGCTTTAAATTCAAAATTGCTCAGGAATTTTTTTGCGCGCTCAGTTTTTGGATTATTCCAGAATTCTTCCGGTGTTCCAGTCTCAATGATATTTCCGCCATCCATAAAAACAATTTTATCAGCAACCGCTCTGGCAAAAGCCATCTGATGGGTAACGATAAGCATTGTTTTTCCGGCATTTGCCAAATCCATCATCACATCCAGAACTTCACGAACCATTTCCGGATCAAGAGCTGCTGTAACCTCATCAAAAAGCATAACTTCCGGATGAAGGCAAAGCGCACGCACAATCGCAACACGCTGTTTTTGACCGCCAGAAAGTTCACGCGGATATGCATATTTCTTGTCGCTAAGCCCAACTCGCTCCAACCAGGCTTCAGCTTCTTTTTTTACATCTTCAATATCAAGATTCAGTTCATGCGCATGTTTCGGACCCAAAAGAAGATTTTTCATCACATTCAAATGCGGAAAAAGGTCATAGCTTTGAAAAACCATCCCGATTTTTTGTCGGACAAGATGCATATCTTTTGTACGGTTGGAAATAACTTCGCCAGCCAACCGGATTTCACCGCCTTGAATCGTTTCCAGTCCGTTTATACATCTAAGCAAAGTAGATTTCCCACAGCCGGAAGGTCCAAGAATAACAATAACTTCGCCTTTCTCAACCTGCAAATCAATATTTTTTAAGATTACATTCTCACCAAAAGATTTTGTAAGATTTTTAATTTCAAGCAAAGCCATAATTTTTCCTGTTTTCAATAAATAAATTTTTAAAGACGTTTTTCAACATATCGCGCGCCAAGATTTAAAATCCAGCACACAAAAAAATACATCATAAAAATCACAAAATAAACCGCAATACTCGCAGTAGGAACTGTAAGCCGGTTTGCCTCAACAATCTGCTGCCCGATTTTAACAACTTCAATTACACCAACAAAAACAACCAGCGAAGTCGTCTTTATCATTCGTGTAATAAGATTCATGCTCAAAGGAATCAGCGAACGCAAAGTCTGCGGAATAATTATATAGAAGAAAACCTGCCTATCCGTCAAACCGATTGCTTTTCCGCTTTCATACTGATGTTTCGGAACGCTTTCCAAAGCGCCACGCACCAAATCGCCCATTTCAGCAGTTCCCCAAAGCGTAAATACAAGGATAGAAGCCGCTTCTCCAGAAAGAGAAATTCCCAATGCCCGCGTAAGTCCGTAATAAGCCACAAAAAGAAGAACAAGCTGCGGCATAATCCGCATAACTTCCAGATAGATTTTGCAAAGCGCACGAACCGCCCTGTTTTTCAGCGTCATAAGAATTCCAAACGCAAATCCTAAAACAACAGAAAAAAGAACTGAAACCAACGCAATCCAGACCGTTGTCCAAAGTCCGCCAAGTAAACGCAAAAAATTCGTTCCCATTCCAAGAACGCTAAACGCCTGAACAATCGCATTAATTGTTTCCGAACTGTGCATAACGCAATCTCCTTTCCGCAATCGCCGCCAAAACAGAAATCGGAAGCAACAGAGCAAAATAAGAAACGCAAAGCAAAATCAACGCTTCATCAGTTTTGTAGTAAAGTCCAATCAAATCTTTTGCAACATACATCAAATCTGCCAATGCGACCGCACTAAAAACCGAAGTTTCTTTTATCAAAAACATAATGTTCGCGCAAATTCCAGGAACAGAAACACTCACCGCCTGAGGAACAATCACGTACTGAACAACCTGCCGTTTCGTAAGCCCGATACATTCCGCACTTTCAATCTGAATTTTCGAGACACTTTCAAGCGCAGACCGAAAAGTTTCTTCCATATAGCTTCCGCCAAGAAAAGTAAGCCCGATAATCGCACACTGAACCGAAGAAAGTTTTATTCCCATCCTTGGAAAAGCAAAATACAAAAAGAAAAGCTGAATCAAAAGCGGCGTATTCCTAGAAAACTCCACATAAACGCTTACAATTTGCCTAAGAACAGGAATTTTCTGATATTTTATCAATGCACAGACAAGTCCAACCGCAAAAGACAAAAGAATTCCCACGACTGAAAGTTTAAGCGTAAGAACCGCAGCTTCAACATAAAGAGGAATAACTTTTTGAATAAAACTAAAATCCATAAAATAAAATCACATTATTGACGCGCAAGAGCTTTTTCAACCGCAATCGCAAGCTGATCTGCGCATGAAGTCCCTTTACCGCCGCACAAATTTCCCTTAAGAATCTCAACAACTTTCGCCGCGTCCATTCCCTCAATCAGTTTTGCCACCGCCTTTGTATTCCCAGGGCAGCCACCATAAAATTTGACATTGTGGATTTTTCCGTTTTCCAGACTAAAATCAATCTGCCGCGGACAAACTCCAGTCGGTTTATAATCAAAATTTTCCATTTAAAATTCCTTAAATTTCCCTATTTGAAATATATACAAAAACGCAAAAAAAAGCATCCAAATTCTAAAATATTCTTTTATCAAAAAAACAAAAAAAAGACGGAAACCAGCATTAAAAACCAGTTTCCGCCTTTCAATCGTAAGAAATCTATGCGGCAATATGCAAAATCTTCAAAACTTCATTACGCAACTTTGATTTCAATTCTTTTTGGAACATTAACAGCTTTTCGTGGAATCACAACCGTCAAAATACCATTTTTAAAGGAAGCACTAATTTCCTCGCCATTTGCATCATTCGGCAAAGAAAAACTTCTGCTGAAACCACAAACTTTTCGCTCACGAAGCAACCATTTTGGCTCATCAGCTTTTTTCGCCTCTTCATTCTTGTCATTTTTGCAAGCGTTATGCTCATCGCATTTTTCAGCTTTTTTCTCAATTTTTTCAGTTTTCTTAGAAGAAATTGTCAGCACATTTCTATCAAGCTGAATGTCAACATCGTTTTCGTTTCTTCCAGGAAGTTCCATATCCAATGTATAAGCGTCTTTTGTTTCCATAACATCAACTTTAGGAACATAACTTCCACGGTAATTGCCGCCATAAACACCATCAAAATTGTCAAAAAGTGAATCCAATAAAGAAAGTTCATTCATCATAGTCATGCCTCCTGCAGCATTGTAATTTTTTGTTTAATACGAAAGTTTTTAACTTTCACAATATATTATGCAAAAAGCGTGCCAACTTTAAAAAAAAGAACGGACACAAACGCTCAAACCTGCGGTTTTCGCTACTCAGAAAAAGCCCAAGGTCTTTTTCTGACGCCATTTCCACAACAGCAAGGGCGGACAACCGCCCTACGCCTCAAACATCCTGTTTTCGGCTACCCACCGAAGAGGGCTTCAAGCGCCAGCCCTCAACGCCCGGCTAAATTTTGCGCAAAACCATAAACTTTTGAGCAATTTTTAATCTTGTGTCAATTTTATACGCATTTTTTGAGTATTTTTTACCCATAAAAAATTATTTTCTCAGAACATTCATTTTTTTGTGGATTTTTTTAAAATCTGAATTATTATTATAGAAAAGGTGTTTTCCAAAGACATCTAAAAATACATCAAGCTGGAGGCGCAATTATGCATGAAAAATTTGGATTAAATCAACCGGACTTTGAAAAACTGGTAAATGACCACGAATATCAGACTTTGGCTGACAAACTAAAGGCAAGCTACGAAAGCGCAAAAATTCGCGAAGGCGAATATGAATCAACATTAAAATGGCTAAGAGAGTCAGCTAAAATGCACGGACTTTCCATCAAGTAATTCTTGTTGAAATAAAAAATCCATCTGAATTATTTTTCAGATGGATTTTTTTATCCAAAACCTATTCTTCCGGCCAAACAAACAAATCCGCACAGTTCCGTTCTCCGCCGGAAACGTCAATCGCCTGTCCTGTGCAAAAAGTATTTGTAACAGTCAGAAAGTAACACCATTCAGCGGCTTCTTCCGCAGAAATCCATCTTTTCAACGGTGTTACATCCATGATTTTTTCCCATAGCTTTGGGTTTTCTAGCACCGGTCTGTTCAGTTCAGTCATAACGCCACCAAAGCATAAAGAATTGCTTGTCGCCCGGAATTTATTCGCAAGCCGGATAGCACAATTTTTCATATATCCATTAATTCCAGCCTTTGAAGCAACATATTCAGAAAATTCATTTCCGCTGAGCGCCGAAACAGAACTTATAAACAGCACGGATTTTATCGCTTTTTGAAACGCATATTTTTCAGTAACGTTCATTGTTCCCAAAAGATTAACTTCTATATCTTTTTTTGTTCCGCTCTGAATTCCTGCATTATTCACAAGAATCTCTACATCATCAAGAACCGGCAACTCATCTTTTTTGGAAATATCTGCAATAAAGTGGGTATAGTTTTCCGCTTCCAAAAAAGTTCCGCTTATTGAATCTGATTTTATGTCTATTCCAAAAACAGAATGGCCTTCTTTTAAAAATTTTATCGCTGTGGCTTTTCCAATCCCGCCTGAAGTTCCTGTTATCAATATTTTCATTTTGACTTTGCCTTTAAATATTCAAAATATTCTTTTCCGACTTCTTCTGCTTCCCATTTTTTTACAACTTTATAGCCGATTCCGCTGAAAACAACTTCCGCAAAAAGCTCAAAGACAGCACCGATTGCAGAACAGACAAAAACCTGAGTCCAAGTCCATCCAAAAAATATCTTAGAAACAACAGTTGCAAAAATAAAGTTATCCGCAAGCTGGCCAACCATCGTTGAAAAATAAGAACGGAGCGCAAACGCAAAAAATCCGTTGGATTTTACAGTTCGTCCAACCGCAGAATTTAAAACTGCATTTATAATAGAAGAAACTGTAAAAGCCAGAGCCGACCCCAAAACAACGTACCACGAGCCACCAAAAGTTGCGTTCAAAGCTTTGTTCACCTCGATGTTTTCTGTGGCGTAAAATTCTCCCCACATTCCAGGAGTTTTGCTGAGCAAGGCAAAAATTCCGCAGACAGAAAGATTCACGACCAGCGCGACAACAGAGACTTCAATGCTAGCCTTTGCGCCCCATCTTTTGCAGATTATGTCCATGCACAAAAACATAATCCAGCTAAAAGCAAAGCCGCAATCCAGAACAACATACTTAAAACTGATAAGTTCCTTGTTCGCAAGAAGATTTGCACACACAACAGAAAGGAAAAAAATTGAAACGGTAAGCGAAGGAATACTTCTGAGCAAAAGCGAAATGTCCTTCAGCTCTTCTTTGATAAGACTGTGAAATTTCTTCATTTCACACCTCCTTAAGGATTTTAATTTTTTACGCGCAGGAGTTTTTGAGGAATCATAAACTGCGCGGTTGCAAAAAATATATCAGTTATTTTTGATTGTGTCGAATGGCTGATTCTGTCATAAAATTCCGAAAAAAATAAAATTCACCAAATTTAAATTTACTAAGTTTTAAACTGTAAAAAAAAGAATACATAATATTAACGAATTCACAATAAATTTATTTATCTCAATATGTGCACTTTTTTATAACAAAATACTAGTTCTCGCCATTTTATTACTAGAAAATTCCACCAATTCACTAGTAAACTCCAGTCAAACACAACTTACTAGCAAATTCCAAAGCAAAGAAGAAAAACAGAAGTTACTAGTTTTTTCCAAAAACAGAAACATTGACCCAAAAGATTGGAATTTACTAGTAAGTTACTTTTTCTTTTTGAGTTAAAAAAAATATAGCGGGAAATCAAAATACTTCCCGCTATACGCAACAGAATTCATTCTGACAAGTCTTTTCAGCTTTTTTGAGTTTTTTGTCTAATTTTCAAGAACAAATTCATTCTGATAAATTTCAGGCTTTTTGGCATTTGCTAGTTTTTTGCCGCTTTTCTTTTGTTCCTTCAAATCGTTAAGCGCCATTTCACAAAGAAGCTTCAACTGTCTTAATTCAGAACCGTCTGTTGAATCACTAGCAGATTCCAAATCAATCTTGACAACTACATTCTCTTTTTGAAGCAACGAAAGATAAAGTTCAGCATTTTGGCAAACAAGAGTTCTGTCCGCCTGCTCTTCAATAAAATTTAAATACGGAGAAACTTTATCATAATCAGTCACTCCAGCCTCAGTCCTCATAATTGTAAAACGAACTCCCGTATGTTTTTTTCCGGTTTTCAGCCAATCCTGCTTTATGACTTTCATTGAAGTGATTTTTTCGTTCAATTCTTTTATTGGCTCGGTTATTACAAATTTTTTGAAGTTGTCCGTTCTGTTCTGGTAAATTTCATCCAGCTGAAAAAGATTTTTTATCTCATCAAAAGAAAGCGAGCAAGTCCATGTATTTTTCGGATTTCCGTTTTTTCCTGCAAAGCCTTTGTACTGTTCAAAAATATCATAATAGCGCATTGCATAAGTTGAGCGGAGTTTTCCGTATTCCAGAAAATTTATTTTATGATGACCAGCCTGCTGTTCCAAAAAGTTATTGATAATCGGATTGAACACAAAACGAAGAATTTTGTTGCTTTTATCAATCTGAATCAATGAAAAAAGCGGAATAAAATTCTGCAAATCATCTGTGTGAAAATTTATTACAAAATGAACACATTCATCGGCACATTCAGCAATTCGTTCAATGCTTGTTCCGCCAATAGAAATTCCCATTGATTTAAAAAAATCATTGAAGGAAAATTTTGCCTCGTAATAATTTGTATCACCAAAAATTGTTTTCTGCATGTTGTTAACTGCCATTGCCATTGAAATCAGTTTTTTTCCCATTGCAGAAATTTTATAATAAGCTTTGCTCATCGCATTTTTTTGAATCAAATACGATGGTTTTGTCGATTCATCTCCAGTAAGAACCAGATCTGTTGTTTCCAATGATGAATTTTTAAAATTCAAAATTCCACCCGTTTCCTTTTTCCCCATAACTTGAATATAAATCAAACTTACTAGGTGTGCAAGCAAATTTTAGTTACTTTGTGAAAATTTGTTAATATTATTTATATAAATTTAAATATTACAGAATTCTTTTACTTAATATTTAAATTTATATTTATTATTGGCAGTGTGTATTTTCTTGATATATAAGATTTTACAGAGTTATCTTACTAGTTGTTGCCAAGATTCTTACTAGTTGTTGCCATTTTTTGTTCCTAGTTTTTTCCTTTTGTTCACTAGCTGATTCCATAACTTCCTAGTTTTTTCCTTTTGATTGCTAGAAAACTCCTTTTACTTACTAGATATTGCCATTTTCATACTAGAGAATTCCAAAAATAAAGGCTTTTTTCTGAATATTTTTACTAGCTGATTCCAAGCATTTTTTTCAATTTTTTTCTATCTTACTAGGATTTTCCATCGACTTCCTAGTTTTTTCCAATTACTAACTAGAAAATTCCTTAAAAATAAAAAGAGGTACGGATTGTACTTACTAGTAAACTCCATACCTCTTTTGCCGGATTTTATTGCTGAGCTATTTCCCGCACTCCCATTTGGGAAACTGTACATTTTCCGTCCATGATTTTTTCTTCAAGTTCGTAGATTGAATACAGAATGAACTGGTTCATTGAAATTCCAAACTGGGCGCAAAGTCCTTTCAGCCGGTTACGTTCTCCTTTTGGAAGCTTCAGGTTTATTACATCGCTGTATTTTCCAGAGGAATTTTTCTTTTCGTTTTTCTGGTCTGAAAAAACTGGTGCCGTTGCGATAACCGGCCGTGTTTTTACTGTTGAAGCGGAAATTTTCGGTTTTTCAGTTTCTTGTGTTTCTGAACTTAATGTTTCCATTGCCTGCGAAACGAATTCTTTTGGAAGTTCGTTTGAAGGTTTTTTCATGATAGCCATTATTCAACGTCTCCTGCCAATTCTTCAAGTCCTTTCAAAACCTGGGCTTTTGTTCCTGCAATGTATTGAACAGGGGTTTTTTGATTTACAGAACGTTTGAAATTCTGCTCGGTCGGAATAAGATATGTCTTATATTCGCTTTGTTTCTGCATTACTTCCAGGATATTTCTTGAAAGCGCAAGGCGCGAGTCGTAATTGTTCAGGACGATTCTTTTTATCACAGCCTTTGAATCAGAAAGCTGTCTTTTATGTTTTGTGCGGAATTCCTCCAGATTTTTTTTGAACATTGTAAGTCCATCAAAAGAATACGGGTCAAGTAGCATTACAGGAATCACTTCATCCGTCGCAAGGAAGATATTTCCCTCGAATGCGTCGAATGCCGGAGATGTGTCGATTATAACGTATTCAAATCCGAGTTTTGCAAGTTCATCTGTGATGTCCATAAAAACTTCTGGTTCATCGCTGGCTTTTTGCGCCTTGTAGATTCTCAGGTTGTTTTCTGTGGCAACAGTCGGGATTACAAAAAGATTTGGAATTTCTGTTTTTACAACCGCATCTTCAACGTAGCATTTTCCGTTCAAAATATCTGCGAGTTCAAATTTTGTTTCTGACACAAGAGTTGAGGAGCTGTTTCCTTGAACGTCTCCGTCAATAAGAACTGTCTTGTGTTTTTTTGCGAGTTCCGCAGCGAGGCTTAATGATATGCTCGACTTCCCTACTCCGCCTTTTGCAAGTGCCAATGTGATAACTTTAATTTTTAGGCCTCCTTGAAAAATCTGATATTTTTCTTTTTGTGAATATTAGAATTCTAACATAAATAATAAAACTAATCAATAGTATTATTAAAATTACTAATAAAAATTAGATAAAAAATAATAAAGATAATATAAAAGATAATATAAAAGATAATATAATTTATTAAAAATAAGATAATATATTGAATTAGAAATATATGATAAAAAGTAATATATCTAATATATCTAATATATTTTTATCGAAAAAACGCATTTTGAATGGATTGTTCATATAATTTGTCGTTTTAATGAAAACATAGCGTTTTTCGCATTTTTTTTAAGATTGAAAATTTTCTCATATTTTAAATTTTTTATGCTGACTTTTCTTGTTAATTTTGAAAAATTTCGGTGCTTTTTATTTTCCGCCAATCTTTATTTCTTCATTAAAATTTGAAAACAAAATCTGGCGAACGAATTAACAAAATCAGTTAAAAAATCAAACATAAGTTTTCAATATATAAAAAAACAGGGCTTCCGAACACAACGTATCCAGAAGCCCTGTCGCTCGTTTTTCACGAGCATCGGATATTAAATTACTACTTTATTAAAAAATTGTCAATGAGTTTTTCAAGATTTTTTAAAGAATTTTCAGTTTTTATTTCAACTAATTTTCCAAAACGCAAATAGTAAAGATAGCAGCGGATTTTTTCTGGAGCTATTTCCAGCATTTCCGAGATTACTTTTTTGTAGCAGCTTAATTGAGCTTCGTAGAGTTCCGGCTTGATTGTCTGGTTTGTCTTGTAGTCAACGATTGTGTACGTTCCGTCAGAATTTTTAAATACAAGGTCAATGATTCCCCGGATGATTTTATTTCCGATTGTTCCGCGGAATTTGTATTCAGTTTTTTTCCAGCTGGAATTTTTTGCCGCTTGTCCGATTTCTGACTCTATGAAAGTTTTTTGCATCTGGCGGCAAATTCTGTCTATCAATTCTAGGTATTCGTTTTTTTCTTCCAGGCCGGAAATTTCTTTTGCCGGGAAATCTGGTTTCTCAAGATTTTTTATGGCGGCTTCCATGTAAGCGTGTGCGACTGTTCCAAAATTTTCAAAAGTGAATTTTTGGGTTTTGCCTACAATTTCGTTTATTTCCTGGAATGGCGCATCCGTGTTGAATTGAATTTTTTCTTTTTGAATTTCAGTTTCTTCATCTGCTGGATGGAGTTTGCTAGGAGAAACATATTTTTCCTGCGGTTCATCCGGCGAGATTTCCTGTGAATTCTGAAAATTCTTGGAGTTTGCAAGTAAGTTAAGAAACTCAATTTTTGATTCTGCGTTGTTTTTTATTTTATTTTGGGAATTTTGCACGGAACGCGGGAACGGATTTATTTCTTCAGTGTCAAAAGGAAGCGGATTTTGGGTTTCCTGCTGAGAATAAAAGTCGAAAACCGGTTCAAGGACGTTAAAAAGCGAGGATGGATTTTTTTCTGCGCCTGGAAGAAATGCTGAGGAATCCTTTGCCGGCGAATATTTTCCGTTTGTAATGAAAATTTCTTTTTTTGCTCGCGTAAGGGCAACATAAGCAAGGCGGCGAAGTTCGGCATTCTGCATTTTTTTATTTTCTTCGTCTACAAGCTGATAAAAATAATTTTGATGCTCGGTTTCTGGATTGTTTACAGAAATTCCAAAATTTTTGCTGCAATAAACAGCCTTTGAATTTGATTCATTCTTTCCTTTTTTGTGCGTTCCGCAGATAAAAACCGTGTCATATTCAAGACCTTTGCTTTTATGTATTGTAAGAATGTGTACGCCGGAAGATTGTTCGAGCGGAATATCCATTCCTTCAAGTTTTTCTGCTTTTCCGTCCAGAGAATTTGATTTATCTTTGTATTTTTCAACGCTGTCAACAAATGCCGCAATGCTGAAGTTTTGGTTTTCGGCTTTTCTTGCAAGTTCAAAAAGCAAGTCGTACATTTTTCCGTACATTGAAACTGTCGGATTCCACAAAGTTTCGTAGCGGTAGCCAAAATCGTACCAGATTTCAGAAATCAGTTTTGTAAGCGGTTCGTTTTCGGCGTTTTGTTTTAGTTTTTCGTAGGCAGATTTTAGATGTTCAAAGCGCTCAAGGCTTTCTGGTGAAAGAAAAGAGGAATAATCGCCCTGGAATGGTTTTTGTGCAAATGACAGAATTGCGTTGATTTCTTCTATTGAGAGGTTTGCCATTGGTGAGCGTAAAAGTTGCGCGTACGGCTGGGTGTCATCTGGATAAGCGCAAAGCCGAAGGAAAGAAATTATATCGTTGACTGGACCATCATCAAAAAATCCGGTTACAACTTCTGTGTTGTAAGGAATTCCGTGTCTTAAAAAAGTTCTTTCGTAAAGCGGTTGCAGGCTGTAGTTTCGGAAAAGAACTGCGATTTCGTCAGGATTTTGTCCATTTTCTATGTTTTCACTGATTTTTAGAGCGACCCATTCAGCTTCGGCTTCCTCTTCTGTTAGAAAATTTGTGTTTTCTTTTAATTCTTCGTTCTTTTTTGTGTTGTAAAGCGCAAAATGAATTTCTGGAGAAAAAATCTTGGCGTTAGTATTTATTTCTTCTTTTGCGGCTTCTGACATTGTGACTTCTTTGTAAATCGCCTCGTAATTTGGAACATTTTCGCAATTCTTTCGTTCTGTGTAAAAAACGCATGGCGGAACGGAATTTTTTTCATCATTTGAAGGAGGGTAGGGGAATCCACCGAAAATTGTATTGAATGCGGCAATCAGCGCGGGTTTTGAACGGTAATTTGTTGTCATGCTAAGATTTCCATCCTTAAAATCGCTTGAAAGCGCCCTGAAAACTGAAACATCTGCGCCGCGGAAACGATAGATGCTCTGTTTTTCATCCCCGACAAAAAACAGTTTTTCCGGGCAAAGTTCTTCCACCGCGGGAACGCCCTTTGCCGTGCGTTCGGGATTTTCGGCAAGCAGAAAAAGCATGTCGCGTTGTTCACTGTTGTTGTCCTGGAATTCGTCTATCATTATCGCTTTGTATTTTTGTTTTTCAATCTGACGTATTTCCGGGTGGTCGCGCAGTGTGCAAAGCGCAAGATTCGCTATATCTTTAAAAGTAAGGCAACCGGAAGTGCGTTTTAAATTATTTGCCAGTTCCTGAAATTCCTCCAAAAGCGGAACAAGAGATTTCATAAGTTTGTAGCTTGGAATATAGTCAATTATTGATGCGATTTTTGGCGTGATTTTTTTGATTTCGTTTTGACTTTCTTTTAATTCTTCCGCATTTTTTGGCGCGCCAATCTGGCTTATTTTGCAGATTTTGGAAAGATATTGCAAATATGGAAGAAATTTTTGTTCGTCTGCATTTTTTATGTCATTTTCAAAAAGTTCTGGAAGTTCCGGGCGTTCATTTTCTTCAATGAGTGTTTTTATTACAAGAAGATATTTTGTGTTTCGGTTTCCGTCAAAATCTGAATAGGCTTTTTCAAAAAGATGAAGAGCTTCTTCAGCTTTACTTCCTAGTTTTTTCCAAGAATCCAAAATGTATTTTATTTGATTTTCGGTTGATTTTTCAAAATCGATTGGCTCTGCCACAGTTGAATTTTCAAGGATTGGTTCAACAAAAATTTCGTTGGCTTTTTTTTCAAAATCGTTGGAGTTTACTAGTATTTTGATTGCTTCGTTATCTCTGTTTTTTAAAATAAATGGAAGAGCCAACTGCTGGATTTGCGTTGTAATTGAATCGTCCTGCGTAAAATCCGGGGTTATTCCGTAAAAATGTGCGCCCATTTTTGCCACAGAATTACAGTAGCTATCCAAGGTTTTTATGTTTGCCTTGTAAAAATTTGCCGCCTGCTCAGGAGCTTTTTGCTTTAAAATCTTAAAAATTCGAGCGGACATTTCAACTGTGGCTTTTTTTGTGAAAGTCAGCGTAAGAATTTCTTCGACTTTATAATTTTTTTGCTGAACCAGCTGCAGAAATCGTTCTGAAAGAACCGTTGTTTTTCCGGAACCTGCGCCTGCGCTTACCACCGCGTTTTTTAAAATATTTATGGCGCATTTTTGATATTCATCAAATTTTCGTTCTTGTGCTGGTTTGTTCTGCATAAAATTCCTCGTGAAAAAATCAGTTACTTTTGGCGGCTTACATTAAAAGTTCGTCGGCAAACAGCTTTGTATCGACAGCTGTTGCAGGTTTCAAAATTTTGTATTTCATCTGAAACGGAAAAATCGTTGTTTTGTATGCGCTGAATAAATTCCTCCACCGCCTGCCAAAATTTTTCGGTTGTAGGAATAAAATCCTCCGCAGTGCGTACATTTTTTTGCTTTTTTGAATTTGGTTTTGAAAGGAAAACTCGTTCAGCAAGTTCCTCGCCAAAAACTTGTGTCGTTTCAGCTTTTGAAACATTGAAAAAACAGCAGTTTTCAACTTGCAAAGGTTTTTTCTGGTTCTGCAAAAGATAAAGATACATCGGCATCTGAAAATCCGGGAATTCTGTTGCGTTGGAATTTTCGTCGTAAAAGAAATTTTCTGGGATTGCGCTGGTGAAACTTTTAAAATCAACAAGAAAAAGTTCCGTTGAAGAGGAATCCAGCAAAATACAGTCAATTCTTCCGTTAAAAATGCAGTTTTTTTCCGCGTTTTCAAAAGAATATTTTTCTTCCGAGGCAAAAACCGAGCAGCCTTGGAAAATTTTTGAAAAAGTTGTTACAGCATTCACCGCAGTTTTGATTACAGAAGATTTTGTAGTTTTTAAAAGTTCTTTTGTAAGATAACTGTTTTTTTCTGAAATCAGCGCGTTTTCAATATTTGAAAAAAGAATTTCCTTTAAATTCTGCGGAAGTTCGTCGTTTTCAATTTGAAGCGGAATATTCTTGTTTTTCAGTTCTTTGCAGAAAAGTTCAAAAATTTTATGGTAAAGATTTCCGAGCGTTCTGTGGTCAGCGATTTCGGCTTCATTTTTTTGCTCAGAAAGTTTTCCGATTTCCTCGATTGCCCAAAGGCGAGGGCAGGTGAAGAAATTTTTTAGAGTCGTGCTGGAAATCTGTATTTTTTTGTCTTCTGAAAAAAGTTTTCCGGCTGAAATTTTATTTTTTTCAATTTTTATGGCTTCTGAAATGTCAGGTTCTTGCGTTTTCTGGCAATTTTTCCAGAATTCAATGCCATTTTTTTGTGTTTCGGTGATTTTTTCTATAGAATTTTCTGTTGGATTCTGAAGATTCTGCAAAAATTCTTTTTCTTCAATATAAAAATCATTTTTAAGAAGATTTTTTAAATTCTCATCATTTTTTAGCTCAATTTCAGAAAGATAACTTGAAGCCTGCGCATATCCTGTAAAAGTTTTTGCGGCGCAAGTGAAAAAAACTGGTTCCTGAACAGAATTCATTTCGTAAAGTTTCACAAAAAGTTCAGAAACATTAGGATCGTCTTTTCCGTTCATAAGAATTTTTCGTTTATCATCGCGAATAAATGAAAGCTGCTTGTAAATCACAGAAATTCCATTCTGGCTTGAATCAAGAACAATCTGAGCTTTAAAAGGCGCGCACGAAGCCAATTTATATGGAAGAATCTGGACGCCGTGCTGTTTTGCCTGAGCAAGATAATTTATTCCAGAAAGATAAGTCGCATAAAAATTGAACGGATTTTGAAGTGAAAATTCATAGGATTCTTCAAGTTTGATTAATTCGCTGAGTTCCGTAACGCAACGGCTAAGAATATTATCCGAATTTTCAGAGCAAAGCCCCATATCAAAAAAATGCTCACGGAAAATGAAATAATTTTTTCTGATTTCGCTGAAACTTTTGGAGTTTACTAGTGAATTCACGTCTTTTTTCAGATTATTGTAAAAAAGATGCGCCTGTTCATCTGGAGCTTCTTTTGGAGATTGAAAAGATTTGTTCCAGACATCAATTTTTTCATTTTTGTATTCAAAACTACAGACACAATTATTTTCTTTTCCGAATTCTATAAGCTGAAAAATCGGAATTTCGTTTTTCCATGGAAGATTGTTGTTTAATAGAAGATTTTTTATTGATTCAAAACTGAAATTTTGTTGCTTGCAGTTTAAAAGCTGGCTAAAAAAGTTGCCTGCGCCAGTTGAAGTGAGCGGAGTTGCGTTGCGGCTTACAAATGGAATCTGATAAAGTTTTAAGTCGCGCTCCAGATATGCGCCGTAACTTTCTAAATCCGGAACATTTATTGCAATTTCGTTCCAGTCAATATTTTTTTGTTCGTGCAAGGATCGAAGATAAAGACAAACGGAACGGATTTCCTGCCGGGAATTCTGTAAAAAATGAACATTCTGCGGCTTTTGCGTTAAAATTTCTTCCGGAATATGAATCATTGTTATGCTTTGCGGTGAATTTTCAAGAATTGACTCATATTCCGCGTAATCCGAAAGAATTTCCGGGAAAAAGATAAAATAATGATTTCCGTCTGGCATAAATGGTGGAGTTTCCCAGGCCGGATCAAAAAAATTGTGCTGGTCAAGAAAATTTTTGTAGCGTTCAAAAAGCTTGAGCAAATCTAAATCTTCCTGATCAGGGTGAATTTTTGCTTCCAAAAAATGTTTTTTCCACGTAAAAAGCGGCGGAAGAAGGCTTGTCAGCCAGTTTGTAAATCCAGACGCTGATTTTGCGTATTCTGGAACAATCAGATTTTGCAAAAAAGGCTTCTGCGCATTCTCTTCAATCAAATTTGAAACAAATATTGAACGCATTGCAGAAGGCACAGAAGTTTTTTGCTGCTGTTTGCTGCGGATTGAAGAACTTTTAAACTTATCCCAGACAAGAAACCGTTCCATTGCAACTGCTTTTGTCTCACTTGTCAGAACAATTCTGTCTGCCCACAAATCTGCGGAAGTTTGCGTTGGAAACACAAAAAAGGCTGACTGATTTTTTATGTTTTCAAGAAGAAGTTTTTCAATCAAATTTTGGATCATTTTATTTTCCGTTGTTCTGCTTCATGAAATTAGCCCAAAGTTTGTCCGCTTTTGCTATGTGATTAAAAACCCAGGTTGAAATATAATTATAAAAACCAAGAACATTATTCTTGCTTTCAGAATTAAGTTTTTGAATCTGGAAATTTACTTCCTTTATAAAATAATCGTGCGAATTCTTGTGCGTTTCGTAGCCGGCATAACCGATTCGCTTTTGAAGCTGCTCCTCGCTGGTAAAATGATATTCAGTATAATCTGTAAGTTTTTTTAAAACCATAGACATCTTCAGCTTGTAGTCCGACTCGTTGCCACAAACCACATCGTAAAGCTCGTTCGCAATTGAAATAAGCTTTTTGTGCTGCATATCAATTTCTGGAATGCCCAAAAGATAAACATCGTCCCATTCAATTTTTTTTGCTGTTTCTGCCATATCGTTCTTCCTTTTTAAGTTTTAGAAATTATACTTCTTATTGAAGAAATTGGCAAAAGCAAATCGATTATTTATTTGTTCGATTTTGTGTTGTTGCAAACTCGGCAGAGCATCTGAAGATTTGCCATTTCTGTTTTGCCGCCTTTGCTCCACGGAACAATATGGTCGCCTTCCATTTCTTCAAACTTAAAATTATTTTTGCAGAGCGGACAAATTCCATTCTGAGCTTCATAAGCCTTTCGCTTCATTTTTTCATCAAACTGGCGCAGATTTAAATGTGATTCTTTTCGGTCAAAAAGATAATAATAAATTCCCTTGTAGTTTGTAACTTCATCATCGGCAATCAGTTGTGAAATTTCCTTTTCAAATTCGTTTGCGTCATATCTGTTTTCTTGCCCGAATCGGTTGTAAAGTTCGCCCCATTCAATGCTTTTCATTTCTTTGCGATAAACAATAAAAAGCGTTTTTACCCAGGAAATCACATTTTGAAAATAAAGCCAAAGTTCATTCGCGTTTTTGTCGTGCTGATGCGCGCCCATATAATTGCAAATCAGTTTTTCGTCTTTTCCAACAAACCATCCAAGAGCTTTTTCCAAAAGTTCCTGCCGGATCGGGTTTGCGTTTACAAATTTTTCACTCAAAAGTTTTGCCGCGCAGTTCGACTTACTAAAAATCTTTTTTGCTTCCGCCGTCCAGCTTCCTGCGTAAACTGCATTACGGATTTCCTGCGCCGTTAATTTTTCCCCGGCAATATTGATTGTCTTGAACCATTCCAGTTTTTCGCTTTCCGTTCCTTCGCAAAAATAAACCTGAAGTTCATAATCCAAAACCGCATTTTTTTCATCCGGCTGAAGATTTGTAAAATAACGCAAATTGTGGGAATAAATTCCATTCACATAACGGCAAATCGAAATTGTGCGCTGCTGACCATCCAAAACTTCAAAACGACCATCGCCACGGCAGACCCAATACATCGTATTCAACGGAAAACCACGTGTAACCGTATCCATAACCGCCTGCTGCTGTGCATCTGAATAAACAAATTCACGCTGATATGGCGGACGAATATCCAATTTGCCGCCAAAGCCAACAACTCCGGCCTCATCATTGTCCACATAACCGTCCACAAGCTCGCGAACTTTAATTGAATGTAAAGTGATTTTCATATTTTCTCCTAGTAATTTTTTTGGAAGGGGGCTACCGCCGCAAGCGTCGGTCGGGCCTTTCGGGGTTTCATTGTTTTATGCGGTGATTTCGCAACGCTCAATTCCCCGCACTAAACAACAGCTTCGCTGCCCCTACAATCCCTAGCCCGTGTAAGCCCGCACGCAAGCTTTATTTTTTGCGTTTAATTAATATACGGGCATAAATGCTTTGATAAAGTTCGCCTGTTTCACAATCTTTGAAAGCAGCCGGTTTTTTATCGTTCTGTAAATGTTTTCTATAAAGAGTGCCTTTTGCATTAATTGTGAATTTTCCTGTCGGAAAGCCATTTTTATCAAGAATTTCCATTTTTCGTTCATTTTTAAATTCACAGCTACCAACAATTCCAAGTCCTATAATTTCAAACTGTTCGGGACTATATTTATCCAAAAAAGTAATTGGCACACCCATTGCGCCATCATAATCAAGCGGAATATCAGAAGTTTTATCCACATTAATTGCATCATAATTTTCATAATTTGGAAATTCTTCCGGCGAATATGTTTTGTAAAGAATCAATTCTTCGTGACGTTTTTTTATATCAAGATTTGTGAACCAGCAAATATTGCCTAAACTTCGCCATTTTCTACCATCTTCATCTTCCCAATATCTAGTTGTTCTAGGCTGGTAATAATTTGGAACAACAAATTTCATATCACCAGAATTATAGCCAAGCCAAATTTTGTTGTTTTTTATCAATGAAAAAATCTCTTTATAAGTAATAGCGTTTTGATTTCCTATTATCAGAAATTTTTTGTCATTTTTTATCAAAATATCAATATATTCTCTAAAAAGTGAAAACGGTGGATTTGTAACCACAATGTCAGTCTGCTTTAAAAGTTCAATACATTCTGCACTTCTAAAATCACCATCGCCATTAAGTTCCTTTACTTCTATCGTGGAAAAATCCGTGCTTGTTGGGTCGTTCGGGTTTCCTGTGTATTCAATGTAAATCGCCTTTTCGCAATCATTTTGGCTGAATAAATCAATATCCTGATTTTTGTAGCAGGTGGAAATAATTTTTTTTAATCCAAATTCATTGAAATTCAAAGCAAAATACTTAAAAAAGTTTGAAATTCTTGGGTCATCGCAGTTACATAAAATTGTTTTGCCCTTAAAATGCTCCTTGTAATGCGAAAGTTCTTTTTCAATGTCGCTTAATTGAGTATAAAATTCATCTTCTTTATTTTCCTTTGCTTTATCAAATGTTTTATTCGCCATATTTTCGTTCCAAAAATAAATAATTTCACACTTGAATTTAATAATTCAGTAATTTCTGATTATAACATATTTATTCAGTAATTATTTACTTTCTAGCGAAAAAGTCAGAAATTTCTTACATAATTTATCTAATGAGCGATTTTTGGAAACGAGTTGTTGAAGAATTAGATTTCAAAGGAATGAATCGAGCTGAACTTGCTAGAAGATGTAATTTCAGTGTTACAAATATCGGGCAAGGAATAAAACTTTGTTCCACTCCGTCCGCGGAAACCGCTGTAAAAATTGCGGCGGAACTTGGCGTAAGTGTGGAATATCTTGTAAACGGTGCGCAGGTAACGCAAAATCAAAAAATCACTTCAAAAGAATATGAAGATTTGCGTCTTTCCAGAAAATATCATTCTTTGATTCAAAAATGCGAAACTCTTTCTCCCCAAAAAACTGAACTTCTTTCTATAATTGCAGACAATTTTAAAAACTAGGTTTCTATTTTCAAATTTCAACAAGCCTATTTCTGATTTGACGAATATAAAATGATATGATATATTGAAAAAAGGAAATGCCCGAACTTTTGGGTATCTCCACTAGTTTGATTAGCCGCGCTAGTTTTGGGACTTGGCGGCTATTTTTTTCTCTACTTATTTTTTAGGTAAGAGAGGATTGCAAGAAGTAGAATCGCTAAATTAATAGCTAACGAAATAATTTCGTAAATCGTCATCTTTGCAGTCTCCCATATTCAAATTTCGGTATTGACCGATTGAGTTTTGGGAGATAACCGCCTGTTCAAGCATTTCCAATATTCTAATTATAATATATAATTTGTATAGTGTATACGATTTTTTTTCTTTTTTATGTGTTTTGCTCTTGAAAGGTTTGTGTTAATTTAGGATAATAGCAGAACATACTTATAAGTAGGAGTAGTTATAAATGGCTACAATTAACATCAGAGACGATGAACCTTTGGAAAAAGCTATCCGAAGATTCAAGAAGATGGTTGAAAACGAAGGTATCGTTCGTGAATATAAGAACAGAAGATATTTCGTAAAACCTTCTGCAGTTCTTCACCAGAAGAAAACAACTCTGGAACACAAAAATTTCCTTAACAAGAAGAAGGCTCAGAGAGCTGCTTCTCGTGGCGATCGCTAGAATAGCTGGGAAATGTCAAAAGACTTCGTGGATTCACGAGGTCTTTTTTTATTTAACATTAACTTTACATAATTTTCACTCTTTGTTTACAAAACGGTTTTAGATTTTAGGCAATCGAAGAGAAAATCTTTTATAAAGAGGTAAATTATGAAAATCAGTTTAAAGAAAATTGCCGGAATCGCAATGGTTTTGGCTGCCGGAACTTCTTGTTTTGCTGCTGGAAAATGGAATTCAAAAAAAGCAATCAATGTTTTGAGCCGTGAGGAAGGTTCTGGAACTCGTGGTGCTTTTGTTGAGCTTTTTGGAATTGAAAAAAAAGATGCTAGCGGAAAAAAAGTTGACTACACAACTGACGAAGCTGCTGTTACAAATTCTACTGCGGTTATGCTTACAAGTGTTGCAAGCGACAAATATGCAATCGGTTATATTTCTCTTGGTTCTTTGAACAAGACTGTAAAGGCTTTGAAGATTGATGGCGCTGATGCAACTGTTGAAAATATCAAAAATGGTTCTTACAAAATAAGTCGTCCGTTCAATATTGCTGTAAAAGAAAATCTTTCTGCTGCTGCCAAAGATTTTGAAAACTTTATTCTTAGCGCAGAAGGTCAGGCAATAATTGAAAAGAACAAATACATCAAAGTTGAAGACAAAGGTGCTTTTAAGGGCGCAAATGTTTCTGGAAAAGTTGTTGTTTCTGGTTCAAGCTCTGTTTCTCCTGTAATGGAAAAATTGATTGAAGCCTACAAGGTTGTAAATCCAAATGTTTCTGTTGAACTTCAGACTTCTGATTCTACAACTGGCGTAACAAACGCGATAAATGGCATTTGTGATATTGGAATGGCTAGCCGCGGTTTGAAAGATTCTGAAAAAGCAAAAGGCATTAAGGAAGTTACAATTGCGATTGACGGTATTGCGGTAGTTGTAAACAACGAAAACAAAGTTTCTGACCTTACAAAAGATAATATTGAAAAGATTTTTACTGGCAAATCAACAAAATGGTCAGAATTTGTTAAATAAGACTTTTAAGGATTTATAGGATTTGAGTATGAACATAAAGATTGTTGCTGGCAAAACCAAAGAAAGCATTTTTGAAGCAGTTTTTTTTGCAGCGGCGGCTTTTAGCATTATTGCAGTTTTGCTTATCTGTTTGTTTCTTTTTGTTAATGGAATTCCTGCAATGAAAAAGATTGGCGTTTTTGACTTTATCTTTGGGTTGAAGTGGAAGCCTGGCAGCGATCTTTATGGGATTTTTCCAATGATTGTTGGAAGTTTTTATGTTACTTTTGGCGCTGTTCTTTTTGGCGCGCCGATTGGACTTATGACGGCTGTTTTTCTTGCAAAGTTTTGTTCAGAAAAACTTTATAAGGTGCTTAAACCTGCGATTGAAATCCTTGCCGGAATTCCTAGTGTTGTTTACGGATTTTTTGGTCTGATGGTAATTGTTCCTTTTATGCGCAATGTTTTTGGTGGAAACGGTTCATGTATTTTTACGGCGAGTCTTTTGTTGGGAATGATGATTCTGCCGACAATAATAAGCGTTTCTGAAAGTGCGCTAAGGGCAGTTCCTGAAAGTTACTATGACGGAGCGCGTGCGCTTGGTGCAACCCACGAAAGGGCTGTGTTCTGCGCGATGCTGCCGGCGGCAAAATCCGGGATTTTGGCTGGAATTATTCTTGGTGTTGGACGTGCTGTTGGAGAAACAATGGCAGTAATTATGGTTGCAGGAAACCAGGCTAGAATTCCTGATTCTGTGCTGAAAGGTGTAAGAACTCTTACGGCGAATATTGTTCTGGAAATGGGTTATGCAACTGGATTGCACAGGGAAGCTCTTATTGCGACTGGTGTTGTGCTGTTTGTTTTTATCTTACTGATTAATTTGTTGTTCAATATGATAAAGACTAAGAAATAACAGGAACATTAAAAGGAAGTGAAAATGAATTTGAACTTTGCGGTAAAAAATAAGCGGTCGTTACAGGCGGCGTTTGAGCCTGTTAGAGGGGGTAGGGAGCAAGCGAAAGCAAGGCTTTTGAATGCGACCGAGGGGCAGGCGCCCCACAAAAATCATAAGAAGAGTCCGGTGAAATTTTTGGTTTATGCGTGCGCTTCGGTTACGGTTCTGATTTTGGCTTTTATGCTTGGCTACATTTTGGTGCACGGAATTCCGTTTTTGCGGCCGTCGCTTTTTTCTGGGAAATATAACTCGGAAAACTGTTCGGTTGTGCCGGCTTTGGTGAACACGATTATTGTAACGGTGATTGCGCTTTGCATTGCGTGTCCGCTGGGAATTGGTTCTGCGGTTTATTTGGTGGAATATGCTGGCCGCGGAAATAAATTTGTTAAGCTGGTTCGGATGACAACTGAGACTTTGGCGGGAATTCCTTCCATAATTTATGGTTTGTTCGGTCTTTTGTTCTTTGTTGGAACTTTAAGGTGGGGATATTCGCTTCTTGCCGGAAGCTGCACGGTTGCGATTATGGTTTTGCCTACAATTATGCGTACTACGGAAGAGGCGCTGCTTGCGGTTCCAGATTCTTACCGTGAGGGAAGTTTTGGTCTGGGAGCAGGAAAGGTTCGCACGGTTTTTAAGATTGTTTTGCCGGCTGCGGTTCCTGGGATTTTGAATGGAGTTATTTTGTCTACCGGGCGAGTTGTTGGCGAGACTGCGGCGCTTATTTACACGGCTGGAACGGTTGCGCAGATTCCGTTGAATGTTTTTGGTTCGGGAAGAACTTTGGCGATTCATATGTATGTTTTGAGTTCGGAAGGTTTACACACGAATCAGGCTTTTGCAACTGCGGTTGTTCTGCTTGTTCTTGTGATTGGAATAAATGCGCTTTCTGCTGTGTTGGCGCGGAAAATTCAAAAAGATTAGGTTTAGGCTGAATAAATTGAATAGGTCGGATTTTTGAAAAATTTAAAAAAGCGGAGCGGATATGTCAGATATTGTTATGGCGGATTTTGGCGGAAACATGAATAAAAACACAAAAATTGAGATTGAAAATATGGATTTGTACTACGGCGATTTTCATGCGCTGCGTAATATAAATCTTGAGATAGAAAAAAATGAGATTACTGCGTTCATTGGACCAAGTGGATGCGGAAAATCTACTCTTTTGAAAAGCATAAACCGTATGAATGATATGGTTGAGGGCTGCAAGATTACCGGAGAAATAAAGATTGACGGTGTGAATATTCTTGACAAGAAAATTGATGTGAATGTTCTGCGCAAAAATGTTGGAATGGTTTTTCAGAAGCCGAATCCTTTTCCGATGAGCATTTACGATAATGTTGCGTTTGGTCCGCGTACGCATGGAATCACTAAAAAGAGCGAACTTGATGAAATTGTTGAAGATTCGCTGAAAAAAGCTGCGATTTGGGATGAACTTAAAGATAATCTGAAAAAATCAGCGTTGGCTCTTTCGGGCGGGCAACAGCAGCGGTTGTGCATTGCGCGTGCGCTTGCGGTTCAGCCAGAAATTCTTTTGATGGACGAGCCTACTTCTGCGTTGGATCCAATTTCTACGCTGAAAATTGAGGATTGTGTTCTGAAGCTAAAGGAAAAATACACGATTGTTATTGTTACTCATAACATGCAGCAGGCGGTCAGAATAAGCGACAAAACGGTTTTCTTTTTGCTTGGTGAAATTATTGAAAGCGGCGAAACGGAACAGATGTTCAGTATGCCTAAACAAAAAAAGACGGAAGATTACATTACCGGAAGATTCGGTTGATGGAGTAAATTATGCGTGAAAAATATGAGATACAGCTTGCTCAGTTGAATTCCAGCGTTTTGAGCATGGGAAAAATGATTGAAGTTGCTATAGAAAGCACAATTCTTGCGTTGATGGGTCGCGATATTGAGGCGGCAAAAACTGTTCATGCAAACGACGAGAACATTGACAATATGGAGCGGGAAATTGAATCGCTTTGTATGCGTCTGTTGCTTCAGCAGCAGCCAATGGCGACTGACCTTAGGTTTATTACTGCCGCGCTTAAAATGATTACTGATATGGAGCGGATTGGTGACCATGCGGTTGATATTGCGGATTTGGTTCTGAATCTTTCTGACTTGAAATATAGCGGAATGAGCGAAATTTCGGAAATGTCGTCTGAAATTATCGGGATGATTCATGACAGCATCCAGTCTTACATTGAGCGCGATTACAACAAGGCAAAAGACGTTATTGCACGCGATGATTTGGTTGACAATCTTTATCATATTATAAAAAAGGATTTGATTGAAAAAATAAAAAAAACAGAAGAAGGCGAACAGATTTTGGATTATTTTTTGATTGCAAAATATTTTGAGCGAATCGGCGATCATGCGGTGAACATTGCCGAACGCGTTGTTTTTGCCTTGACCGGAAAAAAAGAATGAAAAAAATTTGGAACAAGATTTTGGATGCGGTTGTTGTTGCCGCAAAAAGATTTTTTGTTGGCAGTTTAAAGGAAGGACTTAAGTCTGAAGGCGGCGCATTGCCGATTCTTGGAGTTTCGCTGATAATTACGGGAATTCTTTTTCTTGTTCCAACCGGTTATGAAGGCGCGGTTCAGTTTAAAGATGCTGAAAAATGCCGCGCTAAAATTGAATCTGTTGACAATTCTCGGATAATTGACACCGGGCTGATTAGAACTGGCCAGCAGGTTTGTGAAATTAAATTTTTAAGCGGAAAATTTAAGGGAAAAACTGCGGAAGGTTGGAATCTTTTGTCTGGCTCGCTTGCTCAGGACAAGATTTTTTATCCGGGCGATGTTGCGCAGGTTATTGTTCATCATAATGAAAATGAAATTATTTCCGCAAACCTTATCGATTATTACCGTCTGCACGGCGAACTGATTCTTGCGGTTGCCTTTGCGGTTTTTCTGATTATTTTTGCCGGCGGAACAGGGCTTCGCTCGGTTTTGTCTTTTGTGATTACAATTCTTGTGCTCTGGAAAATCCTTGTGCCGCTTTATTTAAAAGGCTTCAACCCGATTTTTGTCGGACTTGTTGTTGTGGCAATCCTTACATTTTGTATTCTGGCGCTTGTCTATGGCTTTGATAAAAGGCTTTTTTCAAGTTTCTGCGGTTCAATGCTTGGAATTTTCTTTGCGGCGGTTTTGTCTGTTGTCTGCACAAAAGCTTTTCATATCCATGGAGCAGTTATGGCGAATTCAGAAGCCTTGCTGTATTCGGGCTACCAGTATTTAAATTTGACCCAGATTTTTATGGCTTCAGTCTGCGTGGGCGCAAGCGGTTCGGTTATGGATTTAAGCGTTGACATTACAAGCGCGGTGAACGAAGTCGTAAAAAATTGCCCTACAATTTCTCGCCGGAACGCAATAAAATCCGGAATGGCAGTTGCCCGCGCCGCAATGGGAACAATGACAACAACACTTCTTTTGGCGTATTCAGGAACTTGCATTGCGCTTTTAATGACTTTTATGGCGCAAGGAACACCGCTTTACAATATTTTAAACAACAACATCGTTGCTTCCGAAATAATCAATACAGTTGCCGGAAGTTTTGGACTTGCTTCAACCGCACCGTTCACAGCCTTGGTCAGTGGAATGGTTCTTCGCGGAAAAAATTCAAACTAAATTAACATAGCTGGGCATTCCGGCAACATACGTTGCCGTCGGCAGTTCCACCCTTCGCTGCCGCTCATTCCGCCGCAACCTGCGGTTGCTCTGGAACTAAAGGGGTTCCATTGCCTAATGCAAAAATCTTTTCTTTCCTTTACAAACATCTAACAAATCAATAACAGATTCTTTTTCAAAACTTAACATTTTTCATTTATTGTTCAGGCATACCTTGATGAACTTCTTATGGAGGAATAAATGAAAAAGGAAACTGCTTTGAATGTTTTTAAGATTGCGTCGGCTGCTTTGCTTGCTGCTGCAATGGGGTTGTCGGGTGTTGGACATGCACAGACTATTGAGAAAATTTCAAATGGAAAAGGAACTCCAAAATACGTTTTTGTTTTTGTTGGTGACGGAATGAGCTATCCGCAGATTCAGAGCGCGGCTTATTACATTGGAAAAGATGCGCTGGGAACAGTTGATGAAACAAAAAAATCTTCAGATTCAAAAGATTCTCCTGTTGGCGGAAAATTGAGCTTTTTTGATTTTCCGGTTGTAGGAACAGCGCAGACTTACGATGCAACATCTTTTGCTCCAGATTCAGCTTCTACAGCGACTTCAATTTTTACAGGATACAAAACACATTCTGGCTCAATCGGCGTGGATATTTCAAAAAAAATCAGATACACAACGATTGCAGAACAGCTTCGTGACCAGAAGAACTGGAAAATCGGTGTAATTTCTTCTGTAAATATCAACCATGCAACTCCTGCGGCAACTTATGCGCATGTTGCGAGCCGAAAATCAAACTACGAAATTGGTCAGCAGCTTGTTGAATCAAATTTTGACTACTTTGCCGGCGGTGCTTTAATGGAACCACAGGACAAGAAAAAGGACAAAGAGTCAATTTACGATTTGGCGAAAAAAGCTGGCTATACAGTTTGCTTTAAGCAGTCAGAGGCGGCTGGACTTAAAAATGGCGACAAGGCGCTTGTAATTGCAGAAGATGTTGCAGATTCAGACGCTTTTCCTTATGAAAACGACCGCGAGGCAAAAAACTGGGCTTTACGCGACTATGTCCGCAAAGGAATTGAAGTTCTTGACAACAAAAAAGGCTTTTTCATGATGGTTGAAGGCGGAAAAATCGACTGGGCCTGCCACGCAAACGATGCGCGCTCTTCCATTGCAGATACTTTGGCACTTTCTGATGCAGTAAAAGAAGCAATTGCGTTCTACAACAAACATCCTTCAGAAACTTTGATTCTTGTAACAGCTGACCATGAAACTGGTGGACTTACAATCGGTTATGCGGGAACAGACTACAACTTGTTCTTTAGAACTTTGGACAAACAGACAGTTTCTTACCAGAAGTTTGATGATGATTATGTTGTGAACTACAAGAAAAATAAGACTTCATTTGAAGATGTTATGAAAGATGTTGAAAAATGCTTTGGTCTTAAAGTTCCAGGAAGCAGCGGAAAAGACAAAGATGGCGGACTGGTTCTTACTGATTACGAATATGGCAGATTGCGCGATGCTTACAACAAGACAATCAAAAATGATAAGTCAAGAAATCAGCATGAATACGATATTTACGGAACTTACGAACCTTTGACAATCACAATTACACATATCTTGAATGCAAAATGCGGAATCGGCTGGACTTCTAACTCGCACACAGGGCTTCCAGTTCCAGTTTATGCGCTTGGAGCAGGACAGAATAACTTTGTAGGTTACTACGACAACACCGAAATCTACAAAAAGATGGCAAAAATTGTAAATGTCAAACAAAAATAATAAAATAGGTTGACAATGTAGAGATATATCAGTATAAATAACGAATTAAAAATAGGAAAAGTAGAAAATCAGTTTGTTTACAAGTTATAAAAGGAGTCAAAAATGAAAAAGACATTGATTGGTGGCGCAGCTTTATTATTGGCGGCATCTGTAGCAAGTGCGGATATTTCTTTGGCAAACACATTTGGTGGAGACGAAGACAATATTTGGGGCAATGATTTTATGTCATGGTCAAGAAAAAAAGATGACCCAGCTACAACAGACAGAGATGAGAGTGATGAGTTTGAATCATCTGTTGCAAATGTAAGTGAACGATTGCAGCTTGATTATTCTTCTGAGAAAATTGATGGACGAATCCGTCTGGAGTTCAGCAATTCAACACACAGTGCAGAAACATCAGTAACAAAAGAAAATATAACTGATGGTGCTGTAGATTCTGTAAATGTTGTGACAGATGTTACAACTAAAAATGCTTACACAATCAACCTTGGTGGAAAAAATGGTTCTCTGCGTCTTCGTGGATTTGCCCGCTTTACACCGATTGAACAGATTCAGTTTGGCGTAGGAAACGACTTTTTCACAAAATATGGTGTTTCAGCCGCTTATCTTGCTGCCGCAGATGATACATATTCTTCTGGAAAAATGGCAGAATCTGGATTGGCATTCACTGCAAAGTTCAACACATTCAAGTTTGTTGCAAACTGGGCAGGAGATTCTAAGGCAGATAACCTTGACAAACTCGGACTTAATTTTGGTGCGGATTTTGCAATTCCAAACGCTGTAAAAATCGGTGCGACTTTGAAAAATGCTACAAGCGATGACAGAACATTCGGTGTTTTTGCGGGTCTTGGAACTGTAGAAAATCTTGTTTTGAACGTAGGCTATATCTACAATGATAATGATGTTTTCTCTGCAAAACACGCTGCTCAGGCTTCCGCTGCTTATACATTCAAGGATGCAGGAATCAAGGTTGCCGCTGATGTTGTTTCAGTTCTTACAAACGAATATGTTTCAGGTGGCGACACTTATGAATACAAAAACTCTGATGGCGATAAAGTTTATCCATTCTATACACGCGTTGCTGCTTCATATTCTGCAACAGAAAACCTTAAAGTAAAAGGTGATGTAAAACTTTCAACAGTGCTGGGACAAGATTATTCAACAACAACAACTGTTTACCCAAGCGTTGAATACAAATTGCCTAAAAAAATGGGTTCCGTTCAGGCTGGCGTTCGATTCACATTCCAGGATTTGAAAGACAACGGCGGACTTCAGAAGTTCAGCATTCCACTTTGTTGGAAATGGACTCCTGTAAGCGTAAAATCAGAAAAGTAGTCTGAAACTAAAAATGAAACTGCAACTTAAAAATCGCAGTTAAAAACAAGCACATCTTTGTTTTTATGGTTATAATAAAAGCGAAGATGTGTTTTTTTATTTTACGGCGCATGAGCCGGTGAAAACATGTAGCGAAGCGGAATGTTTTCACAATAAACCACCTGCTATGCGGGTGGTGGGCAAAAGCTTATAGCAAAAAAAACTTTCCTCGAAGGTGT